>OLQA01002715.1_pt1 | contig 13475 bp, 7 predicted proteins | sample 1673151 | NCBI WGS metagenome assembly OLQA01 (sample SAMEA3136760, study PRJEB25190) | human gut metagenome | biome: human gut; feature: human-associated habitat; material: faeces | place: Austria | collected 2013 | reverse complement strand
TGCCGAACTTCTGCAGATAGTAATCGGCGAAGAGGGGAGCGCCGCGCATGTTGTCCACGGGGATATCGAAGAAGCCCTGGATCTGGTTGGCGTGCAGGTCCATGGTAAGTACGCGGTCGGCGCCGGCGGCCTCGATGATGTTCGCAACGAGCTTTGCGGAGATGGGGTCGCGGCTCTTGGCCTTGCGGTCCTGACGGGCGTAGCCGAAGTACGGGATGACAGCGGTGATACGACCGGCGCTGGCACGGTGCATCGCGTCGATCATGACGAGCAGCTCCATCAGGTTGTCGTTCACGGGCTTGCAGGTAGACTGCACGATGAACACATCCGCGCCGCGGACGGGCTCAAGGATGGAAACGGAGCATTCGCCGTCGGCGAAGCGCTTAATGTCGGCCTTGCCGAGGGGCTTGTAGAGATGGTTGCAGATGCTTTCCGCCAGAGCGGGATTGGAGTTTCCGGAGAATACCTTGACTTCTTTGCCGTGTGAAATCAAAACAAATCACCTTTCTGTCTTTAATTTTCGTGGCGTACCCGGTACGGGCACATATTTTCATAATAAGTATACCACATTCTCCGAGGAAAGAAAGCAGAAAGTTCAACTTTTCGAGCCTTTACATTTGTGGTTTTTTTGTATATAATATCTTAGCTAATTTGATTTGGAATGCAAAGGGAATTTTTGTCATGTCAATGTTGGAATTTGAAGAGTATAAAGGCAAGCTCAACACGCTCAAGCCTGCGCTGGACGATCTGCAGGACGCGCTCCATCTGGAAGAGGCGAAGCGCGAGATCGCCGAGCTGCAGGAGGAGAGCGCGCAGGACGGCTTCTGGAACAACGTCTCCCACTCGCAGCAGGTGCAGCAGCGCATCAAGCAGCTGCAGACCAAGTGCGAAAAGTACGACAAGCTCTGCTCGTCCTGGGACGATCTTTTCACCATGTGTGAAATGGCGCTCGAAGAGGACGACGCCTCCATGCTTGAAGAGCTGAAAGCGGAGTACGATACGCTCTCGGAAAAGCTGGAAGAAATGCGTCTTTCCACGCTGCTCACCGGCGAGTACGACAGCTCCAACGTCATCCTGACCAAGGATGAGATCAAGCTGGGCGAGCCGGTCACCGCCGGTGCCGTCATGGTGGACGGCCTTGGCGTGGGCGACGTCGGCAGCATTGTGCTGCGCGACAGAAAGCACCTTGCGGAGGACGGTCTCATCATTGCGGTGTGCACGATTGAGGCAGGCTCCGGCAGAGTTGTTTCCGGTCCGGATATTGTATCCCGTGGATTTGTGTATGTGCGCGAGAGCGAGGCGCTGATGGACGAGGCGAGACGGCTTGTCAACAGCACGATTGAGCAGTGCGCGGACGAAAACGTGCGCGAGTGGAGCGCCATTAAGCTGCGCGTGCGCGACAACCTTTCCAGACTGTTATATAACCGCACAAAGCGCAGCCCGATGATCCTGCCGATCATCATGGAAGTTTAAATTCAGTTTAAGTTAGATTAGTTTCTTGGGGGTTCCCCTCAGAAGGAGAGACGGGAAATGAACAAGCGACGCATCTGGGCGACCTCGCCGGTCTATTATGTTATGGCAGCGGTTATGTTCATTATGGCGTGCTTCAGCTATACGCAGAATAAGATTCTGTTTGCGGTGGAGATCACGGTTTCCGGCCTGTGTTTGGCAGCGGTTATCATGACCGACCTGCATTACCGCGTGCATGTGTACACGGCGCTCAGAGCTGCGAGAAAGGTGCTTTCCGCCGATGAACAGCGCAACCTCGGGCAGTTTGCGCTGCCCCTTGCGGTGCTGGGCTCGGCGGGCGACATCGTCTGGACGAACGAGCGCTTTCAGGATTTATTCACCGAAAACGGCGAAGGCTGCGGCGATAACATTGCGGCGTACATTTACCCGAAGACTTTGCGTCAGATTTTATCCGAAAACGGAACCTCCGTTTCCTACGGCGACCGCGAGTTTACGGCCTACGGCCTGCGCACCGAAAGCGGCAGTGTGCTTTACTTTGTGGACGACACGTATTATAAGCAGATTCAGCGCGACTACCGCGAAAAGCGCACGGTCATTGCGGTTATCTCGTTTGATAACCGCGAGGAGCTGACGCGCGATGCCTCCGGCAGTGAGGATTCCCGCATCACATCCGAGGTGGAATCCGTCCTGCGCAGCTGGGCGATCGACACCATGGAGGGCTTTCTGCGCCGCATGACGAACGGGCGTTATATGCTCATCACGGACGACCAGCACATTGAAGAAGCCAAAACGAAGCGCTTTGCCGTTTTGGACAGCGTGCGCGCCGTGAAGGGTGAGAATAACATGTCTGCCACGATCTCCATCGGCATCGGCCGCGCGGGCGTAACGGCGACGGAAAGCGAACTGCATGCCCGTCAGGCACTGGAAATGGCGCTCGGCCGCGGCGGCGATCAGGTGGCCATCTACCAGCAGGACGGTACATACGAGTTTTTCGGCGGCCTCTCCAAGGGTGTTGAAAAGCGCGACAAGGTGCGCACGCGCGTTATTGCCGCGACGCTTTCCGACCACATTAAATCGAGCGACCATATTTTCATCATGGGGCACACGAACTCCGACCTTGACGCCGTGGGCGCGGCGGTCGGCATGTGGGCGGCTGTGACGAAAGGCCTTGACCGCCGTGCAAGCATTGTGATCGACAAGGGCCGCTCTATGGCGACGACGCTTATCAACGCGTTTGAGCATCAGCCAGAGTATGAAAACATGTTCATCACCCCGCAGGAGGCGCTCGACCGCTGCACGCAGCGCTCGCTTCTCATTGTGGTGGACACACATTCCACCTCGTTTGTGGAGAGCCAAGAAGTTTTAAAGGCCATTCCGCGCGTGGTCGTCATCGACCACCACCGCATGATGGTGACGCACATTGAAAACGCGATCATCTTTTACCATGAGCCGTACGCCAGCTCGGCTTCCGAAATGGTGGCGGAGCTTGTGCAGTATATCAACAGCTCCGCGCTCAATAAAAAAGAAGCGACGGCGCTGCTTTCCGGCATTATGCTGGACACAAAAAACTTCGTTTTGAAAACGGGCGTGCGCACATTTGAAGCTTCCGCCTACTTAAAGCGCCGCGGCGCCGACACGGTGGAAGTGAAGAAGATGTTTGCAAATTCGCTCGATACCTATAAAGAGCGCTCTCAGCTTGTGGCAGGTGCGGAGGTTTACAAGGGTTGCGCCATTGCGTGTTCCAACTGGGAATTCCCGAATGTGCGCATTGCGGCGGCGCAGGCGGCGGACGAGCTGCTGTCCATTCAGGGTGTGCGCGCGTCGTTCGTCATTTTCCGCGTGGGCAATGAGATCGCCATTTCGGCACGAAGCCTCGGCGACGTGAACGTGCAGATTTTGCTGGAGGAATTCGGCGGCGGCGGTCACCTCAACATGGCGGGCGCGCAGATTAAAAACAGCACCACGAACGATGTGCGCAAGGCACTCATCCGCGTGCTGGACGAAAAACTTTCCGAAGCGACGAAAAAGAATAACTAATGCGGCAAAGCGGCGCGAAGCCGTTTGACTGCTTTAGCGATAGATTTAAACGATAGGAGATACGACCATGAAAGTTGTACTTTTAGCAGATGTAAAAGGTGTAGGCAAAAAAGGCGAGCTCATCAATGCAGCAGAAGGCTACGCACGCAATTTCCTGCTGCCGCGCAAGCTTGCAAAGGAAGCGAACGCACAGGTGATGAACGAGCTGAAAAACGCCGAGGCCTCCAAGGCATATAAAGTGAAAACCGAGACCGAAGAAGCGCAGCGTATTGCGGAAGCTTTGAAGGACAAGACCGTCCGCATCACCGCAAAGGCGGGCCAGGGCGGCAGACTGTTCGGCTCCGTCACCGCAAAGGAAATTGCGCAGGAGATTAAAAAGCAGTACGGCTTCGACATCGACAAGCGCAAGATCCACCTCGACACCGACATCAAGGCGTTCGGCGGCTATCACATTGAGGTGAAGCTCTATAACGGCATCACCGCGAAGCTGGCGGTATCGGTGACCGAAGCACAGTAAAAGCCTGATTTCCTTGATGCACAGCATTAAATTTTGCAATGACTAAAAGTCGTTTACGATTCGAAAATCGTTTTCACTTTGAAGTAATTTCACTCAAAAAAGGGTGGTAAAAATGCCGGAAGATAATTTTCAACTGAATACGCCGGCACTGCCCGGAACGGTGATGCCGTTCAGCGCAGAGGCCGAGCAGGCGGTGCTGGGCGCGGTGTTGCTGGAGCCCGACTGTCTCTCGACCGTGGCGGAAATGCTGCCGCGCGCGGACTATTTTTATCAGGTCAATAACCGCACGATTTACAGCGCGATGCTCGATATGTTCACGGCAGGCCAGCCGGTGGACCTCGTCACGCTGTTGGAGCACCTGCGCGAAGAGGAAAACTTCGATGAGGGCAGCGGAAAGGTGTATCTGATGCAGCTTGCGCAGCTTGTGCCGAGCGTCTCGAATGTGGAGCGTTACTGCACCATTGTGCGTGACCGCTACGATTTGCGTATGCTCATTCAGGCGGCGCGCGGCATTTTAGATGACGCCATGGAGGACACCGGCGAAACCTCGCTCCTCTTGGATTCCGCCGAGCAGCGCATTTTTGACATCCGCCAGGGCAAGGCGTTAAAGGGGCTTGAGCGCCTGAACGAAGTGCTGTTTGAGACGTTTGAACGCCTTGACCGCTTGAATTCGCCGGACAAAGACCTGTACCGCGGCATCCCTACGGGTATCCGCGAGCTGGATAACACGATCACGGGCCTGAACCGCTCCGACCTTGTTATCATCGGCGCACGACCCGGCATGGGTAAAACGAGCTTTGCGCTGAACATTGCGCGCCATGCTGCCATCACGGCGGGTAAGCGCGTGGCGTTTTTCTCGCTGGAAATGAGCAAGGAGCAGCTCGCTTCCCGTATCATTTCCACGGAGGCACTCGTCGGCGGCACAAAGCTGCGCACGGGCGACTTGACGGAGGGCGAATGGACGCGCCTTGTGGAGGCGGGCGATATTCTCTCTAAGGCTGATTTGTACCTCGATGATTCCCCGGGCATTACGGTGCCGGAGATGAAAGCAAAAGTGCGTCGTTTAAAAAATGTTGATCTTGTCATCATCGACTACTTACAGCTGATGAACAGTGCAAAGCGCATTGATAACCGCGTGCAGGAAATTTCCGAGATCACGCGAAGCCTCAAGATCATGGCGAAAGAGCTGAATATCCCGGTTGTGACATTGGCGCAGCTTGCCCGTGCGGGTGAAAAGCGACAGGAGCACCGCCCGGTACTTTCTGACCTTCGAGATTCCGGCTCCATCGAGCAGGACGCCGACATCGTGCTGTTCCTGTACCGAGACGCGTACTACGCGAACGAATCGGCTTCGCCCGAAGACGTGGACAAAAACAGCGCCGAGGTCATCGTGGCGAAAAACCGTCACGGCGATCTGCGCAGCGTGCCGCTGCACTGGCAGGGTGAGTTCATGCGTTTTACATCGCAGGAAGTTGTGCGTCATGAAAGCTGAGGACATCCTCGCCCGCGTGCGGTATGATCTGCCGGAGACGGGAAAAATTGTCGTGGGGCTTTCCGGTGGGGCGGATTCCGTGCTGCTGACGTATTTGCTTGTACAGAAGTATGGCGCGGAGCGTTTGCTTGCGGTGCATGTGCACCATGGCATTCGTGGGGCGGAAGCCGACCGCGACGCGGAATTTGTGCAGGACTACTGTAAAGCACTTGAACTTCACTGCAAGGTGATCTATAAGGATATTCCCGCGCTTGCGGCCGTAAGCGGCGAGGGCGTGGAGGAATGCGCGCGGCGCGTGCGCTACGCGTGCTTTGCGGAGGAAGCAGGGGAAAACGGGTGCATCGCCACGGCGCACAACGCCGACGATAATGCCGAAACGTTGCTTTTGAACCTGACGCGCGGCATGGGGCCGCACGGTGCAGGGGGGATTCCGCCGCGGCGCGGCAGAATTTATCGCCCGATTTTGAACATTTCCCGCGCAGAGGTGGAATATCTCTGTAAAGTATATCAACTTGACTACGTGACGGACTCCACGAATTTGACGGTGGACTACACGCGCAATAAGCTGCGCCACAGCGTGCTGCCGGTGCTGAAGGACGTAAACCCGCAGATGACGCAGGCGACGTCCCGCTTTGCGGAGAGCATGCGGTTGCAGAATGAATTTGTGTTCTCGTGCGCGAATGAATTGCTCTGTAAAGCGAAAACGCCTTACGGGTATGACTTGGAAATTTTGCGGAGCGCACACGAGGCGGTGCTGCGCGCTGCACTGGAACTGCTGTTATCGTCTTACGGGCGGCTTTCTTATGAGCACATTTGCAGGGCGGCGAGCTGCGTTTTCATGGGCGGCAGCCTCTCTTTGCCGGGGGACATCGTGCTGGAGGCGAAGCAGGACACGCTCACGGTACGAAAAAACCGGGAGATAAAAGACCAGAATGTGTTTTCTGTTCCGCTGAGAGCGGGCGAAAATGTGCTTCCGAACGGAAAAACGCTGTTTGTGGAGAAAAAAATTCCCGAAAAAGAAGAAATCGACCGGAAAGTTCATAATTTGTTATTCCAAAACTTTTCGGATTGTGATAGAATTACGAATGTTCCGAGAGTACGGACGCGGCGCGCGGGCGATGTTTTCAGACCCGCAGGGCGCGGCGTGACGAAATCGGTCAAAAAAATCCTGAATGAACTGCGCATTCCGGCGGCGGCGCGCGACCGTTTGCTGCTGCTTGAAAAAGACGGTGAGATCATCTGGATCGAAGCGGTCGGCGCGGCGGAGGGCTATGCGGCAAAGCCGAATTTCCCGGCACTGGAGCTTACGGTGACGGACACGGCAGGCATAACCCGCGTATAAAGCGGAAAGAATTTTGAGGAAAGGGTCATCCGAATGGAAAACACAATGTTAAACGATATCAAGGAAGTTTTGTACAGCGAAGCGTACATCGACAGCATGGTCAAGCGCGTGGGCGCGGAAATTTCCCGCGATTACGCCGATAAAAACCTGCTGCTTGTCAGCGTTTTGAAGGGTTCTGTCGTCTTTATGGCAGACCTTATGCGCGCCATTACGATTCCGGCCCGCATCGATTTCATGTGCGTTTCGAGCTACGGCTCCGGCACGAAGACCTCCGGCGTTGTCAAGATCATCAAGGACCTCGACATCAACCTGAAGGGCTATGATATCGTGATTGTTGAGGATATTCTCGACAGTGGCAAGACGCTGCACTACCTTGTAAACCTTTTGAAAAGCCGCGAGCCGAACAGCATTGAGATCTGCACGCTGTTCGATAAGCCGGAGCGCCGCGAGGTGGAGGTCTACGCAAAATACAAGGGCTGCGATATTCCCGATGCGTTCATCGTGGGCTATGGTCTCGATTTTGATGAGAAGTACAGAAACCTGCCGTTTGTCGGCGTTTTGAAACCTGAAGTCTACGGTGAAGGCTAAGCTTCCGTTTTGATAAAAAAGTTTCTGTTTCTATTTAAGGATACACTTTGTACCCAATTTGATTTCCGGGAGGTCGGAACTTGAACAGCAACAACAAAAAAATCATTCGCAATCTTTTGATCTACCTCGGCATTCCGATTTTGCTCGTCGTGCTGCTTTTGCTTCTGTTTGACCGCGGGGCAGACCAGACGGGGCTGAAATACTCCGATGTACTGTCTTACTTTGAAGACGGCAAGGTGAGCGCATACTCGCTGAACCTGGGCACGGGCGAGATGAAGCTGACCGTGACAGAGGACAGCAGCAAAAAGGAATCCGTTGTGCGCTACACGGTGCCGAACGTGAACCTGTTCTACAACGACGTTTCGGACTACATCAAGTCGTATAACGAGGAACATCCGAATAACCGCATGACGCAGGATGTCATCCGCCCGGCGGAGACGAGCTGGCTTGTCAGCCTCATTCCGACGTTGCTGATGATCGCGCTGCTTGTGGCGTTCTGGGTATTCATGATGAAGCGCATGGGCGGCGGCGGAGCCGGAAACCAGATGAATTTCGGCAAAGCGAAAGTCAAGCAGATAAACGACGAAAAGCGCCGCACGACGTTTGCGGACGTGGCGGGCGCGGACGAAGAAAAGGAAGAGCTGCGCGAAATTGTGGAGTTCTTAAAACGTCCGAATAAGTATAACGAGCTCGGTGCGCGCATTCCGAAGGGCGTGCTGCTCGTTGGCCCTCCGGGCACCGGTAAAACGCTTTTGGCGCGCGCCGTTGCAGGCGAGGCCGGCGTGCCGTTCTTCTCCATTTCGGGTTCCGACTTCGTGGAGATGTTCGTCGGCGTCGGTGCATCGCGTGTGCGTGACCTGTTCGACAAAGCCAAGAAAAACCACCCGTGCATCATCTTCATCGATGAGATCGATGCCGTGGGCCGCCAGCGCGGCGCGGGTCTCGGCGGCGGCCATGACGAACGTGAGCAGACGCTGAACCAGCTGCTCGTTGAGATGGACGGCTTCGGCGCGAACGAGGGCGTCATCATGATCGCGGCAACGAACCGCCCGGATATTCTGGACCCGGCTTTGATGCGTCCCGGCCGTTTCGACCGCCAGGTGATGGTGGGCTACCCGGATGTGCGCGGCAGAGAGGATATTCTGCGCGTACACGCAAAGGGAAAGCCGCTTGCACCGGACGTTGACCTTTCCACCATTGCAAAATCCACCGCCGGCTTTACCGGTGCAGACCTTGAGAACCTCTTAAACGAAGCGGCGCTGCTTGCGGCCCGCAAGGACCACAAGTCCATCACGATGGAGGAAATCGAGGAAGCGACGATCAAGGTCGTTGTCGGCACCGAAAAGAAGAGCCGCGTGATGACAAACAAAGAGAAGAAGCTGACCGCGTACCACGAGGCAGGACACGCCATTGCGACGTATTTCTGCGATTCGCAGGACCCGGTGCACCAGATTTCCATCATCCCGCGCGGCATGGCAGGCGGCTACACGATGCACCTGCCGACGGAGGATAAGTCCTACCAGAGCCGCAACGAGATGCGCGAGGAGCTCATCGTGCTGCTGGGCGGCCGTGTGGCGGAAGCCTTGGTGCTTGACGATATTTCTACGGGCGCATCGAACGACATTGAGCGCGCCACGAAGATCGTCCGCGCGATGGTCACAAAGTACGGCATGAGCGACCGCCTTGGTCCGATTACGTACGGTGCGGACAGCAGCAATCCGTTCCTCGGCAAGGAGATGGGTCATGTCTCGAACTATTCCGAGGAGACCGCCGCGGAGATTGACGAGGAGATTAAGTCCATCATCTGCGACGCGTACGATAAGACGAAGAAAGTGCTCTCCGAACACATTGACCTGCTGCACCGTTTGGCGGGTGTGCTGTTTGAGCGCGAAAAGCTGGACGCCGACGAGTTCCTTGACGTGATGAACGGCAAGCTGCTGCCGAGCGCACAGACTGCCGCTGCGGGCATCATCCCGGCAGAAGCGGCAGCGCCGGAAACGACAGAGCTGCCGACCGAAGCGCAGACGGAACCGGAAGCGAACACGAACGAATAAATTTTTGACGAAAGGGAATGTGCTCATTTGCATTCCCTTTACGTTTGTTTATGGGCAATCCCGTGCGGGTATTATTTTGCCCGCTTGAGGAAAGGAACATGGTGAATGGCTAAAAAGCAAACCTACGGCAACGACAGCATCAAAAGTCTGAAGGGCGCGGACCGTGTACGTCTGCGTCCGGCGGTCATATTCGGCTCAGACGGTCTCGACGGCTGCGAGCACGCGATTTTCGAGATCCTCTCGAACTCCATTGATGAGGCGCGCCAGGGCTACGGCAAGGAGATCACCGTCACGCGCTATGCCGACCATTCCGTTGAGGTGGAAGACCACGGCCGCGGCATTCCGGTGGATTACAACAAGCGCGAGGAGCGCTACAACTGGGAGCTTGTGTTCTGCGAGATGTATGCGGGCGGCAAGTATAACAACAATGACGGCGGCAACTACGATTACGCGCTGGGCCTGAATGGTCTCGGTCTGTGCGCTACGCAGTATGCCTCCGAGTACATGGACGCGGATATTCGCTACGACGGCTTCCGCTATACGCTGCACTTTGAGCACGGTGAGAACGTAGGCGGACTCAATAAGGAGCCTTACGGCAAGAAGGCCACGGGCTCGCGCATCCGCTGGAAGCCGGATATCAAGGTGTTTACGGACATTGACGTGCCGGCGGACTATTACACGGACATCATCAAGCGGCAGGCCATCGTCAACGCGGGCGTGAAGTTTATTTTCAAAAATGAAGTTTCGCCGCGCAAATTCGAGACGACGGAATTCTGCTACGAAAACGGCATTTTAGATCATGTGCGCGAGCTGGCGGGCGAAGATGCGCTGACCTCCGTGCAGTTCTGGCAGTCCGAAAAGCGCGTGCGCGACCGCGAAGACCTGCCGCTTTACAATGTGAAGATCAACGCCGCGGTAGCATTTTCCAACCGCGTGCATTTGACGGAATACTACCACAACTCGAGCTGGCTGGAATACGGCGGCGCGCCGGACAAGGCCGTGCAGAATGCGTTCGTGTACCAGATTGACGCGTATTTGAAGCAAAACGGCAAGTATAATAAATCCGAAAGCAAAATTAAATTTCAGGACGTGGAGGATTGCCTTGTTATCGTCATGTCCTCGTTCTCCACGATGACCTCCTATGAGAACCAGACAAAGAAGGCCATCAACAACAAGGGTATTCAGGAAGCGATGGTGGAGATGCTCCGCCATAATCTCGAAATTTATTTCATCGAAAACCCCATTGAGGCGGAGAAAATCGGCGCACAGGTGCTTATCAACAAGCGCTCCCGCGAGGACGCCGAAAAAACGCGCCTTAACTTAAAGGGCAAGCTGACGGCCAAAATGGATATCACGGGGCGCGTGGCGAAGTTTGTGGACTGCCGCAGCAAGGATGTTTCCGAGCGTGAGATTTTTATCGTGGAGGGCGATTCCGCTCTCGGTGCGGTCAAGCAGGCGCGTGACCCGAACTATCAGGCCGTGATGCCGATCCGCGGCAAAATTCTGAACTGCCTGAAAGCGGATTACGACAAGATTTTCAAAAGTGAGATCATCACCGATCTCATTAAGGTGCTCGGCTGCGGCGTGCAGGTAAAGTCGAAGGCGAACAAGTCCATTGCGTCGTTCGACATCAACGCGCTGCGCTGGAGCAAGATCATCCTGTGCACCGATGCCGACGTGGACGGCTTCCAGATCCGCACGCTGCTGCTGACGATGCTGTACCGTTTGACGCCGCAGCTCATCGAAGAGCACAAGGTGTTCATTGCGGAATCGCCGCTTTATGAAATTACGGCGAAGGACAAGACGTATTTTGCGTACAACGAGCGCGAAAAGGACGAGTTTTTGACGCAGCTTGAGGGCCAGAAGTTTACGATTCAGCGCTCGAAAGGTCTGGGTGAAAACGACCCGGACATGATGAACCTGACGACGATGAACCCGAAAACGCGCAGGCTGATTCAGGTGAAGCCCGGCGATGCCGAAATGACGGCGCAGATGTTTGATATCCTGCTGGGCGATAATCTTACGGGCCGTAAGGACTACATTGCGACCCACGGCAGCGAGTACCTCGATGACCTCGATGTTTCTTAAAGCTCTGACGAAAGGAAGCGTAAAGCATGGCAAGAAAAAAACAGCCGAAAAGAGAAAATACGCCGAAGATGCAGGGCTTTATTGCGGGCGCGGGTGAAATTCAGGCGCAGGACATCAACGACACGCTGCGGCAGAACTACATGCCGTATGCGATGAGCGTGATTATGTCCCGTGCCATCCCGGAGATTGACGGCTTTAAGCCCTCGCACAGAAAGCTTCTCTATACGATGTACAAAATGAACCTGCTCGGCTCGGCGCGCACGAAAAGCGCGAACATCGTCGGTCAGACGATGAAGCTGAACCCGCATGGCGACAGTGCGATTTACGACACGATGGTGCGTCTTTCCCGCGGCTACGAGGCGCTTTTGCACCCGTATGTGGACTCTAAGGGCAACTTCGGTAAGTTTTATTCCCGTGACATGGCGTGGGCGGCTTCCCGTTACACGGAAGCGCGCCTTGACCCCATCTGCCGCGAGCTGTTCCGCGATATCGACAAGGACACCGTGGATTTTGTCGACAATTACGACAGTACGATGAAAGAGCCAACGCTGCTGCCGGCGGCTTTCCCCTCGGTGCTCGTCAACGCAAACACGGGCATTGCGGTCGGCATGGCGTCGTCCATTTGCCCGTTTAACCTCGCCGAAGTGTGCACCACGGCGGCGGAGCTCATTCGTGACCCGAAGCACGACATTTTTACGACGATGCAGGCGCCGGACTTCCCGGGCGGCGGGCAGATCATTTTCGACCGCGCGGCGATGGAGCAGATCTACAAAACAGGCCGCGGCAGCATCAAGGTGCGCTCGCGCTACACGTATGATAAATCCGCAAACTGCATCGATATTACCCAGATCCCGCCGACAACGACTATTGAAGCCATTGTGGAAAAGGTCATCGACCTTGTGAAGCAGGGCAAGGTGAAGGAAATCACCGACATTCGAGACGAGACGGGTCTGGACGGACTCAAGATCACGATCGACTTGAAGCGCGGCGCAGACCCCGATAAGCTGATGCAGCGGTTGTTCCGCATGACGACGCTGGAGGACAGCTTCTCCTGCAATTTTAACGTGCTCATCGCGGGCATTCCGCGTGTGCTGGGTGTGCGTGAGCTCTTTGAGGAGTGGACGGCGTTCAGAATGGAATGCGTCCGCCGCAGAACGCACTACGACCTCACGAAGAAGAAAGAGAAGCTGCATCTGCTCTACGGCCTCAAGGCAATCTTACTCGACATCGATAAAGCCGTGCGCATTGTGCGTGAGACCGAGGAAGAAAGCGAAGTTGTGCCGAACCTCATGATCGGCTTTGGCATTGACGAAATTCAGGCCGAATATGTAGCGGAAATCCGTTTGCGCCATTTAAACCGCGAGTTCATCTTAAAGCGCACCGAAGAGGTGAACAGCTTAGAGGAAGAAATTCGTGACCTTGAGGCAATTTTGGCTTCAAAAACGCGCATTAAAACGATTATTGTGCGCGAGCTGAATGAAATCGCGCAGAAGTACGGCCAGCCGCGCCGCAGCCATATTTTGTACGCGGAGGAAATTGCCGAGGAAGAGCCCGTGGAGACTGTGCCGGATTACTCGGTGAACCTGTTTTTCACGAAAGAAGGCTACTTTAAGAAGATCACCCCCCAGTCGCTGCGCATGAGCGGGGAGCAGAAGCTCAAGGAGGGCGATGCCATCACCCAGGAGATGGATACCACCAATGCCGCCGAGCTGATGTTCTTTACCAACCTGGGCCAGGTATATAAATCCCGCGTAGCAGAATTTGAGGATACTAAGGCCAGCGTGATGGGCGACTATGTGGCCAGTAAGCTGGGCATGGATACCGGCGAAGTGCCGGTCTATATGGCCCTGTTCACCAAATATGAGGGCTATATGCTGTTCATCTTCG
>OLQA01002714.1_pt1 | contig 13480 bp, 10 predicted proteins | sample 1673151 | NCBI WGS metagenome assembly OLQA01 (sample SAMEA3136760, study PRJEB25190) | human gut metagenome | biome: human gut; feature: human-associated habitat; material: faeces | place: Austria | collected 2013 | reverse complement strand
ATGCTTGACATACAGGTTATAACCATCTATCTCGTCATAGAATACTCCTTCAGGGATATCCACTTCAGGTGATTTCTGCTTCATGGAAACCAACAGCGTCCACAACTTAGTCTGTGCTTTAGGACCGATGACATTTTGGAAATAAAAGGAAACACAACAGATAAGAGATATGAAGAATATCAGCGGACGCATAATTTTCAACAAAGAAATACCTGCCGCTTTCATAGCAAGCAACTCAAAGCGTTCTCCAAAATTTCCAAAAGTAATGAGGGCCGCCAACAAGATAGCCAAAGGCAATGAAGCCGGTACCAGCGTCAGCGCCGAATAGAAGAAAAACTGAGCAAGAACGTTCATCTCCAATCCCTTTCCCACCATTTCGTCTACATATTTCCACAGAAATTGCATCATGAAGATGAACAGGCAGATGAAGAAAGTGCCCATAAAGAGCAGACAAAAGCTCTTTAATATAAATATATCTAACTTTTTTATGCGCAGCATTTTACTTGTTTCATGCAATGAACGCACAAAAGTAGCACAAAAAAGGGAGTACGGGAAATTTTTAATTGAAAGTTAACTAAAAACCGCATGTTCTACGCAAAGTGTCTACCTGAGATTCCCATAATTCACACAAATCGTTTGCTTCATCCGCATTGGTAAAGTCAGTAATTTCAAGTACAAAGTCATTGGTCAACTCGTTGTTTGTCATCTTTAATTCAAAATACTCACGCGGGTTCTCATCATCAAGCCAGCGGAAGCGAATAAAAGAATATGCTCGCACAGCAATAATTTCAGCATCGCGCCTTTCTGTTTTCCCCCAAAAGAAAGAGACGGTCTTATCATCTGACTGCACCTTGTCCGCAAACCAGCCCTCCAAACCAGTAGGAGTGCTTATTGCTGTCCAAAGAATACTTTTAGAAGTCGCATTCAAGAGATATTCCAAATGTATTTTTTTCCTTTCCATAGTATATGTCTTCTTTGTATTACGCCGGCCAAGATAAATACTTTTTTCTAATTAGAAAAAATATTCATTGATTTTATTCAATTCAACTCCACAATGCAAGATTAAAGTGCTGATTATGTTGCATTATGCTATATAAGAAAAAAGGAAAATACTATTTCCTTTTTTCTATTGACAAAATAAATAGCAGAAAATCTCCACAAATATTTTGGCAGTTTAAATAAAAGCTATATCTTTGCACCCGCAATCGAGAAATGATGGCGGGATAGCTCAGCTGGTTAGAGCGCATGATTCATAATCATGAGGTCCCCGGTTCAATCCCGGGTCCCGCTACAAAGAAGATTTAGACTGTTAGGAGGCTTCCACTCTTGGCGGTCTTTTTTGTTTTTAATACTCGTTTTTTACTATGGTTTGTTTTCAAATTATAGTAAAAAGGAAAATATGAATACAAACAGTTGATATATGGATAGTCCTCTTGCATTTTAAGCCACTAACTTTGTGTGCAAATATCAAGTGACTATTATGAAAAGACAACTGTTCACATTTTCCTTTCTGTGTCTGCTTGCACTAGGTACAAGAGCACAAAATACCCTAACCTTGGAGGACTGCCTCAAAATAGGTATCGAAAACAACTTGTCCTTGCAAAGCAAACGGAAGGAAATACAAAAAGGGAAATACGGCATCTCTGAGAATCGAGCCAAACTACTGCCCCAAATCAATGGTTTTGCCAACTATAACGACAATATCGATCCACCCGTCTCCGTTACCGACGGTTCAGCGTATGGCAATCCCTACAATGTAACCCAAACCTTGCAATACAACGCCAACTTTGGATTACAGTTGCAGATACCACTTTATAACCAGACACTCTACACCACTCTATCCATAGCCAAAACCATGGATGAGATGAATCGCCTTTCTTATGGAAAGGCAAGAGAAGACCTCATCCTCCAAATTAGTCAAATGTACTATTTAGGACAGGTTACAGCTGAACAGATTATTTTGATAAAAGCCAACATCACTCGCCTAGAAGAGTTGAGAGATATCACTCAGGCCTTCTATGACAACGGTATGGCTATGGAAGTAGATGTGAAACGCGTCAACATCAACCTGGAGAACCTCAAGGTGCAACACGACAACGCACAAGCCATGATGGAACAGCAACTGAATCTACTTAAATACATTATCGACTATCCGGCGGAAGAAAGAATAGCACTGGTACCAGTGAATACAGAAACGATTACGCCCGCAGCACTCACCGGGCTATCCGAAACACTATATGAACTCCAGCTATTGCAATCACAAAAACAACTTGCTGAACAACAGAAAACAATAATCAGCAACGGTTACATCCCCTCCTTGAGCTTGACGGGAAGCTGGATGTTCTCTGCCTATACGGACAAAGCTTACCATTGGTTCCATTCCGGCCCTTCCAACCATTGGTATCGCTCCTATGGAGTGGGCCTCTCCTTACGCATTCCCATTTTCGACGGACTGGACAAACGCTACAAGATGCGTAAGGCAACCATCGACATAGAGAACATCAAGCTCGCCCAAGAGAATACCAGAAAGAATCTTCAGACACAATATCTGAATGCTACCAATGACCTGATGAACAGCCAGCGTAACTTTAAGAAGCAGAAGGACAATTATCTGCTTGCTGAAGATGTATATACCGTTACCATGGACCGTTATCGGGAAGGAATCGCCTCAATGACCGAAGTGTTGCAGGACGAAATGCGGATGAGCGAAGCCCAAAACAACTATATCAGTGCCCACTACAATTACCGGATAACCAATCTGACTTTGCTGAAGCTGACGGGACAGCTGGAGACGTTGAGCCCCTCAATTCCTTAAAGAGGAAGATGAATAGAGTCCGTATTCAAGGACGGATATATATATAATAATGAGTAAACAATATAATATAGAAGATATGGAAACAAAAGAGAACAATAACACCGCAAGTACCCATCAAGAGAAAGCACGGAAATTGAAGAAGCTTCGCCGTTGGCAAATCGTTGTCAGCCTATTAGGAATAGCTATCCTTATCTGGGGAATAATTCAAGTGACCTGCCTCTTTTTGAACTACAAACGGACGGAAACCAGTAATGATGCACAGATTGAACAATACATATCTCCCGTCAATCTGCGCGCATCAGGATATATCAAGAAAATTTGTTTCACAGAACACCAAGAAGTACACAAAGGAGATACCTTACTTATATTGGACGACCGGGAATATAAAATCAGAGTCATGGAAGCTGAAGCTGCACTCAAGGATGCACAAGCCGGCGCCACAGTCATTGGTGCTACACTACAAACCACGCAAACTACAGCCTCTGTCTACGACGCCTCCATAGCAGAGATAGAAATCCGCCTTACCAAGCTGGAGAAAGACCGCCAGCGATACCAGAACTTGGTGAAGAGAAACGCTGCCACCCCCATTCAATTGGAACAGATAGAAACCGAATATGCAGCTACCCACAAGAAGTTGGAAGCTGTGAAACGGCAACAGAAAGCTGCCTTGTCGGGTGTGAACGAAGTGTCACATCGCCGTGAAAATACCGAAGCTGCCATACAACGGGCAACAGCCGCACTCGAAATGGCACGACTGAATCTCTCCTACACCGTAGTAGTAGCTCCTTGTGATGGGAAATTGGGGCGGCGTACTCTTGAAGAAGGACAATTCATCACTGCCGGACAAACCATCACCTACATTCTGCCTGACACACAAAAGTGGATTATAGCCAACTACAAGGAAACCCAAATTGAGAATCTGCACTTGGGACAAGAAGTAGCCATTACCGTTGATGCCATCAGCGGCAAAGAGTTCAAAGGGAAAATCACTGCTATCTCCGGAGCCACTGGTTCCAAGTATTCCCTAGTGCCCACGGATAATTCTGCCGGTAACTTCGTGAAGATACAACAACGCATCCCAGTCCGCATCGACTTTACCGATTTGTCTAAAGAAGACAACAGTAGCCTTGCCGCCGGTATGATGGTAATAGTCAAAGCGAAAACAAAAAAATAGGGATTAAGGATTAGAGGTTAGGGATTAAGGCAACCAACTCCTTAATCCTTACCCCCTAATCCTTAATCTTTAACCCTTAATCCCTAACCCCTTAACCCTTATCCCCATGCCCTCATACCCCAAGAACTATCCTTTCTACAACTGGGTACCCAAACCGGTAGGTATCATCATCCTATTCGTATTCTTTTTGCCGATACTGACTGTGGGCGGTACCTACTCGGTGGCAAGCACCGAAATGATGAGCGAGCTCGGCATCATTTCCGAGCATATCCAGTTTGCCAACTTCGCCACTTCCATTGGCATGGCAGCATTCTGCCCTTTTCTGTATAGGCTGGTAGTCATACGCCGGCAGAAAATGATGTGCCTGGCAGGATTCTCCCTGATGTACATCTTCAGCTATATCTGTGCCAAGACAGACAGCGTTTTCCTGCTGGCACTATGCAGCATCTTTATGGGATTCCTACGAATGGTGCTGATGATGGTCAACCTCTTCACCCTCATAAAGTATGCAGGGCATATCGAGGCGTACGACAAAATTACACCCGGCAACGAGCCCACAACTGACGAAGGCTGGGACAAGCTGGACATCGAACGGAGTGCGGCACAACCCGCCATCTACCTATTCTTCATGGTACTGGGGCAATTGGGAACCTCGCTCACCGCCTGGCTCGCTTTTGAATATGAATGGCAGTACATACACTACTTTATGATGGGGCTACTATTACTTTGCATCCTCATCACCTTCATTACTATGCCTTATCATAAATATACCACCCGCCGTTTCCCCATCAACTTCAAGCAGTTCGGCAATGCCTCCATCTTCTGCATCACACTGACCTGCATTACCTACGTGCTTACTTATGGCAAAGTGCTCGACTGGTACGATGACCCAACCATACAATGGGCCACAGTCTGCGCCATCATTGCTGGCAGCATATTTCTCTATATCGAGTCTACCCAGCGCAATCCTTACTATCAGCTCGATGTATTCAAACTGCGTACCATCCGTATGGGTTTCCTATTCTATTTTCTGTTAATGGTACTGAATTCCAGCGCCATGTTTGTCAATGTATTCACGGGCATAGGTATGAAACTGGACAACTTCCAGAATGCCACCCTGAGCAACTGGTCCATGCTGGGCTACCTCATCGGCGGTATAGCCACTATCTGGCTCAGCGTAAAAGGCGTACACTTCAAATATCTCTTTGCCGCCGGTTTCCTTCTATTGGGGCTTTCCGCCATGTTCATGTATTTCGAGGTACAAGGTGCAGGACTGTACGAACGGATGAAGTATCCGGTCATCATCCGTTCTACCGGTATGATGTTCCTCTATTCGCTGATTCCAACCTACGCCACCCAACGCATGCCTTACAAATATCTTTCTTCTTGGATATGTACCATGCTTACCGTACGCATGGTATTGGCTCCCAGCATCGGAGCCGCACTCTATACGAATGTACTGCAAGAACGCCAACAGCACTACGTCACCCGCTATGCACAGAATGTAGACATGCTGCACCCCGAAGCATCCACCTCGTTTACCCAGACCGTACAAGGTATGCAATATCAGGGAAAGAGCAAACAAGAAGCAATCAGCATGGCTGCCATATCCACCAAAGGACGCATCCAAGTGCAGGCCACCCTCTCTGCTGTAAAGGAAATGGCAGGATGGACACTCTACGCCTGCTTGTTTTGCATGATATTTGTGCTTGTCGTGCGGTATCCTAAACGAAAATTACTAACTTAGCAGACAATTTTCAGTATAACCTGTAATTTTGTCTGTTATGGATACCCAACAAGAACGTTTATCCCACTTGGACCACGCATTGTCAAACGGAGAAAACATTTGTAGTTCAGAAGGTATGCTCTGCTCCTTTCCTGCCTCCCTGAAAAAACCTTTTATGATTAATGGAGCAGGACTGATTGTCTGCCGCCAAGGCAACTTCACCTTTTCACTTAACATGAAAGCATTCTCGGCCCAAGCTGGCGAAACAGTTTTCATCCCGGAAGATTCTCTCTTCCAAGTGTTGAGCGAATCGGAAGACCTGCAACTATTCATATTCATTTACCAGATAGAACCGATACGGGACATCATAGGCAATTCAGTGGCAACCATGTACCTATACATGCAGCTCCGGACCGAACCATGCTACGTATGGAACACCGGAGACGAAGAAGAAGTTCTGAAATACATGTCCTTACTGGACAATACCCTGCACTTAGACAACAACACCTTCAACGACAACGAACAAAGGCTGCTTCTGCTGGGACTCACATACCGCATCTGTTCCATTTACAACCGTAAACTGATGAACCTAAAAACAACGGTTGGTCACAAACATGAAATCTTTATCCGGCTGATTCAGCTGATAGATGCACACTACACGGAAGAACGCGGCGTAGAGTTTTATGCAGACAAACTCTGCTTATCACCCAAATACCTCTCTGCACTATCCAAGTCCGTCTGCGGATTCACGGTGCAGGAACTGATATTTAAATCCATCATCCGCAAAAGCATCTCACTACTCAAGAACACCCAGAAAAACATCCAGGAAATCGCCGACTTCTTCAATTTTCCCAATGCTTCTTATTTTGGAACATTCTTCAAGAAACAAACCGGCATGTCTCCGCAACAGTACCGTAAAAAATAGAAAACGTTACGCTTTCAACCGGATAACGAAGCGACTCCCCTTACCCAGCTCACTCTGGACAGCCAATGTACCGCCATGAGCTTCCACAAAGTCTTTCGAAATGGAAAGACCTAAACCACTACCTTGCACTTTAGTGCCCGGCACTCGGAAATAACGGTCAAAAATGCTCTGGTGATAACGCGGGTCGATACCTTTTCCAAAATCCTGCACATACATTTCCACAAAATCCTCGTCATGCTTGGCGCCGATAACCACCCTCCCGTTCTCTTTGGAATAGCGGATAGCATTACTCAACAAATTGGTGAGTACCCAAGCAATCTTTTCGCTATCGACAAACAATTTAGGCATTTTTTCTTCCGGATACTCCACTTCTATCTGAATGCCGAATTTATCAGCTTGTACCTGATTGGCCTTGATAGCATACTCTATCAGTTCAATGGGCTTCGTTATCTTAGGCATCATCTGCAATTTACCGGCTTCCACCTGCGTCATGTTCAATAATTCCCCGGTAATCCCAAGAAGGCGATCAGCATTTTCCTTAATGCTGTTCGATAATTGCTCCTGCTCGTCGTTCAACACCCCTACCCGTTTGTCCTCCAACAACTGCAGACTCATCAGAATAGCGGATATAGGCGTTTTCAGTTCATGAGAAATAGTCGAGATAAAAGTAGTCTTGGCACTATCCAATTCTTTGAATTCTGTAATATTTTTCAGTAAAATCACATCGCCAAGATTATGAGGTTCGTCATCATCAGCCTCTGCATTTATAATGGTAATGTAAGAAGCTTTAAAGTAACTCTCCTTATTGTCTGCATAAATCTTCAACGGTTCTTTCTTTTCACCCGGATTTACCAATTCACGAACTAAACGGCGGAGCAAATCATTCTTCAAAGAAAGCTCCTCAGCCGAACGGCGAATTACCTCTTCCCGTTTTAAATTCAGCACAGTTAAAGCCTCATTATTGATAAAGAGAATTTCCCTATTACGGTTCAAACCAATAATAGGTTCATCAATACTATTCACAATAGCCTCAAGAAATTTCTTAGCAGAAAGTATGTCGTTCAGCGTACTGGCGCGATACTCCGTCAGTCGTTCAGCCATCCGATTAAAACTATCAGCCACTTCACGAAATTCCTCGCGTCCACTCATATCCAGACGTTTCTCATAATTATGGTTCGCTATTTCAAGAATCCCACGCGTCAGTTCTTGAATAGGTTTGCTGATGGAACGGGGAAGCCATACCAACAATATGATACTGGCAAAAATACATACCCCACCTATCACAGAAATCCAGAGCAATGCACGTTGCAATCCCGGTACAGCAGCAGGACTATCCGGCTCTGTAGCCGTCAGTATCTGTAGATTCACCACAGAAAGAGCAACCAACAAAATAATCATTCCAGCCAATACCCCTACGCTGAGTATCAATTTTGTACGAATATTCATAATGTTCCTAAGAATTAATATTATGCAAGTATAATCAAATCTATGTTTACTTGTGCCAAATCACGCACAAATTTTCGGTATTTCAATATCATGAACAATGATTTCGGAAAAGAAAGTGACGGACTTCCCATGCAGACAGTTGTTATCTGTTTCTCCCTACAAGTATCAACAATGCTTCCCAGCACATCCGGCGATTGCACCTGAACGACCTCCCCTCCCAGTTCGGTCACCAATTTGAAGTGGTTCAATAAATACCTTTGATTTGCCAGACCGATGCGGTCAGTACTTTCTCTGGGAGTCTGCACATAAAGGGCAACAAACGAAGTATTGTAGCGGGTTGCCAGACGTGCAGCTTTACGAATGATGCGTCGTGGTGTTTTCTCGTTGCTGCTGATACATGCCAGAAATCTCTCATGACGGACTCCCACACTGGTAACCACTTCATTCTCCACTTTCTTTTCCACCCGTAAAGCCACCTCTTTTAAAGCCAGTTCACGTAATTGGAGAATATTTTCCGTTTTAAAGAAATTGTTCAAGGCAGTAGAGACCTTTTCCGGCTTGTAAATTTTTCCAGCTTTCAGACGGGCTATCAATTCTTCCGCAGTCAAGTCAATATTCACCACCTCATCTGCCTCTTGCAAAACGCTATCGGGAATACGTTCCTTCACCTCAATACCCGAGATGCCTTGTACTTCTTCATTGACACTCTCAATGTGCTGGATGTTAACGGCAGAAATCACATTGATACCCTCATCAAGCAAATCCATCACATCCTGCCAGCGTTTCTCATTCCGGCTACCTTCCACATTGGTATGTGCCAGTTCATCCACCACTACTATCTCAGGGTGTATCTGGATAATGGCATCCAAATCCATTTCTTCCAGCTCTTTCCCTTTATAGAATATCTTACGACGAGGAACAACGGGCAATCCTTCCAACATAGCATCCGTACCGGCACGCCCGTGTGTCTCTATATAGCCTATCTTCACATCTACTCCGTTGTCAAGTAACTCGTGTGCTTCCTGAAGCATACGATAAGATTTACCTACACCAGCAATCATGCCGATGTAGACTTTGAACTTGCCACGCCGCGACTTTTTAATCAAATCAAGAAAATGCTGTACGCTTTCTTCCCTACTCATTTCTTCTGTTTTTTTACTTGTCTTATATATGCCATATAACCCGTAACGATCATCACGACCGCCACGGGCATCCAACACTAATTCATGAGTTCTAAAGTTATATCTAAATAAATCATGGCCTTAAAGTAAAGCCGAATACCAGATGTGCATCTTCCATACGAGGGTTCCAAATGGCTTGTGCAAATACAGGTATTGAGAAATTGTCAGTAATCTTGATTTCCGTAATACCTTTCAGTGCCACATTGGTTACGGCAAACCCGCTGTTAGGAACGCCATATACTCCTACCCCAGCTTCATAAGGCAGAAATCCGCAAGTCAGGTTCAAATCTACAGACTTAACACTGAACGGATAGTTGAGTTCAACATACGAAGAATAATTCTGCCTGCCTTTATCATCTTTGTCAGCTCCGGCAAACATAGTGTACCAAGCGATTGACAAAGGAAACTTTTCAACCGGCAATGTATAGGCTAATCCCGCTTCAAAGTGATGAGCTGTTTCGTGACTCTTAAAATTAAAATACTTTCTTGCTCCTTGTCCGCCCCACCACAAGCTGGCAACAGAAAAAGTTAGACCTGATTCTCCCAAAGCATAGGCAGCCGTCAAATCAATCTCCTTAGCCGCAGCCCCTTCTCCTGAAGAAACTCCGTCAAAATCGGTAGAGCCCCATGCCGTCAAAGAAAAATCACCGACCCCAAAACCCAAAGTGGGCTGAAAACTGACTCCCGTCTGGTAAAAGCCGCGCCAAACATAAGAACTGACTAAATCACCTTGTATTGTAAATTCCTGAGCTTGCACTTTGCCGGTTCCCATAAAACAAGCAGCTACCATACTCGCAAAAACTAGAATTGATATTTTTAAACTTTTCATATCCAACTATTTATTTACCATTACTAATCAATCGTTGAAAGGCAGGAAGGAAGTTTCGGCTCCCCCTGTAAAATGACAGTCTTTCGCTGCCTGAACAGAAATACTTCCGCTCCTGCCCATAACACATGACAAACACAACTAAAAAATTATTTATTCTGATCGGCTTCTTCTAATGCAATGTTCAGTTCCAGCACATTGACAGTTTCCGTACCAAACACCCCCAAAAAGGGTTTGCTGATGTTCTTGTCTACAATGGCTTTCACTTCAGCCTCGTTCATGCCACGTGCCTGAGCCACACGCTTCACTTGTACATAAGCACAAGCAGGTGTGATATGTGGGTCTAGACCGGAACCACTGGCGGTTACCATTTCAGCAGGCACATCCTTGCGGCTCAGATAAGGATGATGTACCAGAAAAGTATCGATACGGGCTTCCACTTCTGCCAGGTATTCATCGTTCGTAGGTCCCTTGTTACTACCACCCGAAGCATCGGCTGTATAATTACCCGCAGATGGGCGTCCCCAGAAATAAATATCTTGCGTAAACATCTGGCCTACATTGGCTGCACCTACCACTTTACCATTGAGTGTTGCCACCTCTGCATTTCCCTTGTTGGGACCGGCGAACTGTGCAAATATCCACAAGACAAGGATATAGAACAGAGAGAAAAATATGCAAAATGCAATTGTTATTTTAAATGATTTCCAAAGAGTTTTCATTTTATCCAAGTTTTAAAAAAACAGACTAACTATCATATCTATCAGTTTGATGCCGACAAACGGAGCAATGACGCCACCCACACCATAAATCAACAGATTGCGACGAAGTAGCGCACTGGCACCGATCGGCTTATACTGAACACCTTTCAAAGCCAACGGAATCAAGATAGGAATAATGATAGCGTTGAATATGACAGCCGAGAGAATGGCCGTTTCAGGGCTATGCAGTCCCATAATGTTCAGAGGAGCCAACTGAGGGATGGCTACCATAAACAAAGCAGGGATAATAGCAAAGTACTTGGCAACGTCGTTCGCAATGGAGAAGGTAGTCAACGTACCGCGTGTCATTAACAACTGTTTGCCAATCTCCACAATTTCAATCAGCTTCGTCGGATCGTTGTCAAGGTCCACCATGTTACCAGCTTCTTTGGCTGCCTGCGTACCGCTGTTCATTGCCACACCCACATTAGCTTGTGCAAGGGCGGGAGCGTCGTTTGTACCGTCACCCATCATAGCCACCAGCTTACCGGCCTGCTGTTCTTTTTTGATATATTCCATCTTGTCTTCCGGCTTGGCTTCAGCAATGAAATCATCTACTCCAGCTTTCTCTGCAATATATTTGGCTGTCAAAGGGTTGTCACCGGTCACCATCACAGTTTTCACACCCATCCTGCGAAGACGCTCAAAACGTTCCTGAATGCCCGGTTTGATAATATCCTGCAACTCAATTACCCCAGTAACTTTCTGATTGACACATACCACCAGCGGAGTTCCACCGTTGCTGGTAATTACAGCAATCACCTCTTCAATCTCTTTCGGGAACTTATTTCCGGCATTTTCCACAATCTTGCGAATAGCGTCGAATGCGCCTTTACGTATCTGAGTACCATCCTGCAAATCCACACCCGAACATTTTGTTTCGGCTGTAAACTTAATCATATGAGCACCGGTAGTATTCAAATCACGCATACGATGACCGTTTTCACGTCCCAGTTCAATGATAGACTTACCTTCCGGAGTCTCGTCAGAAAGTGAGGACAACAAGCAAGCCTCTACGAACAAATTCTCGTCAACACCCGAAGCCGAATGAAACTTAGTAGCTTTACGGTTACCGATTGTAATGGTGCCAGTCTTGTCTAGCAACAAGGTATCAATGTCACCGGCTGTTTCTACCGCCTTACCGGATTTGGTGATTACATTAGCGCGCAAAGCACGGTCCATCCCAGCAATGCCGATGGCAGAAAGCAGTCCGCCGATAGTAGTCGGTATCAAGCAGACAAACAAAGAAATGATGGCTGCAATGGAGATATAAGTTCCCGGATGGTCAATATTCGTATAGTCAGCCATAGGAATCAACGTCACACATACAATGACGAATACCAAGGTGAAACCGGCCAGAAGAATAGTCAATGCTATCTCGTTCGGAGTCTTCTGGCGAGTAGCGCCTTCTACCAAAGCAATCATCTTGTCAAGAAAGCTCTCACCCGGTTGCTGCGTCACCAATACCTTGATTTTATCAGAAAGAACTTTTGTACCACCAGTTACGGAACTCTTGTCACCACCGGCCTCACGGATAACCGGAGCAGATTCACCGGTAATGGCACTTTCGTCAATGGAGGCCAAACCTTCCACAATCTCACCGTCGGCACCCACCTCGCCGGAGGATCCCACGGCGTCCATGTCGAAATTGCTTTCCGTCTGCGCCACAGCCAGCGCCAGGGGATAGGGGCAGCCGTATTCCTCGCAGTACGTCCTCATGTAGTCCTGCCATTCGTATGGCATTGGAACCGCCATGGAGAAATAGCCCTGCGCCAGCAGCGCCTCCTCGATCTTTTCCGTTTCCTGCGGGTCCTCCATGTATTCCTCCTCCGCCGCCGCGTTGAACAGCAATTCCGTGGGCAGGATTGCCGCCGGTGCCGCCGACGCTTCCGGCGCGGCAGGTTCCGCCGCCGGTTCCTCGCTATACGCCTTGGCCACCATGACCACGCAGACGGCAACGAACAGCGCCAGGGCGATAAAGGCCAGAACCTTATTGCGTCGGCGGGCTTTGCGCTCCCGCTCCGCCGCGCGGGCGGTTCTGCGCTCCTTGGCCGCCTTGATCTCCGCCGCGGCCTGTTTCAACTCACGGGCGGACACCGCCGCCCGGTAAACGGCCAGATCGTCCTCCACGGCAGAGATCCGCACCCCCTGGGTGGTCTGCTCGGTGGTGATGGCCGCCACGTCCTGCTCCAGCTTGTCCACGCGCCGCTCCATGCGGCGGGCGTATTTTTCGCCTTTCTGGCTCATTTCTTCGTTACCTCCTTTTTTCTGGTGGCCCGCCCGGTCACCTCATAGGTGATACCGAACCGGCGGCGTCCGCACTCCGAACAGGTGATTTTCTCACACCTCTGCGCGACGGGTTTTACAGTCTTACCCCTGGCCTCCAGATCGATGGCGCAGGGCAAACATAACAGCTTTGTCATTCGTCCGTGCCCCTTTCGTCAATATGGGCGGCGCACATATCAGCCTCATGCAGCCGCCACACCCATGGCGTTGCGTCCATGGCCGCGGACAGGTCCCGCAGGTCTGTACGGGCCGCCGTGTCATAGGCTCCCATGTGCCAGCGGATTGCCAGGGCTTCGTGATCCTCCAGCCGGATAAACCGGGCGATCTGGTACAAGATCTT
>OLQA01002710.1_pt1 | contig 13493 bp, 10 predicted proteins | sample 1673151 | NCBI WGS metagenome assembly OLQA01 (sample SAMEA3136760, study PRJEB25190) | human gut metagenome | biome: human gut; feature: human-associated habitat; material: faeces | place: Austria | collected 2013 | reverse complement strand
TTCGTTGTTTTTATAGTTATCTAAAGGAATGAGAGTAAAGTGTGCATTGAACTTGTGTCAATGCTTAACTTTATGAGGGGGGAGATAGATAAGTGTTTCTCATCTATCTGTCTCTTATTATATTAGATAAATATGTCCAAAATATGTTAAAACTATAAAAGAAATCGAAAAAATCTTAAGACGACCTTAAGATGATGGGAAGAAAATCTAAAGACAGGCCTCTGTACGCAACTGATTGTTAAGGTAATTGGCTAGTATATCAAAAAATTCTCCCGCGGTTGGACGGGCATGCAGTGGATACATGGCAATTTCCTGAAGAAGGGGACGGTTCCCGCGTTCCCAGCAAATGCGGATCACTGTGCGTATGTCACGTTCTACGCTGCTTCCGGTTGTGGAGTAAGCTTCTGCAATACGGGTATATAATAATTTACCTACTGATAGCAGGTAATCTTCATTGTCCATGCAAAGGGATACGCCATAGACAAGATAATGATATCCACGGTAAGTGGCTCCAATGCCAAGTGAGCGGATAAGCTGTTCAATTTCGTGTTTTCTCATAAATTACCTCGCACTTCTTCCGAGATTAAAACCGCCTGCAAAAGTAAAAAGTGATGACTATTATTCGACTATTATAATAGAAAATCGGTACTTTTCTTAATAATACTACAAAATAAGGAAAACTGCGACAGACATCGACACACATTTTTTGGCTCTTTTCATAATTTCTTAAGGAAATTCCTTATTTGTCCTTAAATTTTTTCTGTTATTCTTGTATAGTAAGAGATGAGGTGAAGAAAAATGGCGAAAATATTAGTATGTGATGATGATAAAGAAATCGTAGAAGCGATTGAGATCTATCTGAGTCAGGAAGGACATCAGATCCTGAGAGCATATGACGGTGAGGAAGCACTTAAGATTCTGGAGACAGAAAAAGATGTGGAACTTCTGATCATAGATGTCATGATGCCAAAGTTGGACGGAATCCGTGCAACACTGAAAGTTCGGGAAGCGAATAATATTCCGATTATTATACTGTCAGCAAAATCGGAAGATGCGGATAAGATCCTGGGACTGAATGTCGGCGCGGATGATTACGTGACAAAACCGTTTAATCCGCTGGAGCTGATTGCAAGAGTCAAATCCCAGCTTCGCAGATATACACAGCTTGGAAGTACATCCGGTAAGGAGAGGGAAGAAGTCTATACGACCGGTGGACTGGTGATCAACGATGATCTGAAAGAAGTAACAGTTGATGGGGAACAAGTAAGACTGACACCGATTGAATATAATATTTTACTGTTTCTTGTACAGAATCAGGGAAAAGTATTTTCCATTGACCAAATTTATGAAAATATCTGGAATGAAGATGCAATCGGTGTAGATAATACAGTTGCGGTACATATCCGTCACATTCGTGAGAAGATAGAGATCAACCCGAAAGAACCAAGATATCTGAAGGTTGTATGGGGAGTCGGATATAAGATTGAAAAGATCTGACTATAAGTAGCAAGGTATAAAAGATATAGGAGACGGTGTATGAAAAGTAAATGGTACCGGTCAAAAGGAATGAAATTCGTCCTGATTATTCTGGCGCACATTTTTGTGATCACGGCGACGGCAGGTGGACTCTGGGTAACCGCGTATCCGATTTTCCGACAGGAGATTTTTGAAGGAAAACCGGCAAAAAAATACGAGGATTCCAGGAATTTTAATACTCAGATGAAGGACTATACGACACAGGTTGTGAACGGAATCAGTGCGCGAAAGTATTTTGAGACAGAAGGAAAATTTGATCCGAATAAAATCGTAGATATTGAAGCTTATGATCAGAAAAAAAAATATACGGGCAGGAATGAGAGCGGACTGGCATATCGATTAAAGGATCTGCTGAAATGGAATGACACGATGAATTCCACAAAAGATACGAATGCGGAGAATCCGATTATTGTCTGCAGAAAGAAAGATGGTTCTTATCATTATTATCGTTATTCTAAATTTGCAGCGCTTGTTAATGCAAAGAAACTGAAATTTATTTTGAATGCAGGAAGCGAAACATCTACAGAAGAGATTCTTTCTTCTTTAAAGGCAGGAAATTATGGTTATGACAGTGAGAATTATGTTGGTGGCAGTGAGATTCGAGGGATTCAGGGCAGCAATAATGAATTAAAATATGTAGATTGTTGGAGTTATGATGGATATTCGATGGAAGAGCCGTATGCCCCGGTAGGAGCCGACAGCCTGATGAATCTTGCCAATAAAGATCCCAGATGGAATGGCAGACTGAATGATGCTTATAATCTTGTGACAAGTGTGGTAGACAGTCTGAGTGAGCGTTATTCAGAATATCAGAACACGAATGAAGATATTGAAGAAGGAGACTCGAACTTCTATTATATTTACGCAGATATGAAGGCGGGAACGATTTATACAAATCAGAAAAGACTTGAAAATTTTCAGGAACTGGACAACAATTTAAAGCTGCTCCGTAAAACCGGAAAATATGTAATTGTAAAATCCAAATTAAAGGATTTTAAGACGAATCTTCGAAGTGAGATTGCAGAAGCATGGCGTGATGAGATTAAAAATACAGGAATCCAAAAGAAGGATTTTGTCTTTGCAGCATGTGTAAATACAAACTATCCGATTGCAGATCATTTTTATTCAGAAAATCAGCTTTATGAAAAATACGGTTCAGGTATCCGTGGAATCTGTATGCTCTCAGTGATTGCATTTGCACTTTTTGTGATCTGTGTAATCTGGCTCACAGCGATTGCGGGACGCAGAGCAGAAGATGAAGAAATGCATCTGGCGGGATTTGACCGGTGGAAAACGGAGATTGCCGCAGTATTGATCATAGGTCTCTGGGTGACAGTAGCTGCAGTGGGTAATTTTGTTTACTTTGATGATTATTTACAAAAAACAAAGGGGACTTTTTATAGTCAGGCAGATTATGTAAAAAATGCGATCCCATATATTATTGTGGGAGGAATTTTCGGTTCATATACATGCAGTATGTTTCTGATCGGATTTTTGAGTTTTGTCCGCAGGATCAAAGCGCATATCGTCTGGAAAAACAGTCTTTCACGAATGTTCTGTCACCTGGTCAGAGATATTGCGCAGAATATGTCTTCGCTGTGGCGTAATATCATGTTTTTTGTACTTTTTGTTGTTTTGCACTGGATTGTCATGATTACAGATACTTATGGATTTCCGCTGTTCATGATGTTGTTGGCGGAGCTTGCAGTGTTTGTGTATCTGGTCTATGATGGGATCGGAAGAGCGAAGATCAAAGACGGTGTAAAGAAGATTGCAGCAGGGGAACTGGACTATAAAGTGCCGACAGAAGGTATGTTTAGCAGTCAGAAGGAAGTGGCAGAAGGAATTAACTCTGTTGGTGCCGGTCTGGAAGTGGCTGTGGAAGCGAGCATTAAGAATGAACGTCTGAAAACGAATTTGATCACGAATGTTTCGCATGATATTAAGACGCCATTGACATCAATCATTAACTATGTGAATCTCCTGAAAAATGAGAATTTCGATGATCCGAGAATCCAGAGATACATCGAAGTGCTGGAACAGAAATCCATGCGTCTGAAAACATTGACAGAAGATGTTGTGGAAGCATCTAAGATTACTTCCGGTAATATTAAGCTGGAATGTATGAAACTGGATTTCACAGAGCTTGTATTGCAGACAAGTGCAGAGTATGAAGAGAAGTTTGAAGAAAGAAATCTGACGGAAATTCAGCATCTTCCAAAAGAGAAAGCACTCGTCTATATTGATGGAAGAAGAACATGGCGGATCCTTGCGAACTTATACAATAATGCCGCCAAGTATGCAATGACGGGCAGCAGGATCTATACAGATCTGAAAGTGACGGAAGGTGCGGTTATCTTCAGCATTAAAAATATTTCCGAACAGCCGTTAAATATCAATGCAGATCAGCTGACAGAGCGCTTTATCCGCGGAGATATTTCCAGAAGTACAGAGGGAAGCGGACTGGGACTTTCCATTGCCCAGACACTGACAGAGATGCAGAAAGGTAAGTTTGAACTGTATCTGGACGGTGATCTATTTAAGTCAACCGTTACATTTCCGAAAGTACAGGAAGAACAAAGTACACAAATCTGATTTTTCTGTTATAATATATGATTATGGAAGAATTAAGAAAATTATTAAATGAACAATTAAATAAAGATTTCGGCTCCGCTGTATTAAGCGGAGCCCATGATAAGACGGGGGTGACGAAAGTGCGCGTCCGTCCACTTATAAAACGGGGAGAACTGCTCTTTCAGCTGGAGTCTTTCCGTAACAATCAGGCATTTCATGAGAACTTATCAGTAGAAGAGACCTGTGAGAAGATCCTTGCATATATGCAGTCAATGAAACAGATGCAGATGGAGACGCGAACTTACAATTATACGGTTCTTGTCAGTAAGAAAGGAAAAGTGACCATCAAAAGACGAATGCAGCAGGGAAACTGGAAACAGGTAGATCTTACGCACAACCGGAAGAAACACTATATTCTGGAAGAAGGAACCATGGTGCCTTTTTTGCGTGATCTGGGTGTTATGACTGCCGAGGGGAAGATCGTGCATGCGAAGTTTGACAAGTTCCGGCAGATCAACCGTTTTCTTGAATTTGTAGAAGATGTGTTGCCGCAGCTTCCAAAAGACAGGGAAGTTACAATCCTTGATTTTGGATGTGGCAAGTCTTATCTGACATTTGCCATGTATTATTATTTGCATGAACTGAAGAAATACGATGTCTGCATGATCGGACTGGATCTGAAGACGGATGTAATCCGTCACTGCAATGAACTGAGTGAGAAATATGGCTATGAGAAACTGAAATTTCTGGAGGGAAATATTGCCGATTATACAGGGGCGAGTGAAGTAGATATGGTGGTTACACTGCATGCCTGCGATACGGCAACGGATTTCGCACTTGAGAAGGCGGTTGGCTGGAATGCAAAAGTAATTTTGTCGGTGCCTTGCTGCCAGCATGAAGTGAACCGCCAGATTGCCAGTGATACATTAAAACCGGTATTAAAATACGGACTTTTAAAAGAACGTTTTGCGGCGATTGTGACAGACGGACTTCGTGCAGAATATCTGGAATCTGTCGGTTATGATGTACAGATACTGGAATTTATCGATATGGAACATACGCCGAAAAATCTGCTTATCCGTGCAATAAAGAATGACAAAAAAGAACAGAGCAGAGAGCAGAGTAAAGAAGAAATCCGTAAGTGCGAAGCATTCTTACATGTGAAACCGACACTGGGACAACTGTTGAAGGAGATGGAATGATTTTGAAAAAAAGAATAAGAGATGGAATTATCTTAGCCGGTGTATTTATCATGGCTGTTCTGGTATTCAGTTATCTGACAAATAAAGGGGATGACTCCATGACAGCAGATCTCGGATCAGCGACATTTCCACAGATTTCATTTGATTGTGACGGATTTGGTGTCAATGCCGTGCCGGGATATGCAAAACAGATGAATATTACAGAGGTCCGTGATACGATTACTCCTGTATTGAAAAATAAACTGGATATGGAGCTGATTCCATATGACAATAAGATCAGCAGTCTGGAATATAAGATTTATACACTGGATGGGACAGAATGTCTGCATGAAGATACAGTGAAGAATCCGGGAACAGATGTGAGTCTTCCGCTTGGCTCGGCAAGTGTACTCGGTGAAGAGCGTGTAATGGAAGTGATCCTTCATCTGGAGACGGGAAAAGATGTGTATTTTTATACAAGAGTTGCGCAGACGAATGAGACAAATATGAGTGCCTGCATGGATTATATCAAGGCATTCCATGAGGCAACAGTCGATAAGAATACGGATACAGATATCAGCACAGCACTGGAAGCGGATGAAGAGAGCAGCAATACATCCTATGGGCATGTAACGATTCATTCCAATTATTCACAGGTTACGTGGGGCGATTTAAAGCCTGAGATTGAGGGCGGTGAACGCTGGAGCGTAAAGGAGACGACTTCTACAGGAACGAGTGTCCAGCTTGAATATCGGGTGAAATGCAAAGGCGAAAAAAACAAACAGGATACGTATAATGTAAAAGAATTTTTCCGCGTGCGTTACGACAAGACTGCACGCAGAGTCTATCTGCTTGATTATGACCGGACTGCGGAACAGGTATTTGATCCTTCTTCCAAAGTGCTTTCAGCAAAAGGAATACTGCTTGGAATTACGGATGCAGACGTTCCGTATCTAATCAATAAAAAAGGTACGATCGTGTCATTTGTGCAGGCGGATGAACTGTGGAATTATAACAAGGACCGCGACGAGCTGTCACTTGTATTTAGCTTTGTAAGTACAGAGAACAATGATGCAAGAAACCTTACATCTGAACATGAGATCCGTCTGCTCACAGCAGATAAAGCGGGAAATATCACATTTGCCGTATGTGGTTATATGAACCGCGGCGAACATGAAGGCGAGGTCGGTATTGCCATTTACTACTATGATATAGAGAAAAATTCCGTAGAAGAGAAAGTGTTTGTGCAGACGGATCAGTCCTATGGAATTACTTCACAGAAACTCGGCAAATTAATTTACTACAGTGAAGATAATGGAGAGTTATATCTGTTAAATGATGGCGTTTTAAGAAAGACAGATGTAAATAAGAACCGGAGTGAAGAATTACAGACTGGTCTGACGGAAGGCAAATATGTTATTTCCGGAGACAGTCATCTGTTAGCATACTGTGCAGATGAGGACTTTTCCAGAATTACAATTCTGAACCTGCAGAATGGAAAAGAACGGACAATTTCTGCAAAGAATAAAGAAGGTGTTCGTCCGCTTGGATTTATCGGTGGTGATTTTGTGTACGGACGTTTCCACCTGTCGGACGTTGGAAAGACAGCGGCGGGAGAATCTACAGATCCGATGTATCAGGTAGAAATTCGGAGTAGTAAAGGGGAGGTTGTGAAGAAATACAGCCAGAAGAAGATCTATGTGCTGGATGCGAAAGTAGAAGATAACCGTATTATTCTGGAGCAGGCAAAGAAAAAGAACGGCACATACATTAAGACAACCGAAGAATATATTACAAATAATGAAGAAAAAGACGAAAGCAATATTATGCTGGAGACTTATAAGACTGATTTGAAAGGCGCGCAGATGCGTCTGACTTATGCAGACGGAATTTCTGACAAAGAACCGAAGCTGTTAAGACCAAAACAGGTGTTGTTTGAGAAACCGAAAGTTGTAAATGTACAGAAAGCAGAAAGTAAAGAAGAATACTATGTATTTGGATATGGAAAATTGCAGGAAATTTACAAACAGGCGGGCGATGCGATTCAATCAGCGGATAACTACGGAGGTGTAGTGGTTGATCAGAATCAGGAATATATCTGGCAGCGGGGCAACCGTGATCTGCAATATAAGATCAGCGCCACAAGTAAGCCGGTAGAAGGACTGCGTTCTGAATTGAATGGCGGCGCGACACCGATGGAAGCGATCAGCAAGATATTTGGCGAGGATGCGTTGGACTTGAGTGGCTGTAAAGCTGAACAGATTGCATATGTAATGAACCAGGGAAAACCTGTGATCGCAGTTACGGAAAATAAAAAATATGTGATTTTGATCGGTTATACGGAGACGGATGTGACATATGTTGAAGCGAAAAATGGCAAGAGCCATACGGTAAGTCTGGAGAAGATGGATAAAAAAGCCAATGGAAATTATATTGGGAGTTAACTAAGAAAGAGCTGTGACAGGGTGAAAAATTCACTCTGACGCAGCTCTTTGTTATGTAATAGGAAACTTCGTTTCTATTACATAACAAACCCTCCGGGCGGATGCGCACTCGCACGAAACGTAGAGTGTTGCAAGCTGTCTACGTTCCACTCCGGTCGTTGCTAAACGAGCGTCACAGGCGCTCAGCAACGCGCTCGGCGCGAGAATGTGCCAAGGCACATTCTATTTTATTTATGCATTTTGAAATACGATGTGTTTGTATTTGTCCAGCGCATATGCAAGGATCAGTCCGAGTATACCACAGGAAATCACTTCGCCGATACCTACCGTCAGCATCATGAACGGAATTGGTAAAGTTGCACCGTAGCCATAACGCAGAACGAATGGAACAACAATAATATTTGCAATGATTGGTGGAAGTGGTGCGAGGATGCGGTTCTGGTTGCGAAGCTTCCATGTAAAGAAAGCACCGATCAAAGTGGCAAGACTTCCGAAGATGATATCCGGAAGGATTGCTCCGCCTAAGATGTTACCGATCAGGCATCCGACAAATAATCCTGGAACGGCAGCCGGAGTAAAGACCGGAAGAATTGTAAGCGCCTCCGAAATACGAACCTGCACTTCTCCGAACGAGAAAGCTGCACCGACATAGGTGATGACAACATAGATGGCAGCAATCATGGCAGCCTGTGTCATGTAAGTGATGTTTTTGTTTTTCATTTTTCATATCTCCTTTAGTTTTGTTTTACGAGTGGAAGGTCACGAACACTCGATTCATTTTCGCGTAGCAATGAGTCAGGCGACATGCTTGCATGAATGTCTGACGAATGCCACGGAGGCATATACAGTTGGTATATGACCTACGCCGGAAATCGGCGGTCAACCCAATAAGACCTTGTTTTTGTGGGGTTATAACGGGTGATAGTATAGCATATCCGGCGGCAGGATTCAAGCGGGAAGGGCAGTGAAACGCACACTTATTCATGAATTTTTAAATTTTCATACCATATTTTAATGTAATTGACAGTAAACATATGTTGTGTACAAGTGTCTTGTCACCTGTAAGACAGTATGGTATAATAGTATGACTTTAAATAAACGAGGTGACGGAGCAATGTCAGTAATTGAAGAGATAAAGAAATTAAAAAAAGAAAAGAACGCAGTAATCCTGGCTCACTATTATGTGCCGGCGGAAGTGCAGCAGATAGCAGATTATATCGGGGATTCCTTTTATCTGAGCAGAGTAGCGGTAGATCTGGACGCACAGCTGATCGTATTCTGCGGTGTTGGATTCATGGGAGAGAGTGCGAAGATCTTAAGTCCTCATAAGACCGTATTAATGCCGGCAGCAGATGCAGACTGCCCGATGGCACATATGGCAGATGTGGAGACAATCCAGAAGGTGCGTGCGGAATATGATGACCTGGCGGTTGTCTGTTATATCAACTCTACAGCAGAGCTTAAGAAATATTCCGATGTCTGTGTTACATCTTCCAATGCAGTGAAGATTGTAAAAGCACTTCCACAGAAGAACATTTTCTTTATCCCGGATCGTAATCTGGCACACCACATTGCAGAGCAGGTGCCGGAAAAACATTTTATATATAATGAAGGCTTCTGTCCGACACATGAGCGGATGGAAGAGGATGAAATTCTTGAACAGAAAGCTTTGCATCCGGAAGCAGAAGTGCTGGCACATCCGGAATGTAACCAGGGGGTATTGAAGCATGCGGATTACATAGGCAGTACAAAAGGAATTATCCAGTATGCGACAGCAAGTGAGAAGGAGGAATTTATCATCTGCACAGAAGAAGGTGTCGGATATGAGCTTAAGCGTCAGAATCCGGAGAAACAATTTTATTATCCAAAGAGTGTTCCGGTATGTCCGAATATGAAGAAGGTTACATTGGACAAGGTTCTGCATGTCCTTCAGACCGGAGAGAATGAAGTACACGTTGATGCAGAACTTCGTGAGAAGACGAAGCTTCCGCTGGAGCGTATGTTACAGCTTGCAAAATAAAAAATTGCTCTTGCTATATAATTAGGAGGGATAAGAGTGAAAGAGAGAAAAGTGGATGTGGTTATCGTCGGAACCGGAGTATCCGGTCTGTTCCATGCGTTGAATCTCCCGGAAGATAAGCGGATTCTGATGTTGACAAAGGCAGATTTAGAAAGTAGTGATTCATTTCTGGCACAGGGAGGAATCTGTGTAATGAGAGATGAGACAGACTATGATAGTTATTTTGAAGATACAATGAAAGCCGGACATTATGAAAACCGGAAAGAATCCGTAGACATTATGATCCGCAGTTCCAGAGAGATCATTGATGATCTGGTATCTTACGGAGTAGATTTTGAGAAGAAGAACGGCGAGTTCTGTTATACAAGAGAAGGTGCACATTCCAAACCGCGTATTCTCTTCCATGAAGATATTACCGGAAAAGAGATTACGAGCAAACTGCTTGCTCAGGTTAAGAAGAGAGCGAATGTTGAGATTCTGGAATATACAACAATGACAGATATTATAGAAGAAGCTGGTAAATGCTGTGGCATTTATGCGGCAGAGCAGGATGGAGATCAGTTAAAGATCGAAGCGGATTATACGATTTTTGCAAGTGGTGGTATCGGTGGTCTGTATGAACATTCTACGAATTTCCCGCATTTAACAGGAGATGCACTGGAAGTTGCGAAGAAACATGATATCCGTCTGGAGCATCTGGACTATGTGCAGATCCATCCGACAACATTATATTCCGAGAAGCCGGGCAGACGTTTCCTGATCTCTGAATCTGTACGTGGAGAGGGCGCTGTATTATATAATAAAGATAAAGAACGTTTTGTAAATGAATTGCTGCCGAGGGACGTTGTGACAAAGGCAATCCGGGAGCAGATGGCAAAGGATGGCACAAAATATGTATGGCTTTCTATGGAGCACATTCCGAGTGAGACGATTTTAAAGCATTTTCCAAATATTTATGAGCATTGTCTGGAAGAAGGCTATGATGTGACAAAAGAATGTATTCCGGTAGTTCCGGCGCAGCATTATTTTATGGGCGGTATCTGGGTAGACCGGAACAGTCATACATCGATGGCGCATTTATTTGCAGTAGGAGAGACAAGTTGCAACGGTGTACATGGAGCGAACCGTCTTGCAAGCAATTCACTGCTGGAAAGTCTGGTATTTGCGAAGCGTGCGGCGAACTGCATTACGGAAGAATATGCACGGATGGAAAGAGAGACAGCGTAGGAGGAACAAAGATGAATAAGATTTCAATGACACTTCAGGCAGATCATCTGATACTGGAGGCGTTAAAAGAAGATATATCAAGCGAAGATGTCAGCACGAATGCGGTGATGCCGGAGGCGGTAGACGGAGAAGTGGAACTGATCTGCAAGCAGGATGGCGTGATCGCAGGACTGGATGTTTTCAAACGGGTATTTGAACTGCTGGATGCAGATACAGAAGTGACTTTTTCCTGCAAAGACGGAGATGAAGTGAAAAAAGGACAGCTGATGGGAAAAGTAAGAGGAGATATCCGCGTACTGTTATCCGGAGAGCGTGTGGCGCTTAATTATTTACAGAGAATGAGTGGAATCGCAACGTATACACATACGGTGGCGGGTTATCTGAAAGGAAGTAAGATCAAGCTTCTGGATACAAGAAAAACAACGCCGAATATGCGTATTTTTGAGAAATATGCAGTCCGCACAGGCGGTGGATATAATCACCGGTATAATCTGTCCGATGGTGTGCTTTTGAAAGATAACCATATCGGAGCAGCCGGAAGTGTGACAAAAGCGATACAGATGGCAAAAGCATATGCGCCGTTTGTACGCAAGATCGAGATAGAAGTTGAGACGCTTGACATGGTTAAAGAAGCGGTGGCAGCAGGGGCAGATATTATCATGCTGGACAATATGACACCGGAGCAGATGAAAGAAGCAGTCGCATATATTGACGGCAGAGCCGAGACAGAATGTTCCGGCAATGTAACACTGGAAAATATCCAGAGACTGACAGATATCGGAGTGGATTATATTTCCAGCGGTGCACTGACACATTCCGCACCGATCCTGGACATTTCACTTAAGAATCTGCACAGGATTTAAATGGGTATGAGACTTTAAAAACGGGTCGCAATATGTTATAATACCAAGAGCATATTGCGGCTATTTTTGTCGCTGTACAGGAAAAGGAGTTAAATTAGCATGGAATTGATTTCAATCAGAGATTTATACAAGAACAAAGAAAACTATCTGGATAAGACCATCACGATTGGTGGATGGGTTCGCAGCATCCGTGATTCAAAGACATTTGGATTTATTGTAGTGAATGACGGAACATTTTTTGAACCACTGCAGATCGTATATCATGATAAAATGGAGAATTTCGCAGAGATCTCCAAACTGAATGTCGGTGCGGCAATTATCGTAACCGGTACACTGGTAGCAACACCACAGGCAAAACAGCCATTTGAGATTCAGGCAGATACGATCGAAGTTGAAGGTGCATCAGCACCGGATTATCCGCTTCAGAAGAAGCGCCACAGCTTTGAGTATCTCAGAACTATTTCGCATCTGAGACCGAGAACGAATACATTTCAGGCTGTATTCCGTGTGCGTTCTCTGGCAGCGTATGCGATTCATAAGTTCTTTCAGGAGAGAGGGTTTGTGTATGTACATACGCCGCTGATCACAGGAAGCGACTGTGAAGGCGCGGGCGAGATGTTTCGTGTTACGACTCTTGATATGGATCAGATCCCGAAGAATGAGGATGGTACAGTAGATTATACAAAAGATTTCTTCGGAAAAGAGACGAGCCTTACGGTAAGCGGTCAGTTGAACGGAGAGACATATGCGCAGGCGTTTAGAAGTATTTATACATTCGGCCCGACATTCCGCGCGGAGAATTCAAACACAACCCGTCATGCGGCAGAGTTTTGGATGATCGAACCGGAGATTGCGTTTGCAGATCTTGAAGACGACATGGATCTGGCAGAGTCTATGCTGAAATATGTCATCAATTATGTTCTTGAAAACGCGCCGGAAGAGATGAATTTCTTTAATTCTTTCGTTGATAAAGGACTTCTGGAGAGACTGAATAATGTTGCGAATTCTGATTTCGCCCGTGTTACTTACACAGAGGCGATCGAGATACTGGAGAAGAACAACGATAAGTTTGAGTATAAGGTTTCCTGGGGATGTGATCTTCAGACAGAGCATGAACGTTATTTGACAGAGCAGGTGTATAAGCGTCCTGTATTTGTTACAGATTACCCGAAAGAAATCAAAGCGTTTTACATGAAACAAAATGATGACGGCAAGACGGTTGCGGCAGTTGATTGTCTTGTTCCGGGTATCGGGGAAATCATCGGAGGAAGTCAGAGAGAAGACGACTATGAGAAACTCCTGGCCCGCATGAACGAGCTTGGTCTTGATGAAAAAGATTATGGCTTTTATCTTGATCTTAGAAAATACGGTTCTACGCGTCATGCAGGTTTCGGATTAGGATTTGAAAGATGCGTGATGTATTTGACGGGAATGTCGAATATCCGTGATGTGATTCCGTTCCCGAGAACAGTAAATAACTGTGAACTGTAATTGCGTTTTGCGGTGTAAGACGTAAAAAAATACATCGAAATAAATATAGAATAAAATTATAAAGTATATCATGAGGGCGCGACAGTTGTGTGGCGTCCTTTTATTGTATCAAGAAAACCACGCGATAGTCGCGTGGTTCCGTGAAAGCTTTAGCGGT
>OLQA01002700.1_pt1 | contig 13533 bp, 7 predicted proteins | sample 1673151 | NCBI WGS metagenome assembly OLQA01 (sample SAMEA3136760, study PRJEB25190) | human gut metagenome | biome: human gut; feature: human-associated habitat; material: faeces | place: Austria | collected 2013 | reverse complement strand
GTTGCCATGTCTCCAAGAGGGGATCTGCGTATGCCAAGTGATGCAAGCGCAGCGGTATGGATGGAAGCTCTGGAGAAGCTTGAAGTATAAAACTATTGTGCGGTACGCTTTCCATGCATTTTGTAACTGTATTTCGCGTAGCATACAGCTGTAAAGGTAGGAAATAATTAGGTTTGTTTATTGCTATGCCGGCGGAGAACTTACATGGTTCTCCGCCTTTTTTAATGCATCTTCAATGGCAGAAATAAGCAGCTGTGACGTATATTTTCTGTCCGTGGAATATTTCAGGTCGTCCAGGGACTGGCTGTCAACAATCTGGCTGGCCAGTGATTCCAGGGAAGGCTTTACCAGCGGAAACATGGCAGTGGTGCTTTCACTTAAATTTACCAGCTCAATAGACTGGATATTGTTTTGATCTACTGTAACCTCCACGTCAAAAGTATTTTTATTCAAAGTAAGGGAACTGCGGTAAACGCCAGGCGTATAAAGCCCCTCTCCAGCAGCAGAAGTGGTCTGGCTTTTTCCAGGCCCGAACATAAAGTAGATCAGGATTCCCAGAAGAACAGCAAGAATCAGAAAGGCAATGGTATATACCACTTCCTTCATATGTAACACGATGATCCTGGTTTTCGAACTCATGGACTGCGCCTCCTGTATCGCACTGATAATGAAAAAAATAATCCTGGCCGCAAAACCAGGCTCTAACCTTCTTATTCTATCCTATTATCAAAGTATGGAAAATATGATAGAATATAAAACAGAATGATTTTTTATCAGATACAGGCTTTTTTTATTCCATACAATTGGCAGAAGGAGGAAAAAACGTGTCCCTACAATTCATTATCGGCAGCTCCGGTATTGGCAAGACGCATTATGCATGTGAACAGATCATCCGGGAATCTATGGAAAATCCACAGCACCTGTACTATATTATCGTCCCGGAACAGTTCACCATGCAGACACAGAAAAACGTAGTCGAAATGCACCCCGGAAAGGGAATCCTGAATATCGACGTGCTCAGCTTTCAGCGCCTTGCCTATCGTATTTTCGAGGAGACAGGCGGTGCCATGGAAGTGCTTCTGGATGACACTGGAAAAAGTATGGTTCTTCAGAAGCTGGTGCAGCAGCATCGAAAAAATCTGCCCTATCTTGGCAGCCAGATGAACAAACCAGGCTATCTGGACGAAGTGAAATCTCTGATTTCAGAATTTATGCAGTATGATATCCGGGAAGAAGAACTGCAGGACATGCTAGGAAAAACAGGGGAAGACTCTCTTCTTCATATGAAAATGCAGGATGTGGGTGTCCTCTATCAGGCCTTTCTTCAGTATCTGGAAGGTCATTATATGACTGGCGAAGGCGTGATGGACGCTTTGAAAAAAGCTATTCCTTTTTCTGATAAACTGAAAAAATCCGTACTCCTTCTGGATGGCTTCACCGGTTTTACTCCGGTGCAGATGAACGTGATCCGGGAACTTTTAAATGTCTGCGATAAGGTTCTGGTAACTGTCACCATGGATGCCAGAGAAAATCCCTTACAGATGGGAAAACCACATCAGTTATTCTATATGAGCAGGAAAATGATCCACACATTGTCCGGTCTGACCAGCAATCTGGATGATCCCGTTCTTCTGAAGGATGAGAGAAAGGGCCGCTTTGGAAATTCCACCTCCCTTGACTTTCTGGAGAAGCATCTTTTCCGCTACAGAAGATCTGCCTATGAGAAGAAACAGGAAGAAATCTGCATATTTGCAGCAGAATCCCCTGTAAAAGAACTGGAAGAGACAGCCAGGAGAATACGCCGTCTGGTTCGTGAAAAAAATCTGAAATACGGAGAGATCGCTGTGATTACCGGAAATCTGGAGGCGTACAAAAGTATTGCATCTCAGGTATTCGAGGAATCCCGGATCCCTTATTTCCTGGATGAGAAGCACACCATTCTGATGAACCCATTTATAGAATATATTCGTGCTGCTCTTGAAATGGTTACAAAGGGTTTTTCCTACGAAAGTGTTTTCAGGTATCTGCGCTGTGATATGTCCGGCCTTGGAAGGGACCAGGTGGATATGCTGGAGAATTATGTGCTTGCCCTTGGAATCCACGGTTACAAAAAGTGGTCCGAGAAGTGGGTGAGAGTTTACCGGACCATGGACCCGGAGGATATTCAAGTCCTGAACGAATACCGGGAAATATTTGTGAGGGAGGCTGAGATCCTGGCGCAGGGATTTTCCAGTGGAAAGAGAAAGGTATGTGAATATTGTTATAGTTTATATCAGTTTATTGCAAGCTGTGAAATACAGAAAAAACTGAAGAAACAGGAGCTTTTCTTTAAAGAAAAAGGGGAAAAAGCTCTGGAAAAAGAATACGCCCAGATATACGGAATTGTTATGGAGCTTCTTGACCGTATGGTAGAGATCCTTGGAGAGGAAGAAATTACAAGAACGGAATTTGTTCAGCTTCTGGAAACTGGTTTTGCCAAGTCAAAGGTTGCGCTGATCCCGCCCAGTATGGATCAGGTTCTTGTTGGAGATATGGAAAGAACCCGTCTGAAAGAAATAAAGGCACTGTTTTTTGTAGGTGTAAACGAGGGAAATATTCCGAAAAATACAGACTCAAGTGGAATTCTGACCCAGATGGACAGAGAATTCTTTGCAGATGAGGGAATGGAGCTTGCACCAGGTCCGAAAGAGCTGATGAACACCCAGCGCTTTTACCTGTATCTGAATCTGACAAAGCCAAGTGAGCATTTGTGCCTTTCCTACAGCTTGTCAAATGGAAAAGGAGAACCTATAAGTCCTGCATATCTGATCCACAGTATACAGGCTCTATATCCCGGACTGGAAGTGAAAAATGCAGGTGATGAGGAATTCAGCCTGAACGCCATGGAGCTTCCGGGAACCAGTCTGGAATGCTTCCTGAAAGGTCTTGGAGAGGGCGCTGTGGGACAGGGAAGTCCTTTGTACAGCGAGCTTTACAGCTGGTATCTTAGAAGTCCTAAATATAGGACTTTAGCCAGAAAGCTGGTGGAGGCTTCCAGAACCAGAAAGCCTGCCGATATTATCAGTGAAAGTGTGGCAAAGGTTCTCTATGGAGAGGTGTCGCCCTACAGTGCCACCAGGCTGGAGCGTTATTCTGCCTGTGCTTTTGCCCATTTCCTCCAGTATGGTCTCAAACTTACGGAGCGTGCAGAATATGAATTCCGCGCCATGGATATGGGAAATATTATGCACAAGGTGCTGGAGTCTCTGATAAAGGAAGTGAACAAAGAAAAGCTTTCTCTGGCAGAGCTTTCTGAGGAAGAGAGGGATGCGCTGGCAGACCGCCTGGTAGATAAAATAAGTGCAGATTATGGCAATACCATTCTAAAAAGTAGTGCACGCAATGAATATATGATTCAGCGCACCAAGCGAATGGTACGAAGAACTGTGTGGGCAATTCAGAAACAGCTGAAATCCGGGGAATTTGAGCCGGAAGGTGTGGAAGTTGTTTTTCAGGGCGGTCGGATCGATCGCGTGGATACTATGGAGACAGATGATGGGAAGCTGTATGTCCGCGTCATTGATTATAAGACCGGGAATACTTCTTTTGATCTGGTTTCCCTGTATCATGGTCTGCAGCTGCAGCTGATGATCTACATGGACGGTGCCCTTACCGTAGAGCAAAACAAGCATAAGGATAAAGAGGTGATTCCTGCAGGAGTATTTTATTACAATATCAAGGATCCTATGATTCAGGAAAAAATAGATGCAGATATAGAGACTGTCCAGGAAAAAGTGCTGAAGGAACTAAAGATGAACGGACTGGTTCTGAAAGATAAAGAACTGGTACAAAAAATGGACAGTTCCCTTGTGTCAATTCCCGTATCCTTTAACAAAGACGGAAGCTTCCGGAAAAATTCTTCTGTAGCCTCAAAAGAGCAGTTTGATATTTTAAACCGTTATGTAAAAACAAAGATTTCTCATATCAGACAGTCCATTATGACCGGAGATGCCCAGGTTTCCCCTTATATGATGGGAAAGAAAAATGCCTGTACCTACTGTCCTTACAGCGGCGTATGCGGTTTTGATATGGACATTCCAGGCTATGAATTCCGCAGGCTGAAAAACTTTACAGATGAAGAGCTGTGGGATGCTTTTGTGAAGGAGGTGGATGAATAATGGCAGTGAACTGGACGAAAGAGCAGGAGCAGGTTATCAATTTAAGAAACCGGAATATTCTGGTAAGTGCAGCAGCTGGTTCCGGAAAGACTGCGGTGCTTGTGCAGCGAATTCTAAAAAAGGTGATGGATCCGGAGCATCCCGTTGACATTGACAGGTTGCTGATCATGACATTCACAAGAGCAGCAGCAGGGGAAATGCGGGAACGAATTGCAAATGCCCTGGAAGATGCTCTCTGTGAGAATCCGGACAATGAGCATCTGCAGCGCCAGACTACCTTGATCCATACGGCGCAGATCACCACGATAGATGGCTTCTGTGCTTATGTGATCCGCAATTATTTCCATCTTATTGGTCTGGATCCTGGTTATCGGACAGGAGAAGAGGGAGAATTGAAGCTTCTGAAAGAGGACGTGATGAAGGAGCTTCTGGAGAACTATTACATAAAAGATGACAAAAAGTTTAAGTATTTTATCGAATGCTACGCATCAGGCAAAACAGATGATGGAATTAAAGAACTGATTTATTCTCTGTATAATGCTGCCATGAGCAATCCATATCCGGATACCTGGCTGGAAGAATGCATAGATAGTTATAGAAATACGGATTTAGAGTCTGTAAAATCCTCAGAATGGATGAATTTGTTATGGAAAAACATTACGGAGGATCTTTGCCAGGCAAAGGAACTGATTACTCAGGCAAGAAGCTTTTGTAATGCGCCAGGAGGACCATACCTGTATGATGAAGCACTGCAAAGTGATCTCATCCTCATTCGTGCAGCAGAAGAGAAAGCCGCCGCCGGTGATTTTGACGGAGCAGGAGAGCTTCTTGGCAAACCGGCTTTTGCCGTTCTTTCCAGAAAGAAACCAAAAGATCCTGTAGATGATACGCTGAAAGAGCAGGTAAAATCTCTTCGGGAAAATGCAAAGGATATTTTAAAGGATATTGGAACACGGTATTTTTCCGTAAAGGAGGAGGAACTTCCAGTGCTTCTGGAAACCTGCCGGGAGCCTGTAGAAATGCTGGTAGAGCTTACCAGGGAATTTATCCGTATGTATGGAGAGAAGAAGCGGGAAAAAAATATTCTGGACTTTACGGACATGGAGCATTTTGCGCTGGAAATCCTGATTCAAAAGGTTCATGCAGAGGAAGAAAATGGCGAAAACGACGGTGATTGGACTGGAGAGAGCAAGTACATTTATCACATGAGTCCGGCAGCACGTGAACTTTCCCTGAAATATGACGAGGTCATGGTGGATGAGTACCAGGACAGTAATCTGGTACAGGAAATGATTACCAACTGTGTTTCCGGTTGGGCAGATGGAAGAAAAAATATATTCATGGTAGGTGATGTGAAGCAGAGCATTTACCGGTTTCGCCTTGCCAGGCCAGAGCTTTTTATGGAAAAGTATGAACAGTACAGTTTAACGGACAGTACTGAACAGCGAATCGATCTTCATAAAAACTTCCGCAGCCGGTCCCAGGTATTGGATAGTGCAAACTTTATTTTCCGTCAGATTATGGGAACAGATCTTGGTGGAATTGCCTACGATAAAGCCGCAGCTCTTTATCCTGGAGCTGTGTTTCCGGAAGGAAACCAGGAAAGCTTTCTTCCTACAGAAGTTCTTCTGGTAGAAAAGGATTCCGAAGAACTGGAGAATCTGATGGAAGGAAAGGATGCCCGGGAACTGGAGGCTCTTGCTATTTCCCACAGAATTAAGGAAATTGTGGGAAAAGAGCTGGTACTTGATAAAGAAACCAAAGAATATCGTCCTGCGAAATACGGAGATATTGTAATCCTTCTCCGCACCGCTTCCGGCTGGTCAGAAACCTTTACAGAGGTACTTTCTGCCCACGGAATTCCTGTGTATGCCGCTTCAAAGACGGGATATTTTTCCGCACTTGAGGTGGTTACGATTCTGAATTATCTGCAGGTCTGCGATAATCCTCTTCAGGATATTCCTTTGACGGGTGTGCTGAGGTCGCCGCTGGTGGGATGTACTACCCAGGAGCTTGCCGTTTTGCGAGAAGAACATCCGAAGGGGATGCTGTATGACAGCGTGTTGAATTTCCTGGAAGAATATGAGGGGCAGGAAAGAACTCTTTACCACAAATTACATGGTTTTATAGTCCTTTTAAATGAAATGCGTGATCTTGCGGTGTACACTCCTGTCCATGAGCTGATTCTTGAGATTCTCCGCAGAACCGGCTATGGCAATTATGCAAAAGCCCTGCCAAATGGTGCACAGCGGAGTGCCAACCTCGCTATGCTGGTTGAAAAGGCAATGGATTATGAGAAAACCAGTTACAGAGGCTTATTTAATTTTGTCCGATATATCGAACATTTGCAGAAATATGAAGTTGACTATGGAGAAGTGAATCTTTCTGGCGCAGGAGAAGGTTCTGTGGAAATCATGACGATCCACAAGAGCAAGGGGCTCGAGTTTCCGATTGTAATCCTTGCAGGTATGGGAAAACAGTTCAATATGCAGGATCTGAATGCAAGACTTTTGATTCATCCGGATTACGGTCTTGGCGCTGACGCCATTTTGCCAGACCGTCGGATGATCGTGTCAACACTGTATAAGCAGGTGATTCGCCGTAAGCTTCTGGAAGAGACTCTAGGGGAGGAAATCCGAGTACTTTACGTTGCCCTGACTCGTGCCAAGGAGAAACTGATCATGACCGGAACAATAGGAAATCTGGAAAAAAGGCTGCTTTCTTTATACAGATTTCGCGAAAATGACCAGGAGCTTCTTCCGGCAGAAACGCGGCTGAATGGAAAAACTTACTGGGACTACGTGTTGCCTGCGCTTGCAAGGCACCGCTGCATGGATGAACTTTTTGAGGAGTTTGGATTGTTGCCATCCCATGATAATCTGCTTTATGATGATCCGGCAGAGTTTCAGGTGAAAAGGATCACAGCGAGGACTTTAACGGAGGCTGAAGTGGTGGAACAGGCTGCAGGGCAGATGGAAGACGATATTCTGGATAACTGGGATTGTGAGAAAATCGTGGATCCTGAAATCAGAGCGGAACTGGAAAAGCGCTTTGGATTTGTATATCCTTATGAATATCGTAAGGATATTCCGGTGAAGGTCAGCGTATCGGATCTGAAAAAGAAGAGTTACCATGAAGATACAGATATTGAAGAAGCTGTATATTTCGAACCGGACATTGTTCCGCTGGTTCCAAGATTTATTGAGGAAAAGAAGAAAGCGGAAAAGACGTTCACAGGTTCTGCAAGAGGTACTTCCTACCATCGTGTGATGGAATGTCTTGAGTACAATAAAGCGGACAGTGTACAGCAGCTGAAAGAGCAGATCGACGCACTGGTTCAGAGCAAAAAAATGTCTGAGGCAGAAGCAGAATGTATCAGAATTTCAGATATTCAGTCTTTTGTGAATGGGGCACTGGGGCAGAGAATGAAAGTCGCTGCATTATCGGGGCTTCTTTTCAGGGAACAGCCTTTTGTCATTTCCAGAAGTGCCGCTGAAATAGATGAGGCATGGGATCCACAGGAACGTGTGCTTGTGCAGGGAATCATAGACGCTTATTTTCTGGAAGGAGATGAGATCGTGCTGGTTGATTACAAGACGGATCGTGTGCGCAGAGGGGAAGAGCAGAAGCTGGTTGATCTGTATCACACCCAGCTGGAGGATTATGCGCAGGCACTTCAGAGAATGACTGGGCGCAGGGTGAAGGAGAAGTATATTTATTCCTTTACGTTGAAAAAAGAGATATTGTTAGGATGATTGCTTGTGTTCGCAGAGGGTGCGTGGATGTGGCACGCCACATCCACTCACGTCGCAGGCGGAAGGAAAAGCAAAAATTTGACAACCTTACACTCTCCACCCCGCTGGATACTTATTCTTCAATGTCCCATTTACAAGCTTTCCAAACCCAAGGGGATACCCTTCCACACAAAGCAAATGCCATCCTTTAGAATGAGCAGCCTCCTCAGACTCAATCGTAAGAGTTTCTCCTTTCAGATACCGCTCCAGTCTTGGATCATCTACAGAAAGGGAAATCACAGCTTCAGCTTCATTTTTCCGGAAAGCCAGTGCAAGCGGCTGAGCCGGTTCAAACCGGTTTTTCTTCAGATCTCCCAGATAAAGTCCGTTCCGAATAAACGTAAGTCCTCTGAAATTACAGGAAACAGACGGCAGATAATAAACCTTATCTGCCCGGACCTCCACCCGGTTCCAGTCAAACTCCTGACCATCTAAAGTTTTCAACCCGATTTCCCTGAAAAACTCTTCCATATACTTCCGGACATCTGCAGCCAGACGACTGGTCTTAGAAGTACCAGCGGAAGGTCCAGCCGTTCCCTCCTTTTGCAAGAGGGCTAGAAAATGCCCCTCCCCCTGCATTTTATGGGGGAAAATACGCACACATTTTTTCAGTTGTGGATTCCCATCTCCCCATTCAGGATTTCCGGTGGAAAAGCCCTCATAATCCTCCATGGAAATCAGAGACAGCTCCGGCCTTTCCTTGAGAAGCCAGGAAATGATCTGCTCATCTTCACAAGGTGCAAAGGTACAAGTAGAATAAAGCATCTGTCCTCCCGGCTGCAGCATGTCTGCCGCATTCAGACAAAGCTGTTTCTGAATTCTGGAAAGCTCCTCAGACTTCTCAGGAGTCCAGTCCCTGGCAAGAGCTTCCTCCTTACGGAACATCCCCTCCCCGGAACAAGGTGCATCCAGAATGATCTTATGGAAAAATTCCGGAAAATTATTTACCATTTTTTCAGGCTTTTCATTGGCAACAAAAAGATTGGGAATCCCAAACAGTTCCAGGTTTCGAAGCAGTGCTCTTGCCCTGGTAGTGCTGATATCATTTGCAACCAGAAGTCCTTCACCCTTTAGGGCGGAACCAACTGCAGTTGCTTTTCCTCCAGGAGCTGCACACATATCCAGCACATATTCCCCTGGCTCCACCGGAATACGGGAAGCGGGGGTCATGGCACTTGGTTCCTGAAGGTAATACAATCCAGCAAAATAATATGGGTGTCTGGATGGTGTTACCTTGTCTCCATCGTAATAAAACCCATTTTCAATCCACGGAATAGGCGTGATCTCAAATGGACAGATCTTCTTAAAATCTTCTACAGATATTTTATTTGTATTTACACGCAAGCCGTAATATCTCGGCTCCTCATAGCAGGACAAATACTCCGGAAATTCATCTCCTAAAAGCGCCTGCATCTTTTCTTCAAATTTATCGGGCAGTTTCATGTCTTACCTTCCTTATGTTCTTTGCAAAATATACGTATAACATATCGCTGATTCATCATCCGTTTCGCAAATGCCTATACGCTTTTTTAGTATAACATATAACAATACTGATTGCAAAATCGGCACCGTCAAAAATGATATTTAAGCTTTTGTCGTTTGCATTTTTGTAAAATGTAATATGGATTCACACTGATTTCCATTCCTTTATCGTATTTATAAATTCCGACATGCAGATGTACTGGGAATTTTCCTGTTTTTCCCTCTTCCCCATAACCGGAATCACCCATAAACCCAATCACCTCTCCCGCTATAACTGTATCCCCTCTTTTCTTATTGCCAAAGCTATGTAAATGTGCGTAGTAGTAATAAGTACCACTGCCAGAAGTTACGCCGATTCTATATCCGCCTTTTTCTGTCCACCCAAGATTCGTAATCGTCCCATCCGTCATACTTACAACCGGACACGTTCCCGCTTTACTGTTCGCAACCATAAGGTCACAGCCTTCGTGTCCTCTTTTCCCACCATAAGTGCGTTCCAACATCCAGGAGTTTTCAAAAGTGATTTTAAATTTTGTATCATCTACCGGTTCGGGCAGTGGAAAATACACCACTTCTTTTTTCACCTGTTTCGTCCACCTGTGGTATTTTTGCAGGACATCTGTATTTTTGCTACTGGATTTTTCAAGTTTTTCCGACGCGAATCCCGCGCGTATTTCTTCAACAAACATATTCTTTTCTATGCTTTTATTCGCGCTATTATCATAAGTGGTGTTAATCAGAACCACTATCAGCATTATCAAAATATACATTCCCGCTTTTCGGCAGTTATTTCTTTTTGTTTTGAATCTTCGTTTCATTTCGCATTTATTATTAGTTCTTTTTAATACCACTATATGTATTTTAAGCATATCATTATACCCTGGCGTATCATACAATATAATTCTTTATATAATCTTCTGTTATAGCGACTCTGCTTTCGATTAATGATTGAAAAAAGCAAAACACAGGCACTACAGATCGTTATGATCCACAGTGCCCGTGTTTTATTTTTCTTATTCAATTATTAAACTTATTAAACTGCTAATTAAACATCCTTCAGCGTTCTGTATTATTACTCTTCAGATACTGCGTATTATTTTAATTTCGCAAGAATTGCTTTCAGATAATCCCATGTTCTCTCTGTAGAAGCAATATCCAGTTTTTCATTGAAAGAGTGTACATCCAGCATATCCGGTCCCATAGATACGCAATCCAATCCCGGACACTTATCCATGAAGAAACCACATTCCAGCCCACTGTGCGTAGCAAATACAACCGCTTTCTTTCCATACATATCTTCGTATATATCAGACATCAATTTCTGTAATTTAGATTCCGGATTGTACTGCCATGCCGGATACTCTCCGTTGATAACAGCTTCCGCTCCGACTGCTTTACAGCACCGTTCGATTTCTGCACGCATCTCCTGCTTCTTGGATTCGAAAGAGCTTCGCATCTGGTATCTTACTTTTACATGATCTTCATCCGTGCTGACAACACCCATATTCAGGGAAGTCTCTACAAGACCTTTCAGGGAACGGCTGAATTCAACCAATCCGTTTGGTGAAATTATAATATATGTAATAATATGATCTGTTGCTTCATCATCAAAAGCATCCATCGTTGTCTGACCTTTGACTTCTACATCCAGTTCCAATGTTGGTTCTTCACCGACAAATTCAGCTGTCCAGATTTCTCTCATCTGATCTGTACATTTTTTTACTTTCTCAATATCACTCTCAGCTACAAGTAAAACTGCCTCACAATTCCGAGCAATAACATTATCCTTGGATCCTCCATTGATGGATACCATATGGAATTTAACTTCTTTGGAAACGGCATCCAGAAGACGTCCCATCATCTTATTTGCATTACCGCGCTGTTTGTCAATCTCCATACCGGAGTGTCCCCCAAGCAGTCCGTGAACTTTCACCAACACCTCTGTTCCATCCATCTTTTCTCTGTGGAATGGAATTCTTGCTTCAATGTTAATTCCACCTGCACATCCGGTTGTCAGAATGCCTTCAATCTCAGAATCCACATTGATCAGTGTCTTGCCTTTTAAGTTACTGAAATCTAAAGCAATCGCACCATACATGCCTGTTTCTTCATCAATTGTAAAAACTGCTTCGATCGGTGGATGTGGAATATCGTCACTGTCTAATAATGCCATTGCCATCGCAACCGCAATACCATCATCAGCACCAAGCGTTGTATCTTTGGCTTTTACAAAACCATCTTCTACATAAAGCTCCAGTCCATCTTTTTTGAAATCATGTGTACTTCCCGGTCTCTTCTCGCAGACCATATCCAGATGTCCCTGAATGATCACCGGATCGCTGTTCTCATATCCTGCTGTTCCCGGTTTCTTGATAATTACATTGTTCGTGTCGTCCTGAATATACTCAAGATTTCTTTCTTTTGCAAACTCAACGCAAAAGTCACTGATCTTCTTCGTATCAAATGTTCCCCTCGGAACTTTGCTGATTTCCTCAAAAAAGTGAAATACTTTCTTAGGTTCTAAATTTTCTAATACTGCCATTTTTCTTACCTCTCTTTTCGACAAATTCTATCTATATTATGGTATACAAATCATAAAAAATCAACTTAATTCATAAAATAAATTAAGAATCTTCTTACGAAAGTCTGAATTATGGATTGTTATTTTTTTATCGTAGTTACAATTATCATTTTTTTCCTGATGCTGTTTTTTCCGCAGACTGCGATCTGTGGGGCAAGCCTTGGTCTGATGCTCTGGTTTCAGACAGTCCTTCCTGTATTGCTGCCATTTTTAATACTGACAGCCCTGCTTTTAAAAAGCAACGGATTCTTCTTGATTTCCAGACTTGTCCGTCCCATACTCCGTCCTCTGTTCGGTATCTCCGACTATGGTTCTTTCGCACTGCTTGTCGGTTTCTTATGCGGCTATCCGATGGGAAGTAAAGTCACGGCTGATTTAAAAAGAGAAGGTAAAATCACAGTAAACGAAGCCTCTTATCTGCTTTCTTTCTGCAACCAGACAAGTCCAATGTTTCTGATCAGTTACATTTTCTACATTCATTTAAAGCGTCCGGATCTTCTGTTCCCCGGTATGCTCCTGATCGAGGGCGTTCCTATCCTTATGAGTATTCCGTTCCGCAAAATATACTGCCCCGCTGTCACATCCAGCGCTTCTTCTCCTTCACCTCATTTTACCTGGAATATGCTGGATGACTGCATCATGCAGTCTTTTGAGACAATCACAAAAATTGGCGGTTATATTATTATCTTTTCCGTTTTTCTGCAGTTTGGTAAAGAATTGCCATTTACACATCCGTTGTTGACCTTCCTATTTCTTCCTTCCCTTGAAATTACAAATGGTATTACTTTAATCTGTAATTCGGGAGTTCCGACAGACCTGGCTTTTGTACTTGCAACCGGACTGGCTTCGTTTGGAGGCTGGTGTTCCTTGGCACAGACGTACAGCATGATCCGTGGAAGCGGTCTTTCTATTGGCGATTACATAGCAAAAAAGCTGATCATCACAGGGATAACCAGCTTGCTTGCTTACATATATATCTTTTGTTTTTAAAACAGGATCTATATTATATTCTGTTTTATACAGAAATTATTCCTTGTATTCAACATTCTCTGTCTCTTCATAGACCGGTTCTTCTACTTCCGGAATCTCTTCCGCCTCTTCGTAGACCGGTTCTTCTTGAACCATATTCTGATCCGGAACTTCTAATTCTTGACGATTGTTATGTACGCGGTCATAACATTCCTGCAGAGAGTTGACAAGCCCATCGTATTTTGTAGTGTAGCTGTCCAGTGTATGTCCAATAATGCTCTCTGCATTGGCAAGCAGATCATCAGTATAACGGATCGCTCCGATACGGATATCATTCGCATCTCTTGTCGCATTATCCAGAATCTCCTGTGCCTGGTCAGTTGCTGCGGTTACGATTTCATTTGCCTGGGCATATGCCTGCTGCATGATCTCGTGCTCACTGACAAGTTCATTCGTCTGAATGTGCGCTTCCTCGATCATATTGTCTGCTTTGTTCTGTGCATCAGCAAGGATTGCATCTTTATTTGCAATGATCTTCTGATAACGCTTG
>OLQA01002699.1_pt1 | contig 13533 bp, 7 predicted proteins | sample 1673151 | NCBI WGS metagenome assembly OLQA01 (sample SAMEA3136760, study PRJEB25190) | human gut metagenome | biome: human gut; feature: human-associated habitat; material: faeces | place: Austria | collected 2013 | reverse complement strand
GAGGCTTTGCCGGAATCCTCGCACGTTGTGCAAAAATTATAAAAATTTTTATGTCAAAGTATATGTTCGTCAGCACAACTGATTCGATAAAGCAACTTTTTCCATAACGGTTTTACTTGTTTCTTTATCGTGTTATCATTCATAATTTTTGCAGCTTTCATAGCGTAACTTATAAAATTACGTTTCCCTAAATAAGAATATCTACTATATAATTTTTTTCTATATATATTTCTTATTTTTATATCTTTAGTTATCTTTATTCGATTATATTTTCTAGCAGTTTGCCTTGCTAGAGATACTCCCCTTTTCATTTTATTCAAAAATCTTATATAAGAAGAAGATCTTATATATGTTCTTTGACCATCAAACATAAAACCTAAATATTGAACAGGTTTATCACAAAACACTTCTTTATTTATTCTAAAATGTCTAACTATTGTTTTTGATTTGCTAATTTCAAGTTTCATCCCATATATTAACAAACTTATTATATTCTTAAAAAACAATTCATCACTCGGTTTACAAATCAAAATAATGTCATCACAATATCTATAATATATGGCTTGATATTTATTTGCAATTTTCTTTAGATTGATATCAAAATCTAGCATATATATTAGAAAGAACACCACTAATAGGTGTACCTTGTTGTATTCCATATTTACAAGAATATTTTGATATATATTTTTCGTTTGTACAACTGGTAGCCGATACACCAGTTAATGGCGATAAACAGCAGGGCAAAGGCAAGGGAACCGGCGGTTTCACCGAAAACGGGCATGAGGACTATATTGTATAAGAATCCGTGTATGCTGATGCTGCTGTCTCCCCACGGGAAACTGATACTACCGAAAAGTATGCTAAGTACGCCGCCCAATACATACATGAACAGCGGATTCACACCGAATGCCTCGAAAAACATGCTCCACTTCTTATAGCCTTTCACATCAATAATCCAGATAAGCAATGCCAGAAAACTGGATGCCAGTCCGCAAGTGACGAGTACGTAGGTAGGAGACCATATTTTCTTGTTGATGGGGCAACCGTAGCTTAGCAGGAAACCGGAGAAAGTAAGGATAACACCTACCAGAAACAGTGTGATAAGCTGCGAATTGAGAAATGAGGCACGGTCTTCCGACTTGTTGCCATCCAGCATCAGCCGCCCTACACAGAAGCCCAGCAACACATGTGCAATGGCAGGAATGGTGCTTAACAAACCTTCGGGATCTATGCCGTTATCCTTGTACATGTGTGCAGGGGTCAGGATGGCACGGTCTACCACGGAAAGAATGTTTGTTTCATTATAGGCGAAACCGTTGCCGCACATCAACAGTATGAAGTAGCCTGTCAATAGGCCGGCTATCAGATAAGGTATATGTTTATGCTTCATGGTTAGTGCAATGATGGAGGCTGCTCCGTAGCAAAGGGCCAGCCGTTGCATGACACCCAGAATACGGATACGGTCGAATGTCCAGACGGAAGCCCATAGCTTCTCTCCGAAACTGAGGTCGTCCGGAGCGGAGGCCCAGTAATAGCAGAAACGCGAGAACCAGCCGATAGCCATGCCTATAAGGAAAATGACGATGGTGCGTTTCAGTATCTTCATGCCGGCGGCGTGGCTGAACTCGAAGTTGTATTTCTTCAGGGAAATGTATGTGGAAATTCCCATGATAAACATGAAGAAGGGAAAGACGAGGTCGGTGGGGGTCAGACCGTTCCACTCTGCATGCCGCAAGGGGGCATAGATATGTCCCCACGAACCGGGGTTGTTTACCATAATCATACCTGCGATGGTGACACCACGGAGAATGTCGAGTGCAAGGATGCGTTTACTTACTTTTGTACTGTTCATTGTAATATTTGTGTGTTAAGTTAATTATCAATCCTAATTATCAGCTGCCTTTGTACATTCGTCTACCAGATAGGCAATGGATACATAGGGGATACCTGAGTTTGTTGTCAATCCGATTTCACAAGTACGGCTGTTAGAGTAGCCTATATTCACTCCGGACGCTTCTATTTGCGGGCGGAGTTTGCGTAGGGCGTACGAGTTCAGCTCAGGATAGGTGAATCCCCGGTCTCCGGCAAAACCGCAGCAACCTACTTCTTCCGGCACGATGACTTTACTGGAGCAAAGGCGTGCAAGGGCTATAATGGTATCTGCCAGTCCCATTTTCCGCATGGAGCAGGTGATGTGGATTGCTACGGGGCGGTTAATAGGTGTGAAAATCAGCTTCTCACGTAAGAATGTATAGATGAATTCTGCAGGTTCATACAGTTTCATCTTCTTGATACATTCGCGCATGCGGTGCAGACAAGGGCTTTGGTCACAGAGGACGGGGTATTTGCCTTGTTCGCTGGCTTCCCAAAGTGCGGCCTCCAGTTCGGCTGTCTTGCGATCGGCAATGTCCAGCATCCCTTTACTTTCCCAAATGGTGCCACAGCAAAGCTTGTCCATATCTTTCGGGAAGATGATTTCGTAACCGGCTTTTTGCAACAAGGACACCATTTTATTTACCAATGGCTGCTCTACGGGAGACTTCTTTGCCAGACCCATAGTCTGGTTGATGCAGCTGGGGAAGTAGACGACTTTGTAGTTACGAGTTACAGAGCTACGAGCTACAAGTGCTGCGCTATTATGCTGCATAGTGCTTGTAGCTTGTAACTCCGTAGCTTGTAACTGATAACTTTTCGGCATAGCCGGCGTCCATAGAGGTATGCCTAATGCATTGTGCAGCCCCTTGGTAATGCCGCTCATCGCCTTTGTCCCTAATAGTGAATGTCCGAAGTTGGCTAAGGACAATACGGGACGCAGTGCACTCTTGACACCAGCGAAATGATTGGCGACAAAGTCTCCGGCTTTGTATCCCAGACTGCCTTTGGGTAATGCTTCCTGGCGGATTATATGGGTAAGGTCGCCCGTATTGATACCCATCGGGCACGACATGGAGCAGAGGCCGTCTCCGGCACAAGTCTGGTTGCCGGGATAGCGGTATTGTTTTTCGAGCAGTGCAAGGCGTGTCGGGTCCTCGCCGCTTTGTTTCAGCCGGGATATTTCGCGCTGCAACACGATACGCTGGCGCGAGGAAAGGGTAAAGCCGCAGGAGAGACAGTTGACTTCGCAGAAACCGCACTCGATGCATTTGTCAGCTACGAGTGACGTAGCTTGTCTCTTGTCACTCATCACTAATAAAGGCAGCGGCTTGAAGTTCTTGATATGGCATTGCGGGTCATCATTGAAAATGACACCGGGGTTTAGCAATCCTTGTGGGTCAAACAGCTCTTTGACGGCTTTCATGGCTTTGTAGGCGTCATCTCCCCATTCATGGCGGACAAAGGGAGCCATATTCCGGCCCGTGCCATGCTCGGCTTTTAGGGAACCGTCATATTTATCTACTACCAAGGTCTTGATGTCATTCATCAAGTCTTCGTAGCGTTTCACTTCCGCTTGGGTACTGAAGGACTGGTTGATGATGAAGTGGTAGTTGCCTTCGAGAGCATGGCCGTAGATGCAGGCGTCATTATATCCGTGGCGGGCTATGAGCTGTTGCAGTTCTGCCGTTGCCTCCGGAAGGTCTTCAATGTGGAAGGCGATGTCTTCGATGAGGCAAGTGGTTCCCGGCTGGCGCGTACCTCCCACAGAGGGGAAGATGCCGGAACGGATGGCCCAGTATTTGGAATATTCCTCCGGACGGTCGGTGAAGCGTACCGGAATATAGGTGGTGAAGGCTTGCAGGCAAGCTTCAATGGCAGATATGTTCTGTTGCAGTTCTTCCGGGGTACGGGCTTTGGTTTCGGTCAGCACTGCTGTCAACCCGGTTTCGTCGCCGGGCTCCACGCCGGGGAGGGCAGAGGAGGCAACTTCGCCTTTGTATTTTAGGAATACGGGGTCGTTGACGGAAGAAAGGCTCTTATAGTCTAGCATTTCAGCCCCTTTTACTGTCCATTCGCCGGTTTCGTCGACCAGCTTCTTCATGGCTACCACAGCGCGGCTCGCTTCTTTGATGGTCTTGAAGTAGAGCATAGCGCTGGCCTTGTAGGGATAATCATATTCAGTCTTCATCGTCACTTCCGAAAGGAACGCCAGTGTACCTTCGGAACCTACCATGAGGTGGGCAATGATTTCGAATGGGTCGTCGAAACGGACGAAGGGCAACAGATTGAGCCCGGTTACATTTTTGATGGAATATTTGTAACGGATGCGTTCGGCCAGTTTTTCGTTGGTACGTATTTCATCGCGCAGTTCGCAGATGCGGCGAATGAAGTCACGGTGACTCACTTCGAAGGAGGCGCGGCTGACGGGATTTCCGGTATCCAGCAGGGTACCATCCATCAGGATAATACGGGCGGAAATAAGCACCTTGTCGCTATTGGCGTGCGTACCGCAGTTCATGCCGGAAGCATTGTTCATGACAATACCGCCTACCATGGCGCTTTTCACCGAGGCGGGATCCGGTGCAAACTTACGGCCGTAGGGAGCCAACAGTTCGTTCACACGTTGTCCGATGATGCCCGGTTGGAGGGTTATCTGTTCGTAGTCGGCGGATATGCTGTATTTTTCCCAATTCTTGCCGGCTACGATGAGGATGGAGTCGCTAATGGCTTGACCCGACAAACTGGTCCCTGCCGCTCGGAAGGTGACGGGCAGCCCGTGGCGGCTCGCCAGTTTCAACAGTTGTGAAACTTCATCTTCGTCTTTCGAACGGATTACAATCTGGGGAATCAGTCGGTAAAAACCGGCATCCGTACCCCAAGCCAGCCGGCGAAGTTCGTCGGTGTAAATCCTTTCCTGCGGAATGAATTGTTTTGCTTCCTGCAGGAAAGCCATGTAACTATGCTCTTTCATGTTCACTTTTTTTTATTGCATCACTTCGCTTCAAAGTGCTCTGTAAACGTGTCTTACGAGGGGGTACATTCAGTCGTATACTGAATATATTTAAGTATACGACTGAATGTGGTTCTGTATACGACTGAAATAGTCTCCGTATCAGGCTCTTTTCCCTTCCTTATTTATCTGTAAATTTATTTATATAAATAATACTTTTTCGACAACTTACGGAAGTCTTCGGCATCTTTATACCAGTAGTCGCGTATGTCCTCCCAACGGTTCCGTTTCGAGAAGCGCTCGCGTATCTGCCGCGAACCGCTTACTTTGTCGAACATGTTGAAACGTCCCTTGTCGGCATGGTCAAACACGGCACGGTCAGGATAGAGGGCGGCGACTTCCTGCATGACCAGGAATTGCAGGTCGCTCAACGGTGCTTTGCCGAAATCCATGATGTGCACTTGCACACCTTGCAGCAACTCGCCTTTGCCTACACTATAGAACGGCTTCAGGTACATCGGTCTGAAGATGACCCCCGGTACGTTCAGACGGTTCAGGTTTCCGGCCAGCTTTTCCGCTTCCATCCATGGTGCGGCAAACATCTGGAACGGAATGGTATACCCCACGCCGATAGACATATATCCCAGTTCGCCCAGAATGCCGCTGACGGGGTAGAAGAATGCAGAATGAGGATGTGGAATGTGTGGAGAGGAGGGAACCCATTGCAGTCCGGTTTGGGTATAATCCATCTTGCGTTTCCAGCCTTTCATCTTCACTATGTGGAGATTACATTGTTCCCCATCCTTCAACATCTTCTCGCCATTGAGCATCAGTGCCAGCTCACCGCAAGTGAGGGCGTAAAGGTACGGAATTTTAAACTGGCTTACAAAAGAAATGCAATCATCTTCAACCAAGTTGCCTTCAATCTTCAATCCGCCTACGGGATTGGGCCGGTCCAGCACAATGAATTCCTTGCCGTTTTCGGCAGCGGCTTCCATGGCCAGTCCCATGGTGCTGATGTAGGTAAAGGAACGGCAACCGATGTCTTGGATATCATACACTAATACATCCACATCTTTCAGCATGTCCGGCGTGGCCTTGCGGGTCTTTCCGTAAAGCGAATAGACGGGCAGTCCGGTAGTCGCGTCTTTGATGTCCGTCACATGGTCGCCTGCGTGCACATCGCCGCGCACGCCGTGTTCGGGGCCGTAGAGTGCCACAAGGTTCACGTTGGGCGCCTCGTGCAGGATGTCAATGGTGGACCTCATCCGGTTGTCCACCCCCGTCGGGTTGGTAATCAATCCTACACGCTTACCTTCCAGGCATCGGAAATTCTGTTCTTTCAGTACCTCGATACCGGTCTTTATTCTGATCTTCTGTGCTTGCATCGCACCTCCGCAAAGGAGGCAGAGCAAGGATATAATAATAGTCCTCTTCATAACCAATCACTAAATATTACTCACAAAACATTAATCATTAACCATTAATCATTTTTTTCCATATTCCGGGTCTATCCTTCTGTCTGCAAAAATGGTGACAACAACCGTGGCGAAACAGCATATCATTACCAACCAGAAGAAGTCCGTATATCCGATAGCCTCCTGGATATATCCCGCAAACATACCTGGTATCATCATGCTTAGTGCCATGAATGCGGTACAGATGGCATAGTGGGATGTTTTGAATTCACCTTCGGAGAAGTACATCATGTAGAGCATGTAGGCCGTGAAACCGAAGCCGTAGCCGAATTGCTCGATGGCGATGGCGGTGGAGATGGCAAACAGATTGTCGGGCTGGGCAATGGCAAGATAGACAAACGTCAGGCATGGCAGAGTCATGCATCCTGCCATCCACCAGATGGATTTTTTCAAGCCAATGCGTGATGCGAACAATCCTCCGAGGATACCGCCCAGGGTGAGGAATATGACTCCGATGGTGCCGTATACGATACCTACTTCTGCTGTCGATAGTTCCAGACCTCCCGATTCTTTGGAGGCAACCAGGAAAGGCATACACATTTTGATGAGGAATGCTTCAGGCAGGCGGTACAGCAACATGAACACGATGGCCAGCAATGCGCCCGGTTTGGTGAAATAGGTGGCGAATGTTCGTCCGAATTCTCTGAATATGGCTCCTGCAGTGGCGGCATCGGCAGCCAGTGTTGACTTATCTGAGGTGGGTTTGGGGACTGCAAAGAGGTGATAGAACGTCACCAGGCTGAACAGAACGGCTGTAACCAGCATCGTGATGGTCCATGACAGCGGAATGTTTTCGGTTCTCAGTTCGATGGCGCCGGCAATGGCTACGAGCACGCCTTGTCCGAAGATAGAGGCGAGCCGGTAAAACGTGCTTCGGATGCCAACGAAGGCTGCCTGGTCACTCTGTTTCAGTGCCAGCATGTAGAAGCCGTCGGCGGCAATGTCGTGTGTGGCAGAGGCAAAAGCCGTGATGATGAACAGCATTAGCGTGATGCTGAACATGCTGATGGGGGTTGTTCCGGCCGCCATAGTCGCCTCGTCCGGCCGTGGAATGGACAGCGTCAGCAGGATGAATGCCACAGACATCAGAATCTGCATGGAAAGGGTCCACCATCTTTTGGTCTTGATGATGTCGACAAACGGGCTCCAGAAGGGTTTGATAGTCCATGGCAGATAGAGCAGGCTTGTGAACAAGGCCATTTCTCCGTTCGGTACGCCCATTTTGGTAAACATCATCACGGAGATGTTGTTTACGATAAAATATGGAATGCCTTGTGCAAAGTACAAGGTGGGTACCCATGCCCATGGCGATATGTTTTTTGTATGGTTCATGATATTGATTTATTGTGTTCTATTCGATTATTCATACAGCTTGTCAATGCTGGCACCTATATAGTAGTGCAGCAGTATTGCATCATACTTATACCCTTGCTCGCCCATCACGGCTGCACCTATTTGGCAAAGTCCCACACCATGCCCCCAACCGGCGCCGGTGAGGATGAAGCGTCCGGGAATGCCTTCGGCGGACAACTCCTCTTTGTCTACCACGAAGGCAGAGCTGTAGAGGTGTGAAGTGGAGAGCGTGCGGCGGATTTCCAGTTCCTTGCCGATGGTGAGTGTGCGTTTGGTTCCCACAATCTTCAGTTTCCAGAGGCGTCCGCTGGTTCCGCGGGCTATGGGGATAAGGTCGATGATTTGTCCGTAGTCAATGCCTGAACGTTTCAGAATGAGGGCTGAAAGCTCTTCTTGGGTATATTCCACTTTCCAGCGATAGAAGTCCGTAGTCTCCTGGTCATAGTTATTGAGTACCTGCGAGAGGATTTTCTTGTCGGTGGTGTTGCAGAATGCTTCGGGGGAGGTACGAATCCAGCGGTCCGCTTCGACTTCCTGCGTCAAATCGGGCAGTGTGGCGTGCGTTTTGCTGTCTCGTTGTTGGGCAAGATAGGGATATTTGATGTCTTCCCAGCAGTATTGGAACTCCTCGAAAGCACCGCCGCAGCATTTGGAGAAACGGGCGTCGCAAATCTTACCATCAGATGTCAGTACCTGGCCGCGGGTAGCGGAGATGGCTTGTTTCACAATATCGGTAGAGGCACGTGTAATGCCCTGGTAGCGTTGACAATGGTCGTCGGCGCATACATCGAAACGTGTGTGGTCTTCTCGGTCGTACCAGCGAATCAGCTCTTCGTCGGTCTGCGTAAAGGCCGAGTAGTTAGCTTGGGCTTCGGTGATTTCCTTATTCTTTTGTATTTGTGCCAGTAGCCAGCTTCGGGAGATGACAGCGTGTGCCTTGAGCAGCTCCAGAGAAGCGGTGGCACTCATCTCGGAGGAGATGACGCTGGTCAGATAATCTTCTACATGGATGACGTTGATGCCGGTGAGCTTTCCATTCTCAACGATGATTTTGAGAGTACCCAGAAAACGCTGGTCTTCCTTGCGCTCCCAATGGAAATTGATGCCGATGGTAACGTCCAATAGTTCGAAGGCATCGGTCTGCTCGTGTTGCGGTTCAAACAGCAGTTCGTCATACCGGCGTCCATTCCAGAGAATCTTGCCTTCGTCGTAGGTCACTACCTGCTTTCCGCTGACTTCCGTTCCGTCCATGCGATACGGATTCAGCAAAACGAATTCTATCTGCGGTTCAAACAGAATGCCTACTTGTACTTTGGGCTCTTTCATAATGGTATTTCTTTAAAATTAGAGTTCTTGGATTTCAGAAGTCATATTTTTTCCCTGATACGCTTCCGTACCTTGTGGAAGTCTGTGGCAGAGAGGCATACTTCACTTAATATCTGTGCCACATCTTCCGCAGTGATTTTTAGGAAATCCTTTTCTACGGGGGTGATAAAGACACCTCCCAAGTCAACGGACGCCGGACTGCTCAATAGGTTGGCTTCTCCCTCGGCGGTGTAGCAGGTGGGACGGTGCTTCTCGCGCGGGAAGACAAAGACCACCCAACGGTCGGCCTCGTATAGGACCAGTACGTTCATCATCGGCTCGTCTTCTTCGGGTTTCACGTCCAGAGAACGGTAAATGATGTCGAACAAGTCTGCCGCGTCCTCTTTGGAGGTGGATTCAATCACAAGTGTGGCACGGGGAGCGTCGTCAAGATACCACAGTGCTGCTTTCCTATAATCGGCTATTTTCCCGGCAGTCTGTCCGCGCCAGTCCTTTTCAATAGGCATGAACCCTTTGTTTCCTGCCTGGAAATGAGCATGGTCGGGGGCGGAAGCACCACATTTGGGACCGTTGTAGAAGATGGTGTAATCCGTCAGCGCCTCGGCCAGCTCCAGCATGTCGGTGAAGCGGGTGGCTATGCGTTGAGGGGTATGTGCCAGTTCCGGTACTGTCAGGTGGCGGGGGAAGATGGGGAACGGATTCACCAGAATATTGTAGTGTCCTCCGAACGGGATACCTTTCTGTACCGGCGGCAAATTGGCCGGGCACAGAAAGCATTTCCGTTCCAGGATGGACTTGGCATCCACTTTGGCACCAGAGGAAACGATGCGTGCGGGGTTGAACTGTACCTTATAAGGTATCCCGTTTACATTCAGCTCTTTCACCCGCACACCGGAGAGGGCGGCATAGTTGTTGCGTGCCGTCTCCCAGGATGCCAATTGTCCAGTCAGAAGATGGTGTATCGTTTGATTCATATCACTTGTTTTTGTTCATCGCTATGCGTGCCTGAAGTTCCCAGGTACGGATGCGGTCTTTGTAGAGGTTGTGTCCGTTCATTTTCACGATGTCCAGTGAGGCATCGGAGTTGTCGTCCCAGCGGCGGCAGAGGTAGACCACGTCGTACACGCGTCCTATCTGGTACTGGCGGGAGAAGTTCAGTCCCAGTGCATAGTCTTCGCCATAGCTGGTATTGGGTACTTTCACTTCGCGCAGCACCGGGGTATAGAAGGCGCGCGGGGCACCCAGACCGTTGATGCGGAGGGCGTTGTTGCGTCCGTTTGCCGGAGTCCATTCCTTGTGGTCGATGATGCCCGGAGCAATCATGTTCATGTTGAAGTCCGTCATCATATAGGTGCCTACTACCATGGCGCAGTTCTGCTCGTAGAAGGCGCGGACCATGATGGCGAGTGTATTTTCGTCTTTGTATACGTCATCGCTGTCCAGCTGCACGGCAAACTTGCCGCACTTGGGGTGGTGTACCCCCATATTCCAGCAACCGCCGATGCCGAGGTCGGTACGTTCGGGGATGATATGGATGACGCGTTCGTCATCCTTGAATTCATCGATGGCCTCCGTAGTGCCGTCTGTGGAATGGTTGTCGATGATGATAAGATTATATTTAAAGTCTGTCTTCTGCATCAATACAGATTTGATGGCGTCACGGATGGTACGGATACGGTTGCGTACCGGAATGATGACGGAGGCCTCATATTCGAAGTTACCGGCAGAGAACTCAATCTTCTTGAACTCCGGTGCCAGATATCCCCCGATTTCTTTCAGATGTTCGGTACATGCCTGCTCCATCTCAATCTGGCGGTCACGGTTTTTGGGGTCTACATAGTCGAAAATCTTTTCGCCGCTCTTGCGGGTATCGTTTTCCACCTCGCTGTATAAGTATTCGTTGATATGTACCAAGTCTGAATGTTGGCTCAATTTCAAGCGCAGGTCGTAAAGTCCGGCGAAGTTGTAGTCAGACTTCATGTGTCCGGCGGCTTCCTTTAGTTTTTCGGTGTTGAAAAGGAGCAGGGAGCCAAAGTTGAAGTCATCCCTCAAGGAACCGAATTGGTAGTCGATTACCGGAGCGTTGCTCTGCTTGCCGTCTGCTATTTGGTAGTGGTCGGCATATACCATACCGGCGCTTGAATCTTCAAGGATGTGTATCATACGTTCCAGTGCAAACATACCCATTTCGAGCGTAGTCTCTTTGGTATAAAGCAATGTGTATTCTCCCTTGGCTGCATTAGCAATAGCTTTGAGAGTTGCACTGCTGTAGGGCATGTCAACAAACAATATTTCGCAGTCCGGGAGCGATTCCAGAGTGGCATCGGTCGTGATTAACCGGATTTCTTCTATAAGTCCTGTCGCCTGTAGGCTATTCACTGTTTTTTCTACTTGTTCTTTTCCTGCGTAGGGAAGAAAGCAACTGATTTTATTCATGATATATCTTTTAATTTTTAATTCTCAATTTTTAATTCTCAGAAGTCCCACTTCCCCGCTGGTTGCCGTGAATAGAACTTCGTGGCCGTTCAACGGAACTACGGTACTGATGAGTGAATTTCCTATTTTATGTTTCCACAGTACTTTGCCTGTTTTTCCTTCCAGTGCGAAGATAAGTCCTTCTTTGGTACTGCCAAACATTACCCCCTCTTTTTCCACTTGCATGGAGGGGGCATGCTCATAACCGAAACCTACATTGGTTGCCCACAACTCCCGCGGAGTATCTCCTTGAGCTGCATAGCAAACAATGCTGTCGTTCATCGTTTTGCTATAGATACGTTCACCGTCTTCGGAAAGTCCGATGGTCTCGCGCACCATGGGCTGGAAGGTGCGCCACACGGTATTGCCCGTATGGATGTCTATGGCGGTCATGGCGCGTTGCGGGTCGGTAATGAATACTTTGCCGTCGGTGGCTACCGGCCATACGGCGGCTGGAGAGAAGTGCATACGGGTCAGTCCGCCCGTCCATTTCCATAGTTCATGCCCGTTTGCCTTGCTCAGGGCATACAGTGTATTGTCCCATGCGCCGAAGATGACCTTGTCTTCCGTCACCAACGGCTTGGTTTCGATGTAGCCCTTCACGCCGGTGTAGGCCCAGATTACTTTTCCCGTATGGATGTCTATGGCGCGGAAAGTGGCATCACTGGCACCGATGTAGGCGGTACCGTCTGCGATGGTCACGGCTCCGAGTACCGGTTCGGCAGCTTTTACCGTCCAGAGCAGGCTGCCGTCTTTGGCGTTCAATCCGTAGATGTGGCGGTCAGCAGACCCGAATACAACGATACCTTCGCTTACGGCCGGAGTACCGACAATGCGCTTGCCGGATTCAAAGCTCCATAGCTTTTTGCCGTTTTTCAGGGTGTAGGCTGTCAGCCGTCCCATATCGTCTCCTACGAACACTTTATCTTTTTCTACGGCGGAAGAGCAGTAAATGCCTGCGCCCGTCTGCACCATCCATTGCTCCTTTACTTGCGGATACTCCTTGTTGACCGAGAAGTCAGGATATTTCTCTGCCTTTCCGTTGCGGTCGTAATACTGTCCGGTCAGCGAGAATGCTGTCCACTGCTTCTTGGGCTCGCCGATACGTTGCGTGTATACCCGGATGGAATCCCCGGTTACTTCATAGATGCCGTAACCCGGTTTCCCTTCTTTGTCGCACAGGTTGCTGCGCATCAGTACGCCCGGAATGCCGTCATAACGTAAATCCCGGTTGCTGTGGTAGTGTCCGCCGATAAACAAGCGCACGTTGTAGGGGCGGACGGCATCCGTCACCTCATACCAGTTGTCCACATCACCTTCCATTAGCGGATAGTGGGTGACAAGTATCACCGGTTTGTCTTTGCCGTTTTTCTCCATTTCTTCCGTCATCCAACGGATGTCTTGCGGCACTACATGCCCGTAGGCCATACGCATCAGCGGACCGGAGTTGAAGCCGAGGAAAAGGAATCCCTTATGCTCGAACTCGAAGCGTTCGCCGCCAAAGATTTCTCCGAAAGCGGTGCAGCCGGAGTCGCTCCATTTCGTTTCATGGTTGCCAAGGGCTACGTGGTAGGGTACTTTCAGCAAGTCAAGGCACGATTTCACTTTTTCCATGGTGGCACGGTCGCCTTCTTCGGTCAGGTCGCCCGTCACCAGGACAAAGTCGATACTGTCGGTGGCATTAATCTGTGCTATGGAACGCAGCAAGTCCTCAGTGGGATTCGGATTGTTCGGGGTCAGATGAATGTCCGTCAGTTGGGCAAAACGGAATGTCCCTTGCTGTGCCTGCATCCCCAGGGGGAGCAGGCAAGCCATCAGGACAATTATTAACAGTCTTCTGTTCATAGATGATGATTGGTTGATATTATTTGTTGTCGTTGAAGAATGTCAGCACAGCATTCATGAGTGCCTCTCTTTCAGAATCAGTACGTATGGATTCAAAAGGGAATCCCAATACAAAAGTCTTGTAGTCGCCCTGGTAGGCCACACCGGCACTCAGGTTGTTTTCAGAATACCGCATTACGGTGTGTGCATCTTTGGTTGCCGGTTCAATGGCGTCCGGTGATTCCACCACAT
>OLQA01002698.1_pt1 | contig 13534 bp, 10 predicted proteins | sample 1673151 | NCBI WGS metagenome assembly OLQA01 (sample SAMEA3136760, study PRJEB25190) | human gut metagenome | biome: human gut; feature: human-associated habitat; material: faeces | place: Austria | collected 2013 | reverse complement strand
AAGACGTGATCGACGACGGCGACGTGTTCACCGTGATCACCGATCCCTCCGACCTGCATACAATCCGCAAGGCTCTGCAGGACTCTGGTTTCGACTATGACTCCGCCGATATGGTCATGCGCCCGAAGAACGAGGTGTCGCTCAGCCTTGAGGATGCCCAGAAGGTCTCCAAGCTCATCGACAACCTCGATGACCTGGACGATGTGCAGAACATCTACGCCAACTGGACCGCATCCGACGAGGTGATGGCCCAGCTCGCGGACGAGGAGTAATCCCCTGTGATCATCCTTGGCGTCGATCCCGGGCTGACTCGCTGCGGGGTCGGCGTGATCGAAGCCGGCGCTAACCGCCGGCTTTCGTTTATCCACGTCGATGTGGTGCGTTCGGATCCCCATACGTCGCAGGACCTCCGACTGCTGACGATCTACAACGGGCTGTGCTCCAAAATGGACCGATTCATTCCCGATGCGGTGTCGATCGAGCGCGTGTTCGCCCAGTCGAACCGCAACACCGTGCTGGGCACCGCCCAGGCCGCAGGAATGGCCATGCTCGCCGCAGCGCAACGGGGGATTCCCGTGGCGCTGCACACGCCGACCGAGGCGAAGCTCGCGATCACGGGCAACGGCAAGGCCGAGAAGATACAGATCGAACGCATGGTGGCCAAGGTGCTGGGGCTGAACACGTTGCCGCAGCCCGCCGATGCCGCCGACGCACTGTCGCTGGCGATATGCCATGCCCTGCGCCCGCAAGGCGCCTTGCAGGGAGGCGAACGGGAACAGCATCTGACCGCGGCTCAACGGCAGTGGGCGCAGGCGGCGCAGAAGGCCGCTCGACGCGCCGGCGTCCGCAGCGGCATGTAATGTGTATCGAACAGATGTTCTGCATTATGTGGATGGGCCGTCTCGACACCATATCCCGCACGACGTGCCAGTTCGGGGCGGGCGCGTTCGGCATGTGCTTTCGTTATGCGATGCGAGGCGAACGAGCTCGTGGCGGCCCATTCCGCGTGCGGTTCGGCGAGGAAAGGACGACGTGATGATCAGTACGTTAACCGGGCGCGTCGAGTCGGTGGAGGCATCCAGCGCCGTGATCGAGGTTCATGGCGTCGGGTACGAGGTCCGCATGGCGGCGGCCGATCTTGCGGCGTTGCATGCCGGTCAGGAAACGCACGTCTTCACTTCGCTGACCATATCGCAGGATGCCGTCACCCTGTTCGGGTTCCTGTCACCCGCGTCCAAACGCATGTTCCTGCAATTGCAGAAGGTCAGTGGCATCGGGCCGAAGGTCGCGCTTTCCCTGTTGTCGACGCTGCCTCCGGACCGTCTGGCCAAGGCCGTCGCGGACGGCGACACGGCGGCATTGTCCAAGGCTCCGGGCCTGGGCAAAAAAGGCGCACAGAAGATCATCCTTGAACTGGCAGGCCGCATCGACCTCGACCAGATACGGCCCGAAGCCGATGGGCCGTCGGAAAGTCGCGACCCCGGAGCCAGGCAGGTGATCGAAGGACTCGTCTCTCTGGGATGGCGCCCCCAGACCGCGGAGGAGGCCGTACGTCAGGCATGCGATGCCGCGTCCATAGCCACCCCCATCAGTGCGGAGGACGTGCCGCGGGTGCTCAAACTGGCATTGTCGTCGCTGGACAGAGGAAGGTGATATTCCATGACATCCAACATCGACATGCAGGATGGACGGACCAACACCGGCGTCTCGGAGGACTCCCTACGCATGGTCTCCGCCACCGCAATCAACGACGAGCCGATCAGCGACGAGGAACTGCGGCCTCATGCCCTTGACGGATTCGTCGGGCAGCCGCGGCTCAAGGCCCAGCTGCAGCTGTTCCTGGACGCCGCCCGCAAACGTGACACCGCCCCCGACCACATCCTGCTCGCCGGCCCTCCCGGATTGGGCAAGACCACGTTGGCGATGATCGTAGCCAACGAGCTGGAGGTGCCGATTCGCATCACGTCCGGTCCGGCAATCCAGCACGCGGGCGACTTGGCTTCGATACTCAGCTCGCTGGACGCAGGGGAAGTGCTGTTCATCGACGAGATCCACCGTCTTCCGCGCGCCGCGGAGGAACTGCTGTACATCGCCATGGAGGATTTCCGCGTCGACGTCATGGTGGGCAAGGGGCCCGGCGCCTCGTCCATCCCGTTGACGCTGCCCAGATTCACCGTGGTGGGCGCAACCACCCGGGAGGGCATGCTGCCTTCTCCGCTGCGTGCGCGTTTCGGCTTCACGGCCCATCTCGACTTCTACCCCCACGATGAGCTCGAAAAGCTGATCGAGCGATCCTCCGGCGTTCTGGGAGTCTCATTGGGGGAGGGGGCTGCCGCGGAACTCGCCCTGCGTTCTCGAGGCACGCCACGAATCGCGAACAGGCTGTTGCGCCGTGTGCGTGACTGGGCGATCGTGCATGACCTGCAAGTCGTGGACGTCGATGACGTGCGCGCCGCGCTTGCGCTCTATCAGATAGACTCCGAGGGCCTCGACCGGCTGGACATCGCCGTGCTCAACGCGATCGTGCGCAACTTCAACGGAGGGCCCGTCGGCCTGAACAACCTGGCCGCGATGGTCGGCGAGGAATCGGAGACCGTCGAAACCGTATGCGAGCCGTATCTGGTCCGTGAAGGATTTCTGATCCGCACTCCCAAAGGCCGGGTCGCCACGGCCAAGGCCTGGTCTCATCTGGGTCTGGAGCCACAAGGTGAAACAAACGGAGAGGATGTCAGCAAGCTCTTCTAACATTGGTTGTTTGTTGACCGACGTCCATAGAGCATTCGTTCCCTACTGCAAGGAGAAATCATGCCGCAAGGTTCATCATCCTATCTCATCATGATCGTTTCCATCGTGCTGATCGGCATCATGATGTGGTGGCAGTCCCGCAAGGCCAAGCAGCAGCAGCAAAAGATGAAGGACTTCCGCTCCTCCCTTGAGCCCGGAACCGAGGTAATCACCATTGGCGGCATCATCGGCAAGGTAGTGTCCGTGGACGAGGAATACGAGGAGATCGTCATCGACTCCGAGGGCTCTCTGCTGCGCTTCACCTTCCGCGCCATCAACAAGGAGTACACGCGTCCCGCCTTCATCCATGATGACGAAGTGGAGGACGCCGAGCAGACCGACGAAGCCGACGACCAGGCCCAGGTACCGGTGGACAAGGCGCTGGAATCCGCCGAGAACGCAACGCAGTCCGACGATTCCGCGCAGACCGCAGACGCCGAGAAGTGACGGGGGAGCGCGAGACCATGACGCAGTCTGACATCACCATTGAAAGACTGGCCGATGTCGGTGCCGGTGACGCGGCATACCTCGTCTCGAAGATTCGCACCATACCGGGATTCCCCAAAGAGGGCATCAAATTCCGTGATTTCATGCCGGTACTGGCGGATGGCAAGGGGCTGCGCATTCTCATGAAGGCGCTCCAGGCCAGCCTTCCCGTCACCGAAGACTCGTTCGACGCGGTGGCAGGGCTGGAGGCCAGAGGGTTCCTGTTCGGCCCCGCCCTCGCGGCCATGCTCGGCAAGGGGTTCATCGCGATCCGCAAGGCGGGCAAGCTGCCGCCGGAGACCATCGCCGAGGAATACGATCTCGAATACGGCACCGAAAAAGTGGAGATCGAGACGTCGGCCATCCGTCCGGGCGATCGGGTGCTGATCGTCGACGATCTCATCGCGACCGGCGGAACGGCGAAGGCAGCCATGGATCTGGTCGAGGCGGCCGGGGGCACGGTCGTCGGATTCAGCTTCGTCATGGGGCTGCGAGGACTCGACGGACTGGACAAACTGGGCGACAAACCCAGCAGCACACTGGTGTCGATGCCGGCGTGACCCGGCGGTGCCGTGCGTCGGGACGCGCCGCACGGCACCAATCATCATTCGAAGAACACATCATAGGAACGTGAGGCGTCGAACATGGATCTTTATGAATACCAGGCACGAGAATTGCTGGAGGAACAGCATATTCCCACGCCGCGGGCCGTTTTCGCCCAGAACTCCCACGAGGTCGCCGAAGCGGCCGATGCCATCGGATACCCGTGCGTGATCAAGGCCCAGGTCAAGATCGGCCATCGCGGCCAGGCGGGCGGCGTCAAGATCGCCCACAACCGGGACGAAGCGATACTGCTGTCCGAATCCATCCTCCCGATGACCATCCACGGCCATAAGGTCAACGGTGTGCTCGTCGCCGAGGCGAAGAACATCCTGCACGAGTACTACGTGTCGATATCCGTGGACCGCACATCGCGGGACTTCGATGTCCTCGCCACCGCGAACGGCGGCACCGAAGTCGAGGAGATCGCCAAGGAACATCCGGAATCGGTCAAGCGTCTGCACATCAACGCCCTCGGCGATTTCGACATGGAGGCCGCCAAGCGCATGGCTGGCCAGATCGGCTTCTACCACGCCGACCTGGATCAGGCCGCCAACATCCTGCTGCGCATGTGGCAGTGCTTCAAGGACAACGACGCGACGCTGGTGGAGATCAACCCGCTCGCCAAGATCGGCGATCCCGACGATGAGGCGTCCAAATCACTGTGCGCCCTCGACGCCAAGATATCGTTGGACGGCAATGCGGCGTCCCGGCACGACGGGTGGACCCGCTTCGACGATCCGATGCAGGCCGATCCGTTCGAGGCGGCGGCAGCCGAACACGGGTTGCACTACGTGCACCTCGACGGTCAGGTCGGCGTGATCGGCAACGGCGCCGGATTGGTCATGAGCTCGCTCGACGCCGTCTGGGACGCCGGCAAGGAGCAGGGCACGAATGTCACGCCTGCGAACTTCCTCGACATCGGAGGTGGCGCGTCCGCCGCGGTGATGAGTGACAGCCTGTCCATCGTGCTGTCCGACCCGCAGGTGGAATCCGTGTTCATCAACGTCTACGGCGGCATCACCTCATGCGAGCAGGTCGCCAAGGGCATCCTGCAGGCGTTCGAGGAGCTGCACACATCGAAGCCGCTCGTGGTCCGCTTCGACGGCAATGCCGCAGCCGAGGGCCTGCAGATCCTCGCCGCGGCGAACAACCCCAACCTGCATGTGGAAGGCACCATGGAGCAGGCCGCAGCCGAGGCCGCTCGTCTGGCGGCGAACGCCAAGGCATCGAAGGAGGCCAAGCAATGACCGCATTCATCCAGGAGGGTGCTCCCGTCATCGTCCAAGGCATGACCGGGCATCAGGGCATGACACACACCGCCCGCATGCTCCGTGCCGGTACGAACATCGTCGGCGGCGTCAACCCGCGCAAGGCGGGCAGCCAAGTGACGTTCGAGGCCGCGCGTGAGGGCAGGGACGTCTCCGTTCCGGTGTACGCCACGTGCGCCGAAGCCAAGGAGGCGACGGGCGCCCAGGCCAGTGTGGTCTTCGTGCCGCCACGGTTCGCCAAAGGCGCCGTGGTCGAGGCCGTCGAAGCCGGAATCGGGCTCATCGTGGTCATCACCGAAGGCATTCCCGTTGCGGACAGCGCCTACTTCGTCGAACTCGCCCTTCAGCGTGGCGTGCGCATCATCGGACCGAACTGCCCCGGCCTGCTCACCCTGCCATCGCAGGAGAACGAGCATGGCGTCAACCTCGGCATCATCCCCGATGGCATCGTGGGCCGTGGCCCCATCGGACTGGTCTCCAAGTCCGGCACACTGACCTACCAGCTGATGGGCGAGCTGAGCGACATCGGCTTCACCGCCTGCCTGGGCGTCGGCGGCGACCCCATCGTCGGCACCACGCTGCTGGAGGCCTTGCAGGAATTCGAGCAGGATGCCGACACGAAGGCAGTGGTCATGATCGGCGAAATCGGAGGCAGCGCGGAGCAGGACGCCGCGGCATGGGCCGCAGAGCACATGACCAAGCCCGTCGTCGCATACATCGCCGGATTCACCGCGCCGGAAGGCAAGCAGATGGGCCATGCCGGCGCCATCGTCTCCGGAGGCAAGGGAACCGCGCAGGACAAGAAAATCGCGCTGGAGGCCGCCGGTATTCCCGTCGGACGCACTCCCGGTCAGACCGCGGACCTCATGCGCAAGGTGCTCGCCGAACGCTCGCTGGTATGAGGAAGCGTATCCAGGCCTGGCTCAGAGGGCCGATCATCGCCATCGGCTCGATGGCGTTGTACGCCATCGCCCTGGGCTGCTTTCTTGCGCTCATGCTGCTGGTCATCTCGATGGAGGAAGGTGGGGAAAACCTGTCGTCCTCGACGTTGGACATGACCCGCATCGTGGTCCTGCTCAGCCAGGGCATCGGATTCGAGACCGACTCGCTTTCCCTGTCCATCATGCCGCTGCTGCTCACCGTGCTGCTGATAGGCCTGGTCTGGTCGTTCAGCCGGAAGATATGCACGGATATCCGCGCATACGTCAGCGGCGTGGTGGTCTGGATTTTCATCAACGTCATGGGCACGCAGTCGCTTCCCGTCGGATTGCTTGACTGGCCGGCTCTGGTATGCGTCAAATCGGCCGTGGTGTTCTCGCTTGGATTCGCCGGCACCGCGCTGTCGAAGGGCACGCTCTCCGGGCAGCTGCGTGAACTTATCCGTCATCATGTGTCCGACGGCGTGCGCCGCACGATCAGGACCGGCCTGATGGTGGGTGTCATCATGATGGGCGTGTACCTGGTCATGGGACTGATCACCGTCATCGTGTGGGGCGTGCTGAACCGTTCGGCCATGGACACGCTGTTCGCCGACATCGGCATGGGGACCGGCTCGCGCATACTGACGACGATCGCATCGCTTGCATGGCTGCCCAACCTGTGCATATGGGCGGTCTCGTGGCTGTTCGGTGCCGGATTCCACATCGGAGAGCTTGCGACATTCACCCTATGGATCGGGCAGGGGCGTTCGCTTCCGCCTCTTCCTGTTTTCGGCCTGCTTCCGCAGGCAGTCGGCGATGAAGGCATACGGTTCGCCGTCGTGCTGATTCCGCTGGTCGTCGGATTCGTCGCCGGGCTGGCATCCATGGCGATGAAATCCGGTTTCCGCATCATCGTCGGCAGCGCGTCCGATCCCCTCGACCGCAAGGACCTGATTCTCGAACTCGCCTACCCGGCGGGCGGGTTCTGCCTGTCGAGCGTGGTCATATCCCTGCTGTCGTCGATCATGTTCGGGGTGTCGAACGGGTCGCTGGGAAAGGCCAGGCTCAAATACGTCGGCGTCGACGTGATGCAGTCCGCGCAGGCCGTCGGACGTCCGAGCGCCATGGGACTGTGCATGGCCTGGGTGCTTGCGCTGATTGGCGTCGCCATTGTTTTCGGGATACGCTGGATTGCACGAAGAACGGGGGCACAACGAGCCGCAACAACGCACCCGCGTACCATCGTTTCCCGCAAGTCCATACAACCAACAACCAAGAAGGAGCACGATGACCAACACGAATCGACCGATACGACGGGCTCTGGTGTCCGTCTTCCATAAGGAAGGCATCGAAGTACTGGCCGAGGCCTTCATCAAGGCCGGCACCGAAGTGGTGTCCACCGGCTCGACCGCCAAGCGTCTCGCCGAACTCGGCGTTGCCGTCACCGAGGTGAGCGAGGTCACCGGATTCCCGGAGTGCCTCGACGGCCGTGTCAAGACGCTCGACCCGCACATCCACGCCGGCATCCTCGCCGACATGACCAACCCCGATCACGCCGCCCAGCTTGAGAAGTTCGGCATCAAGCCCTTCGACCTGGTCGTCGTCAACTTGTACCCGTTCGCCGATACGGTTCGTTCCGGCGCCGACGAGGCCGCGGTCATCGAGAAGATCGACATCGGCGGCCCGTCCATGGTGCGTGGCGCGGCGAAGAACAGCACCACCGTCGCCATCGTCACCGACCCGGCCGACTATGCGCTCGTCGCGGCCCGTGTGGCCAATGGTGAAGGCTTCAGTCTGGAGGAGCGCCGCTGGCTGGCCGGCAAGGCGTTCGCCCACACCGCCGCCTATGACGCCACCATCAACGAGTGGACCGCCAAGCACTGGCCCAAGCCCGCCACCGTCGAATCCGCCGACCCGGCCGAAGGCGAGAACCCGGTCAACGAGGCGAAGTTCCCGGCCGCGTTCACCCGCACCTGGGACCGCGCGCACACGCTGCGCTACGGCGAGAACTCCCACCAGCAGGCCGCCCTCTACATCGACCCGCTCAACCAGACCGGTTTCGCCCACGCCGAGCAGCTCGGCGGCAAGCCGATGAGCTACAACAACTACGTGGACGCCGACGCCGCATGGCGCGCCGTGTGGGATATGGCACCCGCCATCGCCGTGGCCGTGGTCAAGCACAACAACCCGTGCGGCCTCGCCATCGGAGCCACCGCGGCCGAGGCTCACAAGAAGGCCCACGCCTGCGATCCGGTGAGCGCCTACGGCGGCGTCATCGCCTGCAACACCACCGTCACGTTGGAGATGGCCGAAAGCGTTCGCCCGATCTTCACCGAGGTCATCGTCGCCCCCGCCTACGAGGACGCGGCGCTTGAACTGCTCAAGACCAAGAAGAAGAACCTGCGCATCCTCAAGGTGGCCGAGCCGCCGAAGGGCCACACGCAGTTCCGCCAGATCGACGGCGGCCTGCTCGTGCAGGACATGGACCTCATCAATGCCACCGGCGACGATCCGGACGCATGGAAGCTCGTGGCCGGCGAACCCGCCGATGAGGCCACGCTCAAGGACCTCGTGTTCGCCTGGCGCGCCATCCGCTGCGTCAAGTCCAACGCCATCCTGCTCGCGCATGACCAGGCCACGGTCGGCATCGGTATGGGCCAGGTCAACCGCGTGGACTCCTGCCATCTGGCCGTCGATCGTGCCAACACGCTGGCCGACGGCGCCGATCGCGCCACCGGTTCGGTCGCCGCGTCCGACGCGTTCTTCCCGTTCGCAGATGGCGCCGAGACGCTGATGAGCGCCGGTGTAAAGGCCATCGTGCAGCCCGGCGGATCCATCCGTGACGAGGAGGTCATCGAGGCGGCCAAGAAGGCCGGTGTGACGATGTACCTGACCGGCACCCGTCACTTCTTCCACTGATCCACCGTCCGGTCACCGATTCACGGATCGGCCGCCGACCGTCAAGGGTTCGCGGCCGATCCATCACGATAACCAATCCCCGAGGAAGCTCCATGAATCAGCATCATCCATACGTGTCCGAAGTCCACGAGGGCAAGCCGGCATTCGAGTGGTGCGTGCTCGGCGTCGTCATCGTCGCCCTGGTCGTCGCCTTCCTTGGATATACGATGGCCGCGACGGTGATCATCGCCGTCACGGCCATCGTCACGGCCCTGCTGCGCATCATCATGCGCGAGAAGAGCCCTTGGAAAGTCCGGTCAGTCCTGTTCGACGCCATTATCGGCATCGGTTTGGGGCTGGGACTGCTTCTGTTGTATTTCGCACCGTCACTGTTCTGGATTCGTTGACGGAACCTGGGGCGCCGCATTGACCGCCGCGTCCACGGCGATGTCATGTGCATCCGCCTCAGCGTCCGTCGCCTCGTCGATGGGCGCATCCGCAGGCGTCTTCGGCTTGCGTTTCGACGCCATATCAGCGATGATCATGACCAGCGCCACGATCGCCGCGGCCAGAACCGGCGCCAGCCAGAAGATCCACAACTGCTGCAGCGGCTGCGTTGAAAGACCCTGATTCTGCCCGAACAGCGCGATGCCGGTGGCGCGGGCCGGGTTCAGCGCGGCACCGGTGACCGTATAGGTCATGGCCACGCCGAGGCCGTATGCGGCGCCGATCACCGGAGCGTACGTCGCATTCGGCTTGCCGTTCGCATCGGTGTGACGCACCGCGACCGCGATGATGATGATCGCGGCGATCACCTCGACGACGATGGCCATGGAGATGCCGAAGCTCACCGATGCGCTGCTGGTGGTGGCGCTTGATACGGAACCGGTGCCATAGCCGTTGACGGCGGGCGTCAGCCACGTCTTCATGGTGACGGTCTGCGAGGTCGGCAGGATCCACCTGACCGCGCCGGCCGCCGCGATCGCTCCGACCACCTGCACGATGACGTACAGGATGCCGGCGACTACCTTGGTCTTGCCGGTGAGTATCGCCGCCACGGTGATGGCGGGATTGAACTGGCCTCCGGAGACACGCCCGAGCATCGCGGTGACGACCGCGTACGCCAACGCGGTGCCCACGACGATGTACGCCAGGTCAAGCCCGTAGATCGAAGTGCCGAACGTGCAGATCATATAGATGGCGAAGCAGACGAGGAAGCTGCCTGCAAGCTCCGCGCACACGCGCGCCCCGATCGGATAAGCGCTTGGCTCGGTGTTCTGTTCTTCAGTCATGATGTTGTAGTGTCCTTTTTCTGATGTTGCGGGCTTTGCGACCCGCCGAACGTTGCAAGTTTACCAACGGGGGGACGATACGATACAATGTATTGGCTGTGTTTTCCCTGTGAGTTTGTCCGGGAGCGCAGATTCATTGTCAATGTCCGGCCACGTTGGGAGAACGATGCCAAACGCATATTCGCGCGCACTCAAAGCGCATGACGACAACAACAACGAAGGAATCCGCCTGCAGAAGATCCTCGCGCAAGCGGGCTTCGGATCACGCCGCAAGTGTGAGCAGATGATCACCGATGGGCGTGTCGAGGTCGACGGGGAGCTGGTGACCGAACTCGGCACCCGCGTCGATCCGAAGAAGCAGCACATCCGTGTGGACGGCTCGCGCGTCCACCTCAACCCGAACCATGTCACGTTGGCGCTCAACAAGCCCAAGAAGGTGCTCAGCGCCATGGACGACCCGAAAGGCCGTTACACGCTGGCCGACATCATCGGGGACAAGTACGAGCGCGTGTTCCACATGGGCCGCCTCGACTACGATTCCGAGGGCCTGATCCTCATGACCAACGACGGCGAGCTGAGCCAGCACGTCATGCACCCGAAGTACGAGGTGGAGAAGACCTACATCGCCACGATTGATGGCAAGATCGGCGGCAACGTCTGCCGGCGCCTGGTGACCCAGGGCGTCCAGCTGGATGACGGCCTGGTCAAGCTGGACCATTGCGCCATCATCGACGCCAACCGCGACCAGACCATCGTCAAGGTGGTGCTCCACTCCGGCAAGAACCGTATCGTCCGCCGCATCTTCGGCGCCATCGGATACCCGGTCCGCCGTCTGGTGCGCACCCAGATCGGGCCGATCAAGCTCGGTGACCTTAAGCCCGGCACCTATCGTGTGCTGTCCCAGGTCGAGGTCCGTTCCCTGCAGAAGGAGGTCGGGCTGTGATACGAGTCGCCATCGACGGCCCTGCGGGCGTCGGAAAGTCCTCCACTTCGAAGGCGCTGGCTCGCTATTTCGGCTTCGCCTACCTCGATACCGGCGCCATGTACCGCGCATGCGCCTGGTGGTGCCTGCATCAGGGCATCGACCTCGACGGCGATCAGGTGGATGAGCAGCAGATCACCGAAGCAGTCGCCGAATTCTTCACCGGCGACCACTTCGACATCGGCGTCGACCCGGACCATCCGAGCATCACCGCCGACGGCGAGGACATCAGTGAGGCCATCCGCTCCTCCGAGGTCTCCTCGCACGTGTCGAAGGTGTCGAACGTCATCCCGGTGCGCAACGTGCTCATCGCCGCGCAGCGCGCCTACATTGCGCGCGAGTCCGCGGCCGACTCTTTCTCGCTGGGCCGCGGCATCGTCGCGGAGGGCCGTGACATCACCACGGTCGTGGCTCCCGATGCCGAGGTGCGTGTGCTGCTGACCGCCCGGGAAGAGGTGCGTCAGGCGCGCCGCACGGGGCAGGCCGTCGCCGGCGCCGGCGTGGGGGGCGAGGACGTGGCCGCCCGCGACCGCGCCGATTCCAAGGTCACCAGCTTCCTGACCGCGGCGGACGGCGTGACCACCGTCGACAACTCCGATATGGATTTCCAGCAGACGCTGGATGTGCTGATCACGCTGGTCGCGGACGCGGTCGAAGTGCAGGAGTACGAGCAGTATGCCGCCAATCTGAGCGATTACGAACTGGATGAGGGCGACGAGCAGATCATCGCCGGTTCCCGGTACGGGATCGAAGACGAGTCGCCGGCTCCCAAGGCCGTCGGAGTGCTCGCCGTGGTCGGCCGCCCGAACGTGGGCAAGTCGACGCTCGTCAACCGCATCCTCGGCCGTCGCGCCGCGGTCGTCGAAGACACGCCCGGCGTGACCCGGGACCGTGTCAGCTACGACGCGGAATGGTCCGGCACCGAATTCAAGCTCGTCGACACCGGCGGCTGGGAGGCCGACGTCGAAGGCATCGAATCCGCCATCGCCTCGCAGGCGCAGATCGCCGTGCAGCTGTCTGACGCGGTCATCCTCGTCGTGGACGGCCACGTGGGGCTGACGGACACCGACGAGCGCATCGTCAAGATGCTGCGGGCCAGCGGCAAGCCGGTCACGCTCGCGGTGAACAAGGTCGACGACGGGGCCAGCGAATACCTGACCGCCGAGTTCTGGAAGCTTGGCATGGGCGAGCCTTACGGGATCTCGGCCATGCACGGCAGGGGAGTCGGCGACCTGCTTGACGCTGCGCTGGATTCACTGCGCAAGGCGGACAAGACCTCGGGCTTCCTCACGCCGACGCATCTGCGGCGTGTCGCGCTCGTCGGCCGCCCGAACGTGGGCAAGTCGTCGCTGCTCAACCAGCTCGCCGGCGAACAGCGCGCCGTGGTCAACGACCTCGCCGGCACGACCCGCGACCCGGTCGACGAGACCATCGACATCGACGGCGAGGACTGGCTGTTCATCGACACCGCCGGCATCAAGCGTCGACTGCACAAGGTGTCCGGCGCCGACTACTACTCGTCCCTGCGCACGCAGGCCGCAATCGAGCGCTCCGAGCTCGCGCTGGTCTTGTTCGACTCGTCCCAGCCCATCTCCGACCAGGATCTGAAGGTGATGAGCCAGGCGGTCGACGCCGGCCGTGCGGGGGTGCTGGTGTTCAACAAGTGGGACCTGATGGACGATTTCGGCCGGCAGCGGCTGGAGCGCCTGTGGAAGACCGAGTTTAACCGCGTGACGTGGGCGCAGCGCGTCAACCTGTCCGCGAAGACCGGATGGCACACGAACCGCCTCGCTGACGCGATGCGCAACGCGCTGGAATCCTGGGACAAGCGCATTCCCACCGGGCGTCTCAACGCCTTCCTCGGCCAGATCCAGGCCGCGCACCCGCATCCGCTGCGCGGAGGCAAGCAGCCACGTATCCTGTTCGCCACGCAGGCGTCCACGCGTCCGCCGCGCTTCGTGATCTTCGCCACCGGATTCCTGGAGCACGGCTACCGCCGGTTCCTTGAGCGCTCCCTGCGCGAGGAGTTCGGCTTCTACGCCCAGCGCCTGCTGACTTTCCAGTACGAGGGCGAATCCGGCGCGGCGAAGATGGCGGACATCATGCGCAAGCTCCGCGCCCCGCTGGATACCTTTCAGGATGCGCATTTCCCGACCGCGACCCGCATCGACTACCAGAACGATGAAACGGGTCTGCCCAAGAGCGACGTGCTGTCCTTCGCGCTGGCGGATGGCAGCAAGATTATCGTCCGCCCCTCCGGCACGGAGCCGAAGCTGAAAGCCTACCTCTTCGCGCGCGGCG
>OLQA01002694.1_pt1 | contig 13538 bp, 10 predicted proteins | sample 1673151 | NCBI WGS metagenome assembly OLQA01 (sample SAMEA3136760, study PRJEB25190) | human gut metagenome | biome: human gut; feature: human-associated habitat; material: faeces | place: Austria | collected 2013 | reverse complement strand
TTGCAAAGAAAGCCTTAGAATTCTCGAAAATATTTCTGACTTCTTCAGATTCAGATACAACAAATACTTTGGCTTTTCTGCTTGGTGGAACATTCATGCCTGTACGGGTATTTCTGATACCGCGGACAGCTTCCTTGATCAGCTCAACGGCTTTCTCATCCTCTTCAAAGTTCCATTCATCCTTGTATTCAGGCCACTTGGAGATCATAATGGATTCTTCTTCATTCTGAACATTGCAGAAAATCTCTTCTGTGATGAACGGCATATACGGATGAAGCAGCTTCAGTGCATTGATCAGGACTGTCTTCAGTGTCCAGAGGGCTGCTGCCTTTGTCTTGTCTTCGTCATTGTAAAGTCTTGGCTTCACCATTTCAATGTACCAGTCGCAGAATTCTTCCCAGATGAAATCATAAATCTTGGATACGGCAATACCCAATTCATACTTATCGATGTTCTCTGTGACATCCTTCGTCAGACGGTTCATCTTGGAAAGAATCCACTTGTCAGCCTGTGTCAGATCTGCCAGTGATACACCATCGATGGAAATACCTTTCTCGGCTGCCTGCTCAAAATTCATGAGCATAAATCTGGAAGCATTCCATACTTTATTGGCAAAATTACGGCTGGATTCCACACGCTCCCAGTAGAAACGCATATCATTACCCGGTGCGTTGCCTGTGATCAGTGTCAGTCTCAGGGCATCAGCACCGTATTTGTCGATAACTTCCAGCGGATCGATACCATTGCCAAGAGATTTACTCATCTTACGGCCCTGTGAGTCTCTGACAAGACCATGGATCAGTACAGTGTGGAACGGTGCCTTACCTGTCTGTTCATAACCTGAAAATACCATACGGATAACCCAGAAGAAAATAATATCATAACCGGTAACAAGAACATCTGTCGGATAGAAGTAATCCAGTTCTTCTGTCTTTTCCGGCCAGCCAAGTGTTGAGAATGGCCATAATGCCGATGAGAACCATGTATCCAGTGTATCAGGATCCTGTGTGAAATGTGTACATCCGCATTTCGGGCATACAGAAGGCATACCTTTGGATACTACGATCTCACCGCATTCATCACAGTAGTATGCAGGGATTCTGTGACCCCACCAAAGCTGTCTGGAAATACACCAGTCACGGATATTCTCAAGCCAGTGAAGATAAGTCTTGCTGTAAGATTCAGGAACAAATTTCAATTCGCCTGTTTTGATTGCATTAATTGCAGGCTTTGCCATTTCTTCCATAGCAACAAACCACTGAGGTTTGATCATCGGCTCTACCGTTGTCTTACATCTGTCATGGGTACCAACCGCATGTGTAATATCTTCGATACCGCAGAGATAGCCCTGTGCATCAAGATCTGCGACAATCTGCTTTCTTGCCTCATAACGGTCAAGGCCTGCATATTTGCCGCCAAGCTTGTTGATGGTACCATCATCATTCATCACATTGATCTCCGGCAGATTATGTCTCTTACCAACCTCAAAATCATTAGGGTCATGGGCTGGTGTAATCTTAACAGCACCTGTACCTTTATCCTTATCCGCATGTAAATCGCCTACAACAGGGATTTCTCTGCCAACAAGCGGAAGAATAACATTCTTGCCGATGAGATCCATATAACGCTCATCCTCCGGATGAACAGCAACCGCTGTATCGCCCAATAATGTCTCAGGACGGGTTGTGGCAATTTCAATAAATCTTCCCGGCTCACCGGCTACCGGATACTTGATATGCCAGAAATGGCCGACCTGTTCTACATGTTCTACCTCTGCATCGGAAATCGATGTCTTGCAGACAGGACACCAGTTGATGATTCGGGAACCTTTGTAAATATAGCCTTTCTCATGCAGCTTGCAGAAAACTTCTTCTACAGCCTTGGAACAGCCTTCATCCATTGTAAAACGCTCTCTGTCCCAGTCAGCGGAAGAACCCAGTTTCTTCAGCTGTTTGATAATACGGCCGCCGTACTCTTCCTTCCATTCCCATGCTTTCTCAAGGAAACCTTCACGTCCGAGTTCTTCTTTGCTGATACCTTCTTCTTTCAGCTTATTGATGATCTTGACCTCAGTTGCAATGCTGGCATGGTCTGTACCCGGCTGCCATAATGCTTCATAGCCCTGCATTCTCTTATAACGGATCAGAATATCCTGCATCGTATTGTCAAGAGCATGACCCATATGCAGCTGTCCTGTAATATTTGGAGGCGGCATCACAATCGTAAAAGGTTTCTTGCTTCTGTCTACCTCTGCATGAAAATACTTCTTCTGCAGCCAGCGGTCATAAATCTTCTCTTCAATGGCCGCAGGATTATAAGTTTTTTCCATTTCCATAATTTTAATCTCCTGTCTTCTTTGTAAAGTGACTGCAAGGCCACATGCAAGCATGGGCTTTGACTCATTATTCGCGTAAAAAAAGAGCCCTCACATCCAAAAAGGGCGAGAGCTCGCGGTACCACCTTTATTCACATATTCCAATGACACACATCCGTCATCGCTTCGATGCGCACAGCAATCTATCCGCTGTCTGATGCATGGCACTTCCATATGCCTTCAGAGCCTTTAACGGAGCCACCCGTTACAGCCTACTAAAACCGGTCGTCAACTCTTCGCCGCCTGTTCCTGTTCAGCCATCCTGTTCAAAAGCTACCTTCAATACACATTGCTCTAAGCGGTCTTCCAGCTGCCAAACCGCTCTCTCTGAAGAGATCCTGTACCTACTCCTCTTTCTCGCCACATTTTCTATTCTCTATATTATAATTACCACGAAAATTTGTCAAGCACGAATCTCAACAAACCGTGCGCCTGACACATTCTTTCTGTCTGAAAAAGCGGCTGTACCTCATCAGCACAGCCGCTTTTTCCTTCTCTAAATATAAATATTCATCTACCTTCCCGATCTCAGTTATCTGACACCTAAGAAAGCTGCTCCATTACCCATTCCAGATCTGAAGTTGTCTTCATTTTCTCAAGAACTTCTTCATCTTCCAGAACCTCACAGATCTTGGATAAAAGTTCCAGATGTTCATCACCGATTCCGGCAATACCAAATACAAGTTCTGCCTTCTCATCACCGAAATCCACACCTTCAGGATACTGCAGGAATACGATACCTGTCTTCTTAACCGTTTCCTTAGCCTGACTGGTACCATGCGGAATAGCAACACCCATACCCATATAAGTTGTCACCAGTTTTTCACGCTCCTGCATGGCATCTACATAAGTTTCATCTACATAACCAAGCTCTGCCAACAGTTCCCCTGCTGCCCGAATGGCTTCTTCTTTAGAAACCGGCTTCTGATTCAGACGGATTCCCTGCTTAACAAGAATCTGCGGCTTATCCGTTTCTGTTGCCTCAGTCTCATTTCCCGCTACTGCGGCAGGAACATCTGATGCCGTTTCTGCTTTTTCACTCTCACTGCCGGCATGACATAACTGTTCATAAAGTGCATCCAGTGCCGGGTCAGCCAGAAAATTACCGATGGTCACAAGCTGCGCCTGCGGTGCGGATTTTCTGGCACGCTCTGCCAACGTGGTCTGAACAACGGCAACATCACAATCGGATGGAATATTATCCACTGAAGTATTGCTTACGTGAATTTGAGGACATACTTCTTTGAGACGATTTCTGAATTTCGTTGCTCCCATGGCAGATGATCCCATTCCCGCATCACACGCAAAGATGATCTTTTTGATCTGAGATGCATCTTTGATCTCAGTCTGTACAGTCTGCCCTTTGGCTTCCGCTTTCATGGCTGCCATCTCAGCCTGTGCAGCTTCCAGACTGTTCTTTCCGCCTGCCATCTTGACAATCGGTGATGCAACTGCAAATGAAACACCTGTCGCAATTACCACACCCACCAGTACTTTCCATATATCAGAACCCGGTGTCATCATCAGATAAGCGATGATGGAACCCGGAGATGCCGGTCCCACAAGGCCGCAATCCATCATATTAAACCAGAAAATAGAAACCATATTGCCAATAATCGGTGCAATGATCACCAACGGATTCATCAAAATATACGGAAAATAGATTTCATGGATACCACCCAGCACATGGATGATGATTGCTCCTGGTGCAGACTGCTTGGTCTTCATATCTTTACAGAAGAACATATACGCCAGTAATACACCAAGACCCGGACCCGGATTCGGCTCCAGCATGTACATGATCGACTTGCCGGTCTCCGCCGCCTGTGCTGTTGCCAGCGGTGTAATACTCGTATTGCTTACCCTCACCAGCGTAAGAATACTGAGTAGCACCAAAGACTTCGATCTCGGACAGAAGGAACAGCTTGTCGGAAGTGGTTTCCAGACCGGAACTGTTGTTACCTACGCTGGTCACTTTATTGACGAACTTCAACACGCTTTTCAGGTCGGAGGAAAGCTGGTTCAGCAGCGTTGCCATTGTGGAGGTACGCATAGTGGAACCACGCCAGCCGTTCACATTGGTATTGGAGCCGTTCATAGAGTAGGTGGTTTTCAGGCAGTCAACCAACTGGAAGGTAATACCCGCCTTGGTGCGGCTACCGTCTGCGGTGGTCAGAGTATCATGGTCAAAACCGATAATCTGTGCCGCATAGGTCACGCCGTTGACAGTAATGTTCTTCTTGTCACCGACCTTCCAGTAGTTCGGAGCCTGACCGAACTTGGAAACAGCGGCGATGTTGTCCCAAGAGGTAGCTTCCAGCGTAGCACCGACCACAAAGGGATAGACATACACGATACCGATGACTTCCAGCGTGTAAACCTTGGTTTTCTGAGAACCGTTGTAAGTAAACACGATAGTCCAGTCACCCAGCTCGGTCGGGTACAGAGTGGCATAGCCGGTCGAAGCAACCTTGCCTGTCAGAGTTTTTCCACCCCTACTCATGGTGACGGTCGAGCCTATATCAGCGATGACACGCACCTCGGCGGGAGAACCCTTCTGGCTCAGAGCATACAGAGCGTCATTTACCGTGGGGTCGCTGCCGCTCAGTTCCAGTGCCGACTTGGTGGTGTCGGACAGCAGATTTGCCTTGCTCATGGCTGTACCGACCACATCACAGCCTGCGGCGTTCAGACCAATGTCGAGGGTAGCGGTTCCGTCGAGAAGCTGTGTGCGCCATTCCTCGAAGGTTGCAGGCATATCGGTAGGAGCCTTGATAGAACGGGACTTACCGTTGCCCTTAATGACAGTATCTTTCATGAAATTTCCTCCTTACTCTCCGCAGTTATACAGACCAACATAGGCGAAAGCGTCCACCGTGCGGTCGATCTTGGAATACAGCTCGGTTTCCACCTCGGTCAGTGTTGTGTCGATGACATACAGGAGATATTCAATGTTGTTTGCCGTGGAAAAAGTGAGATTGTCCAGACTGCTCGGAACCAGCGGTGCGTCCGGGGGAAGCGTGAGCTGCTTTCGGAGAACCGTCAGGTTGTTCAAGTAGGCTTTCACGAGAGATTGGGTGGGCGTATCACCCATCGCCCAATTTGTCTTTGCCGCAACCACCACTGAGGAAGGGTCATACGGAACTTGATAGATCGGGTCATCAGCGACTCCTTTCTCCGCTCGGTATGCCGCCAACTGTCCGGGGAGAGAAGTCATGCGGTTGGCGATATAGGCTACCGCCTGTCCCACACGGTTCATGTCTCCGTAATTGTAAGCACCCTTCATACCAGCCATGTACTCGACCTTTTCCTCAGCGGAAAGACTCGAAAGCCCTTCCGTGAGGATTTTGTGTTTCAGGGTAAAAACCCTGTCTACATCGGCCTGTGTGCGGTCGTAGACGAGATTATCAATAATACTCATATCAGACCTTTCACCTTCAACTTTCCGCTCAGAGAGCCGTTAAATGTGATCTCGTCCACCAAGATCAATGCGTCCATTTCATCGGTGTAGAGCGTCTGCAAGCCAATCACATCGCCCACTTCCAACTCAGGATTGCCACGGTACTTTGTCTGATAGGTGTTTCTCATTTGCAGATACTTTTTCACCTGATCGGCAAGAGCGGCGCACATCGTATCGTTGGTGATAAGGGGGTTTTCCTCCTTGTCGATTTCTCCATCGAGAGCCACGGGATAGGAAACGACCACCGAGTTCTCAGACAGAGTTTTGCCGGTAATGACTACGGTTTTAGTGCCGGAGGATAACACCAAATCCGCAGCTCTGGCGTAAATGTTGGAGGATACCAACGAACCGCCAGAAACAGAGATAGAAACATCTTGTGCAAGACCAGAGAACTCGACATGAAGCCGAGTTTCGGTGGTCGTTCCCTCGAAAAGTTTGGTAGTATCGTTTGCCGCCGTGTACGCATACTTGGCGACAGATACCGCTTTAAGCTGGTCGATCTTTGCGATGGATTGGGAGTCCTTATCAATCGAGTCAAAATCCAGCGTGAAGTCCGTTTCACGGTAGTAGAGCTTGCTCACCCGCATACGGCGGTACGGCAGACCACCGTCCATCGTGACCTCGATTTTGGTGCAGTCAATCGCCGCTTCGCTGTTGACAAACACCTCCGCAGAAGTAATACTCTTCACAGTCTGCGTGTCCAGCAGCTTCGTCCCGGCGTAATACTTTACCTGAATAGAGGTGGGGTACTCGTCCAAGGGGGTATCAAAGCGGAGAGCCAACACGGGAAGGTCGTGAGAAACATCAAAGGTCTTGGTGAAGGTCGGCTTCGTGGTATAAGTGCCATCTGCCGCAGTCATCGCTTCACTGATAAACCCTCGACCGGAGGGGTCGGTGTCTTCGACAATGACCTGATCTCCACCGTCCAGTGTCCAGCGGTTCAGTTCCAACGCTGCATAGGTGTTACCAACCTTATTGCCACGGTCAACAGTGTCCCACTCGCTGTACCACAAATGACCGTTATCCGCCCATACGCCGCTGTAAATACCAACCACAGTCACGCCGAAAGGCTTGATGTGAATGATATTGTCATCGTCTGTAAACAGACGGCAGCGGCAGGCGTGAGCGATCAGTTGCAGACAGTTCATGTGCGAGTCAATGGGGAGCGCCGCCGTAGTGAACATCTGCTTCAAGGTTGGGTCAATCACCCATGGGTGCGTACCTTGCGCTGTCAGCGTCAGGTCTGCGTCCAAAAGCACTTCCTCAGCCATGTCATAGAAGTTTTTGGAACCGAGCTTACTCTTGTAAAAGGTTCCGGTCATACTTCCAACCAGACCTGTCCCTGTGAAGGTGGCCTGATTTTTGGCAGCTTTCGGTTTGCTGTTCAGCACATACTTGTCCGCTTTCAGCCACTCGACCTTGCCCGTGGGAAGCATATAACCGTATCGGAGAGAAATCGGTGACTTCTTATCCAGATAGGCATAAATGCCTTTCGGGTTATCCGGGTCATAATTGTGTTCGTAGTCCAAAAGAACGAACTGCATGGTTTCCTGTGGCAGTCTGCGGGAGAGCGGGTCTACATCGTGAGACTCCTTGATGGAAACAATGTCATCATTTCCAAATTTCTTCTGCACACCGTAGAGAACCTGTTGCAACCGAGGTCGGCGGTACGGAAGGGTGTTCCCCATCGTCAACACGATCTTGTCACAAGAAGCGACCTTCGTGTTGATGACCAACTCTGTTCCCTCTACGGGAAGGGTCAGACTTTCCAGCACCGTCCCATTCAGGTAGAAATCAACCGTCACGGTGTCAGGCCATTCCTGATAGCGGGTGTCAAAAGTCAACGTGATACCGGGGAAGGTATGAGGATTGCTGAAAGCACGAGTCAGCACCGCAGGGGTGGTAAACTTGCCCTCAGCATTACTCATGTGGCTCGAAACAAAGCCGTCATACATCGTCCCGGAAGAAGGAACGATAACCGTATTTCCGTCCAGCGCCCACCGGTTCAGCTCCAACGCCGCATAGGACTCCTGATAATCATATCCGTAGTCCAGCGTGTCGAACTCAGAATAGCTCTGCGCCCCGTTGCTGACCCAATTACCGTCTGTTGCCGCTGCCGTGTCCACCTGAGAGAAGGTGATCTCCACAAAGGACTGCTCACGGAGCAAAGACTTCATCGACAGCTTGTAAGCGTTGCTTACCTGTTTCACGGCTGCACCTCCTTAGAACGGTTCGCCGCAGTCAATGATGTTGACTTTGCAGTTGATGTAGTCCGCAGGAAGCCCCGTGTTCGGGTCAAGATGGTACGGGGTCGCCGTGCGGTCGCCGGGGTACATCTTTCGAGTTGTCCAGCGGTTGTTTACCATATCGGGATAAGTGACCGTCACAAAGAAGTTCTTGTCAAAAATCTGCAACATGGCAGACCACTGTTCCGCTGTCAAGTAGCCCCAAAAGAGGTTGTTGAGCTTCTGTTGATCTCTGCCTACCTTCTGACCCACCACAACGCCGTTGGCATTTCTGGCAGAGTCTACGATAGTGGCAGACAGCAGCTCTAAGCCCCTGCGGGGCTGAGGAAACTTTGTGCCATTGATTGTAATGAAACTTTGCATTTCCTCAGCCCTCCTTAGTAGGCATTGGCGAACACGCCAGTAGATACTTGCCGACCACGCTTCTCCTTGTAGCGGTCGTAGGAATGACCGATCTCATTGTCGCCAATGACAACGGACATATCCTTTTCTTCCACAACATTCAGCAGAGCGTAGATAGCGGCGATCACGCCGTCATTGGCAACGGACACGCCTGCGGAGATACCTTCAACGATCTGGTCATTGTTGGCAACCGCCGTTCTGCGCCCCATCGCACCGACCATTTCCGCACCCGCTTCACGGGCGATAAAGAGCTGTCCTTCATTCGGGAAACCGCCGTCTTCAAAGAACGGAATATGCGGAATATCCACCAATCGAATATCAAACGCCGGAATAAGCGTGATACCCATAACGGACAGACCGTTGAACTGGATGTGGAACATATCATTGATTGCGTCAATGACACCGTTCACAAGTCCAATAATGGAGTTTGCCATCTGCCGTACAAAGCGAGTAATGGGGTTATCGTCCAGCGTCCATGCCGCATACGACAGGGACAGACCCGCCGCCAGTACCGCAAGGCCAAGGCCAACACCCGCACCGCTCAGGCACAGCAGGACACCGAGAACGATCAATGCGCCGCTGAGAATACCCGTGATGACCGATACGACTTTCTTAATGGAATTAACCACAAAATCCCAATTCAGGGTAGCAACAGCGCCAAGGCTCAATGCGCCAGCCGCCATCAGGCCAAGGCCGAGAGGAAGGGCGACTCCGCTTAGAGCAAGGATAGCGCCGACCGCCAAGAGAGCGCCGCCGACAACGGTGGTAATCATGCTGATCTTCTGCTGAACATTGTCAGAGAGGTCATTCCAGTTCGGCATGATAGCCGTACCCATTGTGACCGCACCTGCCGCCAGCAGAGCCAGACCCAACGGAATATTCGCCCCGGAGAACGCCAGTGCCGCACCGATAGCGAGGAACGCCACAGATACGACCGTGGTAATAATGGCAATCACATTCTGGATTTCATCGCTCAGGCCATTCCAGTTGAGAGCCATTACGGAAACCAGAGAAGTAGCACCAATCGCCATCAGCGCAATACCGAGGGGTATACACCCGGAGAAAGCGAGGATAGCGCCGAGAGCCAAAGTTGCTCCGCTGACCAGCAATCCGACTCTGGACAAGGGAGAAGCCAGAGCGTCCGGGATACTGTTCCAGTTCAGAGCTGCGGCAGATACAAGCGTGACAGCACCAACAGCCATCAGTGCAATACCCAGCCCGGTTGCGACCCCGGTAAAGGCCAACATAGCGCCTACCGCCAGAGAAGCACCCGCCAGAACTCCCGTTAAGGTGGTCAAAGCGTCAGTGAGATGCCGGTCGCTGTTATGCCAGTTGATAACAGCGGCAGATACAAGGCTTGCCCCGCCCAAGGCCATCAAAGCGATACCAAGAGGAAGGTTCGCCCCGGAGAACGCCATAATTGCGCCAAGAGCCAGCAGGAAGCCGCCGACAACACCTGTAATGAGAGCCAGCGTACTTGCCAGTTCGCTACTCATAGCAGTCCAATTCAGCCCAACGGTAGCCGCAAGGCCGACCGCACCAGCCGCCATCAGACCGACACCCAGCGGAATATTCACACCGGTTACGACCAGAATTGCACCTACCGCCAGCATAAAGCCGGAAACAATCGTGGTGATCTCTGCGAGAGTGTCCTCAATCATCTTCTTGATTTCACCAATGCGGGTCTGCACAGCGTCACCAAGGAAATCGTAGGTAGGCAAATCGAAATCAAATCCGCCTGCGCCACCAGAACCCGCCCCGGAACCGCTTCCCGTGTTGGGAGCAAAGACATTCAGCTCGTCAAAGCCTGCGGTGTACTGCTTCAGCTTCTTGGCAGCACCGGCAGCGTCATCGAGATTATCAGCCAAAGACCCAGCGCCGACAGCAGCGCTATTCACTCCTGAATAGTCCACCTCCGTCAACTTGAAACCCGCAAGGTTGGCAAGGGCATTGGCGATCTCTCGAATGACCTGAACAACAGCGATTGCATAGGGAAGAATTGCGTTCAGTGCGGGAATGAAGATGTTACCGATAGCTCGTGCGGCCTGTGTAAGCTGTGCCTGCAAGATACGAAGCTGGTTTGCAGGAGCTTCCAGCGTTCTCGCCATATCACCCTGAGCGGTTGTCACCTGAGTCATAATGGCGTAGTATCTCAGCTCGGCCTTTTCTGCCTGCGTCATGTTGGCAACGCTTTCCTTGATACCAAGGTTCAAAGCGGTCTGCTCCAACCGTGTCTGCGACAAATCGTAGCCCAAGCGCCGCAGAGGTTCCAACTCGCCGGAAATACCGGACTGTAACTTCTGCATAGCGTCTTCAATGGAAATATTGAAGAAGGAAGAAATATCGTAGCCGAGCTGTGTCAGGTTTTGGCTCATGAGCCGCGCTCGTTCAGCCGTGTCACCAAAGCCGGTCAGCAGCGTATTGAAAACGCCCTGATTGCGGAGCCACTGTGCCGGGTCAATACCCATGACATCGGACACCTTTTCAGCGTAGTTTTGAGCTTCTGCGGCATACTGCCCCAAGGCAACCGTGAACAGGTTCAAGTCTTCTTGGTACTTATTGGACTCCGTAACCGCCTGTGCGATAAAATGACCGATTTTGCGGAAAGTGATTGCAACAGCGGCGACATTCAACGCTTTCAATCCACTCGTGAACTTCCCGGTGGTGGAGGTTGCTTTACGGGCAGAAGTGTTGTATTTCTCCGTGCTGGTAATCAGCTTTTGGATTTTGGACGGGAACGCCGAGAAACCGTTGGACACCTTCTGCATTTCATCGGCAAAAGGCTTCATGGCGGCGGCAAGAGCGGTCATCTGCTGTGTGAACTTGTCAATGTCCGCCGCTTCCAAATCCTCGATCACCTTCGGCAGCTTGGAGAGCTGATTGATAAAGGTGGTCATATTGGCCTTACCCAACTCAGAGAGAGGGCGTAAACCGTTGGCAAGGGAAGTCAGCTTGTCGCCGTCCGTCCATTTCAGGCCAGCAAGAGCGGTGTTGATTGCTGTGAGCTGGTTGGCGATGGAGGAAGAAATCTTCACATTTCCAACCTGACTCAGAGCGGTCAGCGCATTGGTAAGCCGGGTGATCTTCTGCGAAGCGTCACCGCTGTTCAAGCCTTTCAGAGAATTGGAAAGCTCCCGAATACCCTGAGCGGTCTTGCTCAGACCCGTTGCGCCGCCGTTGGTAGCGGTTTTCAAACGATTGAGCGTGTTAATCAGGTTTTGAAGCCCTGCAACCGCCTGCGTACTGTCATTGACGATCTGAAACTCCAACCCCTGAATTTCCACATTGTCAGCCACTTACACCACCACCTTTCTCTTGAAATTTCTTATTGACCGATACCATAAAGGCTTCCATGTATGCCTTGGCTTGGTCATCGTGTTTTTCTTGAAGCTGCTTCTGCTGTTTCTTGTCCTGCCGACTGAACAGCTCATAGGGGCTTTCCCGATACGGTGTGGGCTTGGTTCCCTTCTTGGCGAAAGCACGAAGAACCGGGGCGGCATCAATAAGCGCTTCGTAAAAATAAGCTCCTTGGAGCCAAGCGTCTTGATTTCTCAGGTCTTGCCTGATCTGCGCCGCCTTTCGGTAATACTTCACTAATTCACAATCCTGTTCCCAAAACTGCTCATAGGTCATACCGATGGAAAGATAGTACGGGAAAACCTCATAAAATTTTGGCGTGTAAGCGAGAAGGGGAGCGGGGCGATGGTCGCCGCCGCCCCCCTCACTTCTGGAAGATCGGTCGCTTACCAGCCGGTCTTCCAGCTCAGGTTTCCCTCGTTGCCCTCCTGCTCAGGCTCGTCCAGCAGACTCAGCAGGGGGTCGTTATACATCTCTACCAGAGCGGCAATCAGCTCGTCCTTGTGGTTCATACGAGCGTAAATGCTGTCGATCACATCACGCTTTACGAACCGATGATGGGCGAGGAACGCACCAGCAAACAGAGCCGGAAGCAGAGTCATAGGCTTGCGCTCCACATCGGCGGCAACAAAGCCGTTCTTCTCCATCGCTTCAACGGTCTTGCGGGTGTATTCCAGCGTGTAGGTCACGCCGGTAGTAGGGTCATTGATCGTCAACTGTTTTGCCATGATAAATCCTCCTTATCAATACGGCGATTGTTGGTGTCTTAGGTTGCGGAGAAAGTGATGGGGGTGGAAGGAGCGATGGTGATGTTCATGTTCACCACTTCGTTCACGCCTCCGCCAACGGGATACACGGACAGCTCACCGTCAAAGGAGAACTTACCGTTAGAGCCATCGGGAGTAACAGTGCCATCGCTCTCGGTGCCGCCAAACCAGACCGCATAGCTGACCTTCTTGCCTTCCAAAGCCTTGAGGGTCTGAAAATCAGCCAGCGTGTAGTTGGCAGTGAAGGACAGACCATCGAGGGACTGGATACCGGCGATGTAGGTCTGCATATTGTCGCTCAGGGTGGTGGTTTCCAGCATTTCGGGTTCGCCGCCGAGGTCAGGAAACTCCTTAATGTCGATCAGCTTGCTCCACTGTTCACCAGTGTCGGCTTTCTTCATCAGAAAAACCTTGTAGGTGGAAATAGCCATTTCATTTACCTCCTATAAAGAGTGGTTCCGTCCGTTTCCGCCTTGTATCGGGCAACCAGACGGTAGATTGTTGCGTTCTCCAAATTGGGAACCGGGGACAGAGAAGTACGCCGGAAATTCTTGGCGTACATGAGATCGTCCACAAACCTCATGATTTTTCGGCAAACGGATTTCTTACCGCCTGCCTTATCGGAGTAGACATTTACCTCGTACATCAGCGTGGCGAACCTCTCCGTATCGCCGCTGTCCATGTGAGCTTCCGTGGTGTAGTTATCCTGCTCCACCAAGCTCACATAGGGAAAACGGGTAGGGGCATTGACATACTCACCGCTGACCAAGATACCGGGAAACTGCGCTCTCAGGGCTTCCGCAATCGGCGTGTAGATTTGACTCTCCACATCAATCATGAAAACACCTCCCTCGCAATCTCCGTGAGCCGGTTTTGCAGCTCCTTTACCGTTTCGTACATCGGCATATTGGCGGGATTGCCGTGAGTGATGA
>OLQA01002692.1_pt1 | contig 13541 bp, 7 predicted proteins | sample 1673151 | NCBI WGS metagenome assembly OLQA01 (sample SAMEA3136760, study PRJEB25190) | human gut metagenome | biome: human gut; feature: human-associated habitat; material: faeces | place: Austria | collected 2013 | reverse complement strand
TAGCAGCATCGAAACAGGGGCAGGATTTAATCCATTCGCTAGGCTCTACGATACCATTATCGTTCAAATCCGGAGATGTATCCCGATGTCCGAGTACTTCTATAATATTGAACTTTTTTTTGAGTCGGGATACTAATTCCACGAGTGCAATCTTTTGTGCTGGAGTACGTGTGTCCGCAGGTTCACCGTTGATATTTAGTCCTCCGATATAGCATACGCCAATACTATGTTTGTTATATGACATTCCAGAAGAGCCTTTTGTATTACAATGAGCACCTATCATGCTGAGTGGCCTTCCTTTTTCGATAGTACCATCTAAGTCGATAACGAAATGATAGCCTATCATGTCGAAGTTGCGAGCACGATGCATTCGGTCGATGTCTTTTGCTTTGAGATTTTGCCCGGCGCGCGTGGCCGAACAGTGAATGATAATTGAATCAATAGTTTCCATTTTTCCTTTTCGCTTTTAAATATTAATACTACTTTTGCTGCACAAAGGGGATATCTCCTTTGTTATATTTGTGTGCAGCCGTCTTACTCGTGATGAACAGGACGGCTTTCTTTTACTCCATTTTCTTCGTACTTTGGGAAAGTTCATTTTCTTTTATAGGTAACTGATAACCAATTGCAGAAAAGTATTAATCGGCGGGGCGTCCTATTACAACAACTCGAAAATCTATATTCATAAGCCCCTTATTGGCATCAAGTGTCTGTATATTAAAATGATCATTGTACCGTCCACACTCTATACCTATAGTCCAACGATCGCCATCGACTGCCCAGGGAGTCGTTTGTACAATTACAATATAATCAGTATGCCCTTGTGAGTGATATAAGGTATATTGTCCGGTACTTGTGCGTTGTATGCGTGATATTATCATTCCGTCACCCCACCTTTGGACAGAATTTAAATCTCTTTCAACAGCAACAAAACCAAGGACTCCGGGCATACTCCAATGGTCGTTCTTGTCCATTTTCCAGTCAACGCCACCAATAGCGTCAATGCATAAATTGCAATATCCCCCAAACATCATATCCTTTCTCATCGTACTACCACTGGCGCGAAGCATGAGTGCCCTGTTGAAAGAGTTCCAATTTCCTGTAGCGGACATATAAGCAGACACGTCGAATCCGACCATGGCGGACAATGTGTTTCCAAGTGCCGCTTGCCTTTGATGATCACCATAATCCGTTTGGACGGAAATCATGGCATCTCGTCCGCTAATGTTTTTAAGCCCGGATCCTTCAATTTCAAAACCACCAATAACGCCGTCATTTGCATTTACCGTTCCAGTAAAAGTTCCCTTATTCGCGAACACCTCTCCTTTGAATTTGTACTTTTTATTGACTGGATCAAGCTCGAACACTACTTCATCATCAACCAATGCGAATATCCCGGTACGCTTCGTCCCGTCAGCTCCGGTGAGACAATCACGTCCCATAGCGACGCCTGTCAGCTTCCCGTTACTGTCTTTTGTGCCGGAAAACATCTTGGGAGACACCATATACTCACCTCCTATTTCCGTCTTATTATTGTTCCATTCCTCAATCCACGGAAGAAGGTTCGCATCTTGACCGTCTTTTCCTCTGAATCTGATAGGAGTGCCCCATTCACCTGAATCTGCACTATCTGCAACCTTCTGTGAAATCCAAACGACGGATGCCGTTGAATTTGTATGCCAACCTTCGGTTGTACCATTCCCTGTAGGAACGGCAGGTTCGGTTTCGCTGTCATGATAGGTTATGTAAACTCTCATACCATCCTTACCGTTTGTACCGTCCGTACCGTCCAGGCCATCTGCCACCATTAATTCCCAAGCTGTGCCGTTATAGATGTAGACACGCCCGTTGTCAGTGTCACGATACACCCAGTTTTTAACAGGGTCAGCTGGAGCGGCAGACAAGTCACCTTTCCATACAATGTCCAGACCATCCTTTCCGTCATTACCGTTAATTCCGTCCAGGCCATCCTCACCGTCAACGGTCATTACATACCAAGCATTATCTTGATAGACATAGTTCTTCTTGTCGGATGTATTGCGGTAATACCAGCCGTTCTGAGGATTGGAGGGATGAGAAGTGAACTCGCCTTTATATACAAGACTGCTACCGTCTTTCCCAGGTTCGCCTTTCAGGTTTTTTTTTACTTCACTATCCAAGTTATCCCAAGTAAGTTTCACGCCACTTCCGAAATGGAAGCCGTCAGTGTCCCAATATATAGCCCTGTTGAATATGTCACCGTTACCTTCCTTGTCCCATCTGATATTGCCTTTTGCAATGAATCCGGAACTGTCGGGATTGAACTGGTACAGGATTGTCCCGTCATCGTCTACACCTTTCAGCATACCGTTGACGCAATAGAATCCTTTCAATCCATTCGTTCCCGGTATATCACCGCCCACACGAACCTTCAGGCAGTTGCTCCAGTCCTTTGAATAAATACCGGCCAGCACGTCAATGGCAGGCTGTGCATTTTTATCAGCGTGCATATAGATAGCGGAATGCCTTCCTGCGTACTGTGTTTCGTATGAACTGTTACCAAATTGCACTATGTCGTCACCCACTATGGGGGGATTCGTAACAAAGGTAACCCCGTCCTCGTTCACTTCCGATTCAAACTCCGATACCGGAATGCGGATTACTCCGTCAACGATTGATTCTATCTCCACGTGATACAATCGCTGGTTGCCTGTAAACTCCTGGCACCGGATGAAGTCATGCTCCATGAAACTCATGTCCTGTTCTTCGAGTGTGACAAGGTAGGCAGTCCCGTCTTCCGACATCTGGACTGTCTTAATCTTGCCACATCCCTGTGTAATAGTCTGCGCACCGATTATCGCCCTGATCTTAGACACCAGAAGCTCGAATACGGTGAACTGTCCACGTACACGGATAGCGTCAATTTCAAGCATCCACTTGCCCTTGACATATTCCCAAATTTTCCAACCATAACCCGAAAAACCGGATAAAAAGAATTCTACGATTTTCTCACCCATCTTTACCAATGTCTCTGCACCGGTTGCACTGTTTCTCACCAGATCTTCATCCGTCTGCACTTTTCCCGGCTCTGTCAAAAGAACGACTGTAGACCCGCCAAACTCGAACATTCCTTTTTCTTCTCCCCGGTGTACAACAGATACTTTCTTTTTATGATTCTTAATCCGTCCAACCATAAGAGCACCGACTTCCATCTGCAAAACGGTTCCCAGTTCTTCTGTCTGTACAAGACAATATTCCCTTGTATTCATCTTGTAAATCGGAGCATAGTCATTTGCCACCGGATTTACTGTATGGAATACTCCTCTGATCTTTCGCTGTGCAGATTTCACACCATCTGCCACATAACAATATCTGTGGTAGTCATCTACCGTGAGACGGATTATATAAGCTGTTCCACCTTCATAGCGTTTCGCAAGCTTTTCATCCTTCAGAAGACTACGGACTGTATACTGTGTCTGTTTGATAAGAAAAAGTCCATCCCTTTGAATCGGACAAACTGTCACTTTCCCATCGCAAGGACTGATCAGTACTTCTTTTCTTCCGTCAATCGGACGTTCCTCCGCTAAAATCTTACGCGTAAAAAAGTCATTATAAGAAGAATAATGTTTCTTTTCATAGATTGACAGATCAATCTGATTCTTTCTGACAAACGATGGAATCAACAGCTTGGACACTCTGCTGTCCAGCACTTTTCCGCCAAGTCGGGATACCCTGGAACCAAGCAATGGTTTCAGCATCATTCTTGTCAATGTATGTCCATAGATATATTCCAGGAATCTGTCCTGCCCTGTTGTTTTCTCCATCCTGTTTCCGTTTCTGTCTGCATAAATCATAATCTCTCCTCTTACATGAATCTTCGTCTCAATGTCCAGACTACTGCAACCGCTACTACTCCGACTAATGCAGAAAGTGTCTTATTCCCCGGCTTTTTTAATTTGAAATCCATAACAAACAGAAGTCCTACAAGAAGAACCATCGCATGCAGTGCAATTCTGAAATCACAGTGCAAAAATGGGCGAAGCACAACAAGAATCGGTAATGCGATCGACATGGATGTGATCGGCAATCCCTGATAACACTTTCTGTTCTCTGTTGTCTCATCCTGCCTGCACTCTTCTGTTACATTAAACCATGCCAGACGGATCAATCCTGCCAACACATAAAACATAAGAATAAGAACACCGACAATCCCATTCATTCCCATACAATAACAGATGATCACCGGTCCAACTCCAAAACAGACAATGTCGCACAGGGAATCAATCTGGATTCCAAAACGTTTCTCTATTTCTGTTCTATCCTTCTTTGTTCTTGCAATCTTCCCATCAAACATATCACATAGACCAGACAGTGCAAGACACAATACTGCAAGATCCAGATGTCCATTCAATGACAGCATCATCCCACCAATCGAAATCCACAGACTGATATATGTAAGTATAACTGTGTAATCATAAACACCTAACATTTTATTTCCCCCTTATTTTTATTCTTATCAGAATAACTCTCCATTTATTTATGCTTTCTTCCTTAAGTTTCTTCCTATTGTAAAATTCGCCACGATCGTGAAAATTGCACTGATCAATAATTCTGTATAATATCCAAGTCCTCTGCTTAAGATCATTCCCGGAATCAAAAGTGCACTTCCAAAAACTGGTTCAAAAATCATCGAAAACAGTTTTTCACTGATTCCCATACCACCCGGCAGTGGCAGCATATCCACAGAAACCGAAATCACAGACTGCAGAAGAATGATCACGAACGCATTCGTTCCGGACAGTCCAAATGCCTTATATACAAACCAGGTTGCTGTAAACAGTGCGAACCTCTGAAATAGTGTGATTGCAAATACATTAACCAGCACCATCATATGATCTTTCAGATAAACCGCTGTTGTATGATACTGATCCATTGATGCATTCAGTTTCTCAATTCTTGTACTCTTATGTCGCATCAGATGCATTTTTTCCAGCAGTTCCATCCCTTTCACAAGAATAGAACGTGCAAGCACCGGATGAAATACAAGGAGCAGCATAGACGCCACACAAAACACATTTAGTCCTGTTCCAAGATAAAAAATATGACGGATATCATACATATGTGTTCTGATGAATCCCCTGCCGAAGATCATAAGTCCAAGACCGATCACAACGAGAACCATCTTATAGGTAATCGTGACAATCATCAGCACAAGTGTTGATACCGGAATTGGAATTTTCTCTTTCTTCATATAATAAATCTGCGCCGGCTGTCCTCCTGTTGCGGATGGTGTGATACAGCTGAAAAAGAATCCTACAGAGGAAAACAAGAAACATTTCCATTTCTTTAGATGAATACCAAGCGTATGCATCATATAAAATATAATAATTGACTCTCCCCAGATAAAGATAATCACACAGACGACACCCGGAAGCAACCAGTATGAATTCACTGTTTTCAGAATTTCTGCAATCTCGCTTAAATCCTCTCCATGGAACACCCCATAGAGTGTTGCCGCAAAGACAAGAAAGAGAAAAAGTACATTAAATATCATTTTCTTTTTATTTTCCATTTTCTCCTCCTGCTTTACGAACCAGATTTCTGTATGTTTTCCATCCGTTTGTCCGGCAGCTCACAAACCAGGTCAGCTCCGCTACCGCAACTCCACCGATCACATCCACAATTACATGCTGTTTTGTTACAAGCGTAGAAACAAAGACCAACACTGCAATCATTACAGATACGATCTTATACCACACCGGTACTTTTTTGTCTCCCCTGATTCCAATACAGCAGAACCAGCTTGCCATACAATGGATTGATGGAAATAAATTCACTGGTTCATCAATCTGATATAAAAAACGCATGCCCTGAACAAAAATTCCGTTTCCTACAAGTTCTGGTCTTACATTTGTTGTCGGATAAAACACAAAAAACAGAAAACAAATGATTCTTGCATACAAATCAGCCGTAAAGAATCTGTATTTTATCTCTTCCTCCCGCAATGATACAAGCAGATAATTAATCACCCAGAAAATGTAACATCCAAAATAAACAAGAATAAATGCCGGGATCAATGGGATCTTTGTATCTAATGCAAGTGACAGGTTATGGTACTCACCGTTATCTGCCAATCTCGGTGCTCCCCAGTAGACAACTGAATTCACCAGAAAAGCAATTACCGGCGGGAGTACGATTTCTATTATTCTCTTTCTGTCCAAATCCCCTGTCCTTTGTCTCACTTCTTGTTTTCTCCATTCTTTTCCCATTTTATGATGTAACCAGATTGCTCCATTGCTATGTACTTACATCATTTTATCCCACTTTTTCATAATAACAATAGGCTTTGGCATTTATTAAAGAAAAAAGTGCCATTCTTTAAGGAACAGCACTTTTTTCTTTAGAATATCTTCAGAATTTACCGCAAATGCATCTCAGGGCTTACATCTCGTCTTCCCTGTATCCAAAATTTTTCATCATATAATCACTGTCTCTCCAGTTCTTCTGAACCTTCACCCACAGCTTCAAATTTACTTTGCAATCCAGCAAACGCTCGATCTCAAATCTTGCAGTACTTCCGATTTTTTTCAGCATACTTCCCTGCTTTCCGATGATGATCCCTTTATGGGAATCTCTCTCGCAGATGATTGTAGCATCAATATGACACACTTTGTGGTTCATCTTCATCTGATCGATTGCTACTGCGATTCCATGAGGGATCTCCTCATTCAAGCTGTGCAATGCTTTCTCGCGGATAATCTCTGCCACGATCTGGCGCTCCGGCTGGTCTGTGATTGTATCTTCATCATAGAACTGCGGTCCGTATGGAAGATATTTCATAATTACATTTACAAGCTCATCCGTATTATCGCCTCTTCTTGCAGATACCGGAACGATTTCTGCGAAATCACATTCCTTACGATATGCATCAATAAAAGTAAGAACCTCTTCCTTCTTCACCATATCAACTTTATTGATAACAAGAATAACCGGTGTCTTTACCTTCTTTAACTGCTCAATAATATGCTTCTCACCTGCACCGATAAATGTAGATGGCTCTACAAGCCAAAGTACAACATCCACTTCATTCAAAGAACGTTCTGCAATATTCACCATATACTCACCAAGTTTATTCTTTGCTTTGTGAATTCCCGGTGTATCTACGAACACAATCTGACCTTCCTCTGTTGTCAGAACAGTCTGGATACGGTTTCTTGTTGTCTGCGGTTTATTTGATGTGATTGCAATCTTCTGTCCGATCAGACGATTCATCAAAGTAGATTTTCCAACATTTGGTCTTCCGATCAGTGTGACAAATCCTGATTTAAAATTATCCTGCATACTTTTTCCTTTCTTTTTCTATCTTAAAGTGTCTTTATTTCAAGGAACATCTCTTTCTGCTCCTCAATCTTCTCTTCACTTCCGATCACGCAAAGTTCATGTGCATCAAGTAATGCTTGAAGTACATCGGCAAGTGCACGGATGTCTGACTGCTGTGCATCAAGGATCTGATCTCTCTCTTCCCTGATCATCTCAGCAGATACATGGTTCATATAAAGATTCATTGATCTGCTTCCCTTTGCTGCCGGATTCATCGGACGGTCGATATTACTGATCGTTCCGATAATAAACTTGTTAATGTCTCTGTCATCTACATTGAAGTTCTTCAGATAATCCACAACTCCTTCGTAGATTTCCATTGTCTTCTCCAGATTCGGGTCACGGTAAGATACCAGATATCCCTCTCCAATACGATTGAAGCTGCTCATGCATCCGTAAGCTCCGCCCTTCACACGGACATTCTGCCACAGATAATCATAGCTCAAGATGACTTTCAGAATCTGAAGTGCTCCTGTATACTCAACACCACGGTCGATAAAGTTACCTGTTCTTGCAACATACTGAACTTTTGAAGATGTCTTGAATCCCTCGTTGCGTTTCACACAATGAATTTCACACGGTATCTCTGCTTCCTTTTCCTCTGTATGAAGTGTGTCTGCAATCTTTGCAAATGCTTCTTCCATCGGTGCAAGACCATCCGCTGATGAAGTATAACTGATGATCAGATTATCCTTGCGGAAAATCTGCTGTGCAATCTGTCTTAAGTTTGCAATCAGTTCTGCTTTCTTCTCCTCAAAGTTTTCCTCCAGTTCCTTTACAACCTCATAGTAACCGATTCCATCTGTATCATCCTTGAACTTCGCCATCGGTGAAGTATAAGACAGAGAACGAAGGGCTGCTGTTGTGTGCCCGGATGACAGGAAGGACATCTGCAGTCTGGATTTCAACATTGCTAAGATTTCTTTCAGACGCTTCTCATCCCCAAGATCAGATTCCATCAGAATCTCACGCATCATAGAAAACAGAACATTCATCTTCGGATACAGTGCTTTACCTTTGATTTCAAATGTCGCACGGAATTCTTTCTCCTTTACCTTTGTTACGTCTGTGTAAAGCTCCAGAGAAGTTCCGATTCCTCCTGTGTGTACATTGATCTCATTAAACAGTTCACTGTATTCATAATTCTTTGTATTAATAATTCCAAGCACACTCTGCAGAATGCTGATATATGGAAGTTTCTCTTCCGGAATACCGGACAGGTCAAACAAAAGCGCTGTGTATCCAATTCCATTCGTCTCAACTTCATGGTGTACCAACTTCACTCCGCTTGTCTCAAGCTCTTTATTATAAATCGGTGCGATCTCTCTGGAAATATCTTCGCGTCCAAGTACAGGAATCTTCGCCAGATCTTCCGGTGCCGACTCTTCTTCCTGATATTCTTCCAACTCTTTCGTTGCTTTCACAAGTGCATCGATTTCTTCTTTTGACAAACTGTCTTTGTATGCTTGAAGCTTATCTGCAAGTTCCTTATCCATTCTTGCAGTACGTCCACGCTCCGGCTTAATGATCACGATAGAACCATGTGTATTATCCAGGAGATATTTCTGGATCAGTTCTTCAAAGTATCCTGTCTCCACCTGTTCTTTCAGAAATTCAAATGTCGGAATTGCCTGCATGTGGATAAATGGTTTTGTCTCATCATAAAGCCAGCTGTCAAACAACTGAAGACCATACATCAATCCACGCGGATAATTTCCGAAATCAGCCTCGCGGAAACGGAATTCATGATAGTTGATTCCTGCGCGAAGTGCTTTCTTATTGATTCCATTTTTCACAATATCTTTCAATGTATCTTCAATTACACGAACGAATTCTTCCTTCTGCTCTACATTCGCATTCTTAGAAATCACAGAGAAAATCGGCTGATAAACTCCGTTGTCATAAGATCCTGAGATATCCTTGCCGACCCCTGCATCGAGAAGTGCTTTCTTCAGCGGTGCGCCCGGTGCGGACAGAAGTGCGTAATCCAGAATCTCAAATGCCAGATACAGTTTCTCATCCAGTGTAGTACCGATCACTTTATTATAAGAAAGATAGGTGTTATCCTCCTCACTCTCTTCACTTGCGATGGAATACTCCTGAACGACTTCCTTCATCTCTGTAAATGGCTTCTGCAGATGAATCTCTGAATCCACCGGTTCATTCTCAAAATCTGACAAATACTTCTCATCAAGCCATCTTAATTTCTCTTCCATATTCATATCACCATACAGGTAAATATAGCTGTTAGATGGGTGATAATACTTTCTATGGAAATCTAAAAATTGCTCATAAGTAAGTTCCGGAATTACCTCCGGGTCTCCACCGGACTCTACGGAATACGCATTATCCGGGAACAGAGAGTTCAGAACCACGCGGTCAAGTACGCCTTCCGGAGAAGAGAATGCTCCTTTCATCTCGTTGTATACAACACCGCTGATTGTCAACTCTCCATCTGGATTATCTAGCTTATAGCTCCAACCTTCCTGGCGGAATGTCTTGTCATTCTGATAAATATTTGGATAAAATACTGCATCCATATAGACATGCATCAGATTCTGAAAATCCTTGTCATTGCAGCTTGCCACCGGATATACTGTCTTGTCCGGATAAGTCATCGCATTCAAAAATGTATTCAGAGAACCTTTCACAAGCTCAACAAACGGATCCTTCACCGGGAATTCTTTCGATCCGCACAGAACAGAATGTTCCATAATGTGTGGAACTCCTGTACTGTCTGACGGTGGTGTACGGAATCCAATTGTAAACACCTTGTTCTCATCATCATTTTCCATAAGAAGCACTCGTGCTCCGCTTTTCTTATGCTTCAGAAGTGTCCCCTTTGACTTCAGATCAGATAAATCTTCTGTCTGGAGCACTTCATATGCATTCAAATCATATATACTCATTCTTCTTCTCCTTGGTTTTTGTTCTTATAAATATCAAATTTTTCAAAGATTGACTATTCTTTAGTATATCCGATTTCACTGGTAAATACAAGGAAAGCCAGTGGAAAGAAAACTTTTTAAAATCTTTTTGTTACTATAACAAAAGGATGAATCCCCTAAAATCTTCATCCCTTTATTTTACCTTTATTCTTCTGTTCCTATCAAAACCTTTTTTCCACGAAATGCAAATCCGCTTTCTCTGTTCGATGTAATTCTATATTTTTCGGCTAAATCCACGATCAGTCCAAGAACAAATCCGTGGTAGAATCTCTCCGGTTCCTGTTCTTCGGATGGCTTATTCCCAGTATCAAAACTGCTAAAGGTCTGAAGTGCAATCTGATTCATAAACTGGTTCATATAATCCAGATCTCCTGCAATCAATGCATCTTTAAAATTGCCATACGCAGAATCTTCTTCCGAGAACCAGTCTTCGATCATCTTCTCAAACATCAGCATCGTCTCATGGTTTGTGATTTTCAGATAATATTGACGCTTACCGGTTCTGTTATCCATCTCATACCGGTCAACTTTCAGGTAACCGCTGGCAAGCAGAAGACTCCAGATGGCTCCACGTTTTCTTCCAAGCTGCTCAAAAATCACCTGTTCATCCAGATCTGTGCAGATTGTTCTACCTTGCAACAGATCTTCCATCTCCGATTTAATCTTTGCAGGACTTTGGCGGATCAAATTGGATACAAGTACATTTCCACTGGTATCTGCCCAGTAAGTTCCATATTCTCCTGTATCCAGATATTTTGTGATCGACCACGGATTATAAATGTCTTTCCGCTTACCAAAAGAAAAACCATCATACCAGTAACGGATATTTTCCTTTTCAGAAGACAATCCGTTATTCTCTAATACCTGAAAGACTTCTTTCTCTGTAAATCCAAAGGAAGTGCTGTACTTTTCTGATGTTGTTGTTACAACTTCCAAATTGTTCAAATCAGAAAAAATTGACTCCTTACTAACTCTTGTAATTCCGGTCAGAAGTCCCCGTTCCAAATACGGATTTGTCTTAAATGTGCTATTAAATAAGCTTCTTATAAAATCAGCCAGTTCTTTCCAATAGTCGTTTACATATGCCTCTTGTAGCGGTGTATCATACTCATCCAGTAACACTAACGCATTCTTACCATAATAACGTCTCAAATAATCACACATATACTGTATCGCAATTCCTGCAACATCATCCCCCATATCCACTGAGACCGAATCGTAAAACTCCAGGTCTCTGCCACTGAGAACTCCCGTCCTCTTTAAAAATTCAAAGTCTGTATATAACTTTGTAATCTTATGGATAATCCCCATTCTGGTTTTTTCATAAGTTGATCCTTTAATATCTGCAAAACTCATGAAAATCACCGGATAGGTTCCCTGAAGTTCACGGAATTTTTCTTCTTTCCAGATGTCCAGGCCTTCAAAATACTTCTTGCAATCTGAATGATTGACTGAGAAGAAATAGTCCGTCATGCTCATAAGCAGTGTTTTTCCGAATCTTCTTGGGCGGGTAATTAATGTAACACTATCCTGATTCTCCCACCATTCCTTTAGAAAAGCTGTCTTATCTATATAAAACATATTTTTATCAGCTATTTTTGCAAAATCCTGAATTCCAATCCCTATTGTTTTCATATGCTCTATTTCCTTTCGCTGATCTATCACTTCTACCTGACTGATGAAACAGATTGTTTCTACTTCTTTTCATTTTATCATACTTTTCTGGCAGAACAAAGAACAGAATTTTACAGTTCATCCAGTTCCAATTTTCTAATCTCCACCTTATAGGTTTTATCTATAAGTTCTTTCTTCATATATACATTATCTATTGGAAAACTTCATTCAAAAACGATAAAATTTATCTATAAAGACTTTGGTTATGAGTGTATTATTCCCATTGTTTGTTTTTTGGAAAACATACGTTTAATAAAATAATCTCTCTACAACAGCCATCCACAAAACCAACAATAAGGAGAACGATTATGGAAATTATTAAAGATTTACCGGAAGTATTCGAAGAATTCGCAGAACAGCGTCAAAAATCATTTCTCGCTGTAAAACAGTTGAAAGACAAAGGAATCCCTGTGATTGGATCCTACTGTACTTATTTTCCAAAGGAAATTGCCATGGCAATGGGCGCAGCAACAGTCAGCCTCTGCTCTACATCTGATGAGACGATCCCAGCAGCAGAAAAAGATCTTCCACGTAACTTATGCCCACTGATCAAATCCAGTTATGGATTTGCAAAGACAGACAAATGTCCTTTCTTCTACTTCTCAGACGTTGTTGTCGGAGAGACAACATGTGACGGTAAGAAGAAAATGTACGAATACATGGGCGAATTCAAAGAGGTCTTCATCATGGAACTGCCACAATCCCAGAAAGCTGAAGTACTCGGCCTTTGGAAAGCCGAGATTCTCCGCTTCAAAGAATATCTCGAAGATAAATTCGAGGTGACGATTACAGACGAGCAGGTTCGCGAAGCAGTTAAACTTGAAAATGAAGTCCGCACATCCTTGAAGAATCTTTACGGAGTTATGAGACATGATCCTGCACCGATCAAAGGTCATGATCTTTTCCGCGTTCTGTATGGAAGCGGTTTTAAGCTTGACCGCACTCTGATCGCCGACGAAGTTGACGCACTGACAGCCAAGATCGAGAAAGAATATGCGGAAGGAAAACGTGAAGATAAGAAACCTAGAATCCTGATCACAGGATGTCCGATCGGCGGTGCAACAGAGAAGATTATCGACGCTGTTGAGAATAACGGTGGAATCGTTGTTACATTTGAAAACTGCTCCGGTGCAAAATCCATCGACCGCCTCATTGACGAAGATGCTGAAGACATTTACCAGGCAATCGCAGAGCGTTACCTCTCAATCGGATGTTCTGTTATGACTCCAAACCCGAACCGTCTGGAACTTCTCGGAAGATTGATTGATGAGTATAAGGTAGACGGAGTCCTTGAGATGACTCTTCAGGCATGCCACACATATAACGTAGAGACTCTTTCCATCCGCCGCTTTGTAAACGAGGAAAAAGGAATTCCATACATGAATGTTGAGACAGATTATTCCCAGACTGATGTCGGACAGCTGAATACACGTATTGCAGCCTTTATCGAAATGTTATAATCTGGTAACTGTTCAGAGCCAAGCAAAATTTCAAAAAACAGCTATAAAATGCTTGCATTTTTAAGAATGTTTTTGAAATTTTATTTGGCGGATACGCCAC
>OLQA01002690.1_pt1 | contig 13549 bp, 15 predicted proteins | sample 1673151 | NCBI WGS metagenome assembly OLQA01 (sample SAMEA3136760, study PRJEB25190) | human gut metagenome | biome: human gut; feature: human-associated habitat; material: faeces | place: Austria | collected 2013 | reverse complement strand
ATAGCCTGTCACCACTGTAGTCAGCAGTTTGGACTATGCTAATATCATACCAAAGAGGGTGTGACCAATGGCTGAACAGCAGGTCTTTGCCACAAAGGGAAATCTGATACTCTATAAAAAGGCTCTGAAACTTGCCGCATTGGGCTATGAGCTTCTGGACAGAAAAAGAAATATCCTTATAAGAGAGCTTATGAGCCTTGTTGACAAAGCAGGGGAGCTTAGAGGAAGCATTGAGGACACCTACAAGGAAGCCTACAGCGCACTCCAGCTTGCAAATATCTCCATGGGTCTTGTTACACCTTATGCAAATTGTATCCCTGTTGAAACAGGCGTCGAGATAAGCACAAGAAGCGTCATGGGCGTTGAGCTGCCAAAGGTCACGCTTAAAGAACGCCCTCTGAAAGTCACATACGGCTTTTCTCAGACCGATTCTCAGCTTGACAGAGCCTATCTTGCCTTTGAAAAGGTAAAACAGACCACAGCGGTCCTTGCAGAAGTGGAAAACAGTATCTACAGACTGTCCGTAGCCATAAAAAAGACACAGCGCAGAGCAAACGCCCTGCAAAACATAATCATTCCGAGAAACGAACGCATAGTGAAATTCATTACTGACTCTCTTGAAGAAAAGGACAGAGAGGAGTTCTCACGAATGAAAGTAATAAAGGCGGCAAAGCTAAAGTCGGCAAAATGATATTTGTAATGGCGCGGCGTAATTTCTGTAATGTTATTGTGGGGGCGACCTGAGGTCGCACGTCTAGTCGCCAGCTTGCAGCATTATAAAAACATGAAAGGAAAGATAAAAAATGGAATATATCAAAAAAGTATTCAGAAGCTATTGGATATTGTCCATATTCTGCGTAGTGCTGGGCATTGCGCTCATAATCGACCCTAATTTCTTCACCGCCGCCATAGGCTATGTTATTGGTGGACTTTTCACCGCATTCGGTGCAGTGGAGCTTATAAGATACTTCGCCATGGGCAGAGACGACCAGAGCTATTCTTCAAGCCTTGTGAGAGGGATCATCCTCGCTGCCATAGGCATTTTCATTATCATAAGACCTGATTTTATCCCGAAAGTCATTGCCGTTGTCTGCGGACTTTATATGCTCATAAGCGGCATCGTGAACATTCAGGACTCCCTTAACCTTAGACGTGCAGGTGTAGAAAGCTGGAACGTAAGCTGTATCTCAGCCGCTGTTACAACTCTCGTTGGTATACTTCTCCTCTTTGACCCTCTTATTTTAGGCGAAACCGCAATGATAGTCCTTGGTATCGCTCTGCTCGTTTCAGGTGTGACGAATATCTTCGGCTGTTTTACCGCAGGCTCAAAGCTCAAAAAGGTAAATAAGCTTATGAAAAAAGAGCTCAAAGACAGACCTGATAAAGATCATTATATAGATATTTAGGATATTATCGTAGGGGCGCCCTAGGGTCGCCCACTTTTTTTTCTCACTATTTTAGCAGTTTGATGTATTTCTTTAAAAAAATATGTGCATTTTATTGACATGAGATGTGATTTCACAAGTTTCAACAAATATTTTTGCGTCGATTTGTAAAAGTCTATAAAAATTAAAAAAAGCCTTGACAAATGAGGTCAAAAGGTATATACTCATAACTGTAAACAGCAAAGGCGCTGTGAACCACTTAGGTTCGCAGTGCCTTTTTTTATTTCTTTAGACTATAATTTATAATAGGAGGAATTCAATATGGCAAACGTTCCTGAATATTTCGGCTCAGACGTATTCAATGAATCAGTGATGAAAGAAAGACTTCCAAAGGCTACATACAAGGCTTTGAAGAAGACTATCGACAACGGCGATCCACTTGATATCGAGGTTGCAAACATCGTTGCTAACGCAATGAAGGACTGGGCAGTTGAAAAGGGCTGCACACATTACACTCACTGGTTCCAGCCAATGACAGGTCTTACAGCTGAAAAGCTCGACAGCTTTATCTCACCAACTGAGGACGGTCACGTTATCATGGAGTTCTCAGGCAAGGAGCTTGTTAAGGGTGAACCTGACGCTTCTTCTTTCCCTTCAGGCGGATTGAGAGCAACATTCGAGGCAAGAGGCTATACAGCTTGGGACCCAACTTCATACGCATTCATTAAGGAAAAAGCACTTTGTATTCCTACTGCTTTCTGTTCATACAATGGCGAAGCACTTGATAAGAAAACTCCGCTTCTCCGTTCAATGGAAGCTATCAATAAGTCAGCTCTCAGAATTCTGAAGTTGTTCGGCTCAGACGCAACAAGAGTTACAGCAAACGTTGGTCCTGAGCAGGAATACTTCCTTGTAGACAGAGAGATGTATGCAAAGAGAGAGGATCTTATCCTTGCAGGCAGATCGCTTTACGGCGCACCTGCTCCAAAGGGTCAGGAACTTGAAGATCACTATTTCGGTACTATCAAGACAAGAGTTCAGGCTTACATGAAAGATCTTGACGAGCAGCTCTGGAGACTTGGTATCTACGCTAAAACAAAGCATAACGAGGTTGCACCTGCTCAGCACGAGCTTGCTCCTATCTATGGCACAACAAATATCGCCACCGACCACAACCAGCTCACAATGGAGATCATGAAGAGAACAGCCAGAAAGCACGGCTTCAAGTGCCTGCTTCATGAGAAGCCATTCGCTGGCATCAACGGTTCCGGTAAGCATAACAACTGGTCTATCTCAACAAACACAGGTGTAAACCTCCTCGATCCTGGTAAAACACCTGCTGAGAACGCTCAGTTCCTCCTGTTCCTTACAGCTGTTATCAAGGCTGTAAATGATTATCAGGATATCCTGAGAGCTTCAGTTGCTTCTGCTGGTAACGACCATAGACTTGGCGCTAACGAAGCTCCTCCGGCTATTATTTCTATCTTCCTTGGCGACGAGCTTACAGGCGTTCTCGATGCTATCGTAAACGGCGTTAAGTATGAGGACAAGAGAGTTGAGATGGAGATCGGTGTTGACGTTCTGCCACACTTCCCTAAGGATACAACAGATCGTAACAGAACTTCACCATTTGCATTCACAGGCAATAAGTTTGAGTTCAGAATGCCTGGTTCAAAGCTTTCAGTAGCAGGTCCTAACACAGTTCTTAACACTATCGTTGCTGACGTTCTCGATCAGTTTGCTGACGAGCTTGAAAAGGCTGACAACTTCCAGGACGCTCTTGACGATCTTATCAAGAGAACTATCAAGGAAAATCAGAACATCATCTTCAACGGCAATGGTTATTCAGACGAGTGGCCTGTTGAAGCTGAAAAGAGAGGACTTCTTAACCTTAAGTCTACTCCTGAAGCTGTTCCTGCATTCCTTGCACAAAAGAATGTTGACGTATTCTCTAAGTACGGTGTTTATACAGAAGCTGAGCTTCAGTCAAGAGTTGAGATCCTCCTCGACGAGTATTGCAAGACGCTCAATATCGAGGCTCTTACAATGATCGACATGGCTAAGAAGGAGATCCTTCCTGCTGCAGCTAAGTATATCAAGGATATCGCAAAGACTGCTGAGCTTGCAAAGAGCTGCGGTGCTGAAACTGTATTTGAGGAAGAAACCGTTAAGGAAATTTCAGCTCTCGTAACTGAGATGTACAAGGCACTTGGCACACTGGAAGCTGATGTACAGAAAGTACACTCTATTGAGGACACACAGGAAATGGCAAACTTCTTCCACGATACTATCTTTGCAGATATGGGCGCTCTCAGAGTTCCGGCTGATAAGATCGAAACACTGGTAGGCAAGGAGTACTGGCCTTATCCAACATACAGCGACCTGCTGTTCTACGTTAAGTAAGGGACAATTCAAATTTTCAATATAACACGGACTTTATAACAAACTAACCACAGATCTACTACTTTGTTCCCCTACAGCCACAATAATATACAGAATGCACAATGAAGTGTATGACAGACCGAGCCGAATGGCTTTGGTCGTCATACACTTTTTTGTATTTTAGGAGGAAAAAGATATGACAAACACTGTAACAGTATTGGCTGAAAGCACAGGCTTCAGTGCCGTCAATACTATATGGGTACTGTTGGGAGCTGCACTTGTATTCTTTATGCAGGCAGGCTTCGCAATGGTTGAAACGGGCTTCACCCGTGCGAAAAACGCAGGTAACATAATCATGAAAAACCTGATGGACTTCTGTATCGGAACTCCGCTGTTTTGGCTCTTTGGTTTCGGTTTAATGTTTGGCGACGGAAAGTTCATCGGAGCTTACAAGGGAATAGCTGATTCTACATATGCCTCAGCTGCTCCAGACGGAGTGCCTTTCTTTGCATTCCTTATCTTCCAGACAGTTTTCTGTGCAACAGCAGCAACTATCGTTTCTGGAGCTATGGCAGAAAGAACAAAGTTTATTTCCTATTGTATCTATTCAGCAATTATAAGCCTTCTGGTCTATCCTATCGAGGCTCACTGGATCTGGGGCGGCGGCTGGCTCGCAGACCTCGGCTTCCATGATTTCGCAGGTTCAACTTGCGTTCATATGGCAGGCGGTGTTGCAGCATTCGTTGGCGCAGCTATCCTTGGTCCTCGTATCGGTAAGTATGACAAGAACGGCAAGGCAAAGGCTATCCCAGGTCACTCGCTTACACTGGGCGCACTTGGCTGCTTTATCCTTTGGTTCTGCTGGTTCGGATTCAATGGTGCGTCAACAACTTCAATGGAAGGCGACGCTATCCCGCTTGCAGGTAAGGTTTTCGTAACAACAAACCTTGCAGCAGCAGTTGCAACTATCACAACAATGATTTTTACTTGGATCAAGTACAAGAAGCCTGATGTTTCAATGACACTTAACGCTTCGCTTGCAGGTCTTGTAGCTATCACAGCTCCATGCGACACAGTTTCACCAGTATCAGCAGCTATAATCGGTATCGTTGCAGGTATCCTCGTAGTTGTAGGTGTAGAGTTTATAGATCAGGTACTCAAGATAGATGACCCAGTTGGTGCTTGCGGAGTTCATATGCTCAACGGTATGTGGGGTACTATCGCAGTGGGTCTTTTCTCAGACGGTACTTGCGGTGAAAAGGGACTCTTCACAGGCGGTGGAGCACATCTCCTTGGTATCCAGCTTCTCGGTATGGTATCAGTTATCGCTTGGGTAGCTATCACAATGACTATCGTATTCCAGATCATCAAGCACACGATCGGTCTTAGAGCTTCTGAGCAGGAAGAGATCCTTGGTCTTGACGTTACAGAGCATGGTCTTGTATCATCATACGCAGACTTCGCACCAGCAATGTCACAGGCAATGCTCAGTTATACAAAGGACGACGCAAAGAGCGTTGTAAAGGTAGACAAGTCAACAGAGCCTGTAGTTCCTGTTGAGAAGGCCATCAAGGTAGAATCTTATGCAACAGACGCACCGTCTGCTGACGGCACACCTAAGATGACAAAGGTCGCTATCATCTGCAAGCAGCAGAAGCTCAACGATCTTATCACAGCTTTGGAGGACATCGACGTAACAGGTGTTACAGTAACGAACGTTCTTGGCTGCGGAATGCAGAAAGGACAGCCTGAGTATTACCGTGGTGCAGTTGTTGAAACAAATCTGCTGCCAAAGGTAAAGGTCGAGGTCGTTATTTGCAAGGTACCAACAAGAGCAGTTATTGATGCTGCAAAGGCAGCCCTTTATACAGGTCATATCGGAGATGGAAAGATCTTTATATACAACATTGAGAACGTAGTAAAGATCAGAACGAATGAAGAGGGTTATGACGCACTTCAGGACGATTAAGCCTTAAAGATGACGGGTGACTACCCAATAAAATTGCCCCCATCCCACTTATAAATTATAGCTTGGAACCCGTGGTCGGAGAAATTCGGCTGCGGGTTTCAAGTTTTTATTAGGGGGAGTATAAGTGAGGAATGAGGAATGAGGAATGAGGAGTGAGGAATGGGCAAAGCCGACCAGAGTAAAGAACAAGCACAAAGTAAAAGTCAGCATCGAGCGGAGCGAGAGATAAAACGCAGGCGGGCGACCTCAGGTCGCCCCTACATATACATTGTGCGGTTCATTAGAATTTGTGCAATAAAACAAAAACAGGACAGCCCTCATGAGCTGTCCTGTTTGCGTTAATGCGAATTATTCTTCTGTTTCTGTGGTCTTGATGTGAAGCTCTTCAAGCTGCTTTGCATCTACTGTGGACGGACAAGCACTCATAAGCTCGCTGGCGTTCTGTACCTTTGGGAACGCTATTACATCTCTAAGGCTGTCGGCGTTGCAGATTATCATGGAAAGTCTGTCAAGTCCTATGCCCATGCCGCCATGCGGTGGTGCGGCATAACGATAGGCGTCTACGAGGAAGCCGAACTTTGCTTCTATCTCTTCGTCTGTCATGCCCAGTGCTTCAAACATTTTCTGCTGAAGCTCAAAGTCTGTTATTCTCATTGAGCCTGATGAAAGCTCTGTGCCGTTGAGGACAAGATCCCACGCCTTTGCACGGACGTTTGCAGGGTCGGTGTCAAGATAGTCAAGACACTCCTCCATTGGCATTGTGAATGGGTGGTGCGCTGCTACCCATGTGTCGTTCTCGTCATCATACTCAAAGAATGGCATTTCTGTTATCCATACAAAATTGAACTTGCCCTCTGGGATAACGCCAAGACGCTTTCCGCAGATAAGTCTGAGTGCGCCGAGAGTTGGAAGAACTACCTTGTTCTTGTCTGCACAGATGAGGATAAGGTCGCCCTTTTCTGCTCCAACGGCTGCGTTTATCTTCTCAAGATCGCCTTCGCCAAGGAACTTTTTGAACGAGCAGTTTGGCTCGTCTGCCCAGCGGATATATGCAAGACCCTTTGCACCTATGCCCTTTGCGTGCTCAACAAGCTTGTCGATTTCTTTTCTTGTGTATGTTGCCGCACCGCCCTTGACGTTTATTGCACGAACTGAGCCGCCTGCCTCGATAGCTGACTTGAATACCACAAAGTCTATATCCTTAACGGTGTCTGTGATATCCTGTATCTCCATGCCGAAACGTGTATCAGGCTTGTCAGAGCCATAACGGCTCATTGCGTCTGCAAATGTAAGTCTTGGTAGTGGGAGCGTTACCTCTACACCGAGTATCTCTTTGAAAAGCTTTTCGATATAGCCCTCAATACAAGCCTGGATATCCTCCTGATCGACAAAGGACATTTCAAGGTCTATCTGTGTGAACTCAGGCTGTCTGTCAGCTCTCAGATCCTCGTCACGGAAACATCTTGCAAGCTGGATATACCTGTCATAGCCTGATATCATAAGGAGCTGCTTGTATATCTGCGGTGACTGCGGAAGTGCATAGAACTTGCCTGCGTGAACTCTTGAAGGAACGAGGTAATCTCTTGCACCCTCTGGGGTGGACTTCATCATCATAGGAGTTTCTATCTCAAGGAAACCGTTGTCATAGAAATACTCTCTTGTTATCTGAGCAATCTTATGACGGGTGATGATATTCTTCTGAAGCTTTGGATTTCTAAGGTCAAGGTAGCGGTATTTGAGCTTCAGCTCATCGTTTACCTTATCTGAGTTTGTTACCTCAAACGGTGTTGTTTCAGCCTTTGAGAGAATTCTTAGGTCTGTTACGGCAACTTCTATCTTGCCTGTTTTTAGCTTTTCGTTCACGCTCTCACGAGGACGTACCATACCCTTTGCCATGAGGACATACTCGCTTTTTACAAGCTGAGCCTTTTCAAAAACGGCTCTGTCAGTTTCGTCATTGAATGCAAGCTGTACAAGTCCAGTTCTGTCACGGAGGTTGATGAAGATAAGGTTGCCCATATCTCTTACTCTGTCGGCAAAGCCGCATACAACGACTTCCTGCTCTGTTTCAGGCACTTCGCCGCAGTAATGGGTCCTGCGTAAGCCCTTCATTGTATCAAGTTTCATTTTACATTACTTCCTTTTCTTTGGGTTTATATTGATAAAAATTATTCGTCGCTTTCGTCTGTTTTGCTGACGGCAGGCGGGAAGCTGTCAAGATAGGCTCTGACGAACTTCTTCTTGTTGTCCCAGAACATGAGGAACAATCCCACGAGCCATATTGCGGCAAAGCATACTGCGCCTGTTCTCTCTTCCAGTGCCACAAGCATAAGGGTGAGGAAAAGCACAAGCACCGTCCATATGACGCCCACAACATAGGCATAGATAGGCTTTCTGAACTTGCCGTATATCCTGGAGCCGTTGGGGGTCTTTTCTACCTTGCCATAAAAGCCTGTTGAGCCTCCGTCACGCTTTTTAGCGGTATGGTGGAATATCTGAAAGCTTTCGGAGTCTGTGCGGTAGCCATAAAAGATGGTATCGTCACGGTGGTTCTTCATGAACTTGCTTTGGGAGAGAATGTTTATGGTGGGTCTATGCTCGATAAGGTCACCGTCAAGCTTTCTGAGAACTCTTTTGGGCGAAAGTGAGGTCTCTACCTCATAGGTCACGGGTCTTATTGCAAGCATTATTTATCTTCCTTTTTATCGGGATAATCAGCAGGGTCAAAGACCTTGTCGTTTATCTTTATCTGTCCGCCTGTGTGGGTGTTGCAGAGCATACCATAGATAGTGCCGCATTTTGTACACCTGAACTGGTGGAAAAGCTTTTCGGCATACCACTTGTTGTCGTTATCCATTATCTTATCAAGTGGGCAGGTCTGATAGGTCATTTCAACTTCCCCTGCCAGCAGCATTCTTGCAAGAGAACCTATGCAGAGCATATATTCCTGCGGAGTGTGTATTTCTGCCAGAGGTATTTTCTCGCACTGTTCACATCTCATTGCTTAGTTCTCCTTTCCGATAAATTTCTCTATATCAGCGTCGATATCCTTGAACATATCCGCCATGAGGGCGTTTGAAAAGTTCTCGGCAATGGTGTTGTCAAGCTTAATATCTGTCTGCTCGCCTGTTGCCATGTTTTTGAGCTTTGCAACGCCTGATTCTATCTCGTTGTCGCCAAGCACCATAACGAACTTTGCGCCTGTTTTGTTTGCATACTTCATCTGAGCATTAAGTCCTTTGCCTATAAGGTCATATTCTACGAAACAGCCCTCTTCTCTAAGCTCGGAGGCTATGCCCATTGCCTTTTTAAGGGCGTCCTCGCCCATTGGTACGATATAAAGGTCGCAGGTCTTTGGCTCCATATAGTCGCAGCCCTGAGCGTCCATTACCATGAGAAGTCTTTCAAGTCCCAGACCGAAGCCGAGGGCAGGGGTAGGCTTGCCGCCAAGCTGCTGGATAAGTCCGTCATAACGTCCGCCACCGCAGACTGTGCCCTGTGCGCCTATCTCATCGGTGATGAACTCGAAAACTGTTCTTGTATAGTAGTCAAGACCTCTTACTATCTTAGGGTTGATGTCAAAGTCGATGCCCATTACGGAGAGGTACTCCTGAAGCTTCTCAAAGTGTTCTTTGCAATCATCACAGAGATAATCGAGGATAACAGGGGCGTCCTTGCCAAGCTCCTGACAGTGTTTGATTTTACAATCAAGTATTCTCATTGGATTTTTGTCAAGTCTGTCCCGACAGGTCTCGCAAAGCTGGTCTTTTCTTGCGGCAAAATACTCTTTCAGAGCCTTGCGATACTCTGCACGGCAGGTTGGACAGCCTATAGAGTTGATGTTGAGCTTGATGTTTCTGAGTCCTGCTCTGTCAAGAACGCTTTTTGCAAGAGATATTACCTCTGCGTCTGCTCTTGGGCTTTCAGATCCGACCATTTCACAGCCAAACTGGTGGAACTCTCTGAGTCTGCCTTTCTGTGTATTCTCGTGTCTGAAAAATGAGAGGATATAATAGACCTTCTGCGGCAGACCCTCGTTCATAATGCCGTTTTCAAGGACAGCTCTCATTGTGCCTGATGTTCCCTCCGGGCGGAGTGTGAACTTTGAGTCGCCTGCTGCGGAAACTGGATACATCTCTTTCTGAACAACGTCTGTTGTTTCGCCAACAGAACGCACGAACAGACCTGTTTCCTCAAAAGTTGGTACTCTTATTTCTTTGAAGCCGTATATTTCGGCAGCTTCGGAAACTATCTTCTCTACAGTGTGCCACTTATAGACCTTTGAAGGAACGATGTCCTCTGTGCCTTTTGGCTTTTTAACTATCAATGCCATATAATAACGATCCTTTCTGTATTTTGTCTTGAACTTTTGAATACCGATATCGTTTAAATAGCTGTGATATCGGGACGTTGTTAATAAACGGGCGAACACTGTTCACCACTACATTAAAGAGCCTTGGTGCTGTAATTACAACGTTTCAAATTTCAAAATCGTCAATAAAACCTTTTTTTATATAATAACCGAATTTAAGACATTCGTCAAGTGCTGTTGTGCTGCCTTTTTCGGTCATTGACCAATTATTTCGCTGTGTACTGCCACGGCTGGCAGGGCAGGGGATAATTTTCTGTGTGAAAAAGTGCTGTGCAAGCTTTTTTGCGCGGCGCATATGATATGCGGTAGTGACTATTATAATGCTTTTGCAGTTTGGAAAATTCTCTTTAACAAGCTTGGCTGCGTTTTGCAGATTTTCCACGGTATCAAGAGAGTGTGTTTCCACAGTTATGGCGGAGGTCGGTATGCCGCATTTTTCGGCGGCGATGAGCATGGCTTTATATTCTGCCATATCACCAAGGGAAGTCTTTTGCACCTTTCCTCCGCAGAATATGAGATGTGGGGCTTTTCCCTCGTGAAAAAGCTTTGCCGCAAGGGGAACACGATAGTCGCAGGCTTTGCGGCTGCCAAGGACTATGATAACGTCGGCAGTTTCGCCTTTATAGTCAAGACCCTCGAAAAGAAGCTTGTCTACTATTTCGGGGGTGATGTTTTCTTTTGTTAGCTGGCTGGCTTTCATTGTTATACCGCCTTTGCTTTTTGGTGTGCTGAGATAAGGCATTCGAGAGTAAGTGAGGAGCGAAAAAGCGGGACGTCACATTTCTGTGAAGCAGAAATTGAGCCGCTCCCCTACGGGTGGTGGACAAAAAAATAAAGCCGTCCCCTAGTAAGGGACGACTTTTACCGTGATACCACCCTAATTATCCGAACACTTTCGTGTCGGATCACTCTAACGCTTTAACGCAGCTATACGTCCGTTCTTGAACAAACGGAAGCTCCAAGGTGTCCTTCTTCCTGCCCTTTGTGTGAACCCTCTCACCAACGGCTCTCGCTGAAACATAAGAACGGAATACTCTCCCTTTCATCGCTTTTGTATATGAAATTTCAATTATATCTTTGTAGGATTAACGATATCTCTCCAGTCAAGATCGCCTCGCTCAAGTGCGTGGATAAGTGCTTCGGCGGTGGCAATGTTTGTGGCTACCGGAATGTTGTGTACATCGCAAAGTCTGAGGAGATTCATATCATTAGGTTCGTGTGGCTTCACTGAGATAGGATCTCTGAAAAACAGAAGCAGGTCTATCTCGTTGCAGGATATTCTCGCTGCGATCTGCTGGTCGCCGCCCTGTGAGCCACTGAGATAACGCTGAACGTTAAGGCCTGTTGCTTCGGCTACCATTTTTCCCGTAGTACCTGTGGCACAAAGATTGTGCTTGCTGAGTACACCGCAATAGGCGATACAGAACTGTACCATGAGTTCCTTTTTTGTGTCATGAGCAATAAGTGCAATATTCAATGGAAACCCCCCGTTTATATATTAGTATATTAATGAACAAATAAGTTTCGTTATATAAAACAGCCGCACTACGCGCAGATACCCTCACGCACACGGCTTATAATATACTCAGACCTTGATGGAGAGGGGTATATGCTCGCCCTTTATTCTTCTTGAAATAGCAGAGAATGCAAGGAAGCCCATAGAGCTTGATGAAAGCGGCGCACCCTTTCCTGTTGCAAGAGGGATAGCACTGTCCTCAGGGATAACACCCAGAAGCTGAACGCCGACTGTGTCGATGATAGCGTCAAGGTCGTCCATTTCGTCAAACTCGAATATTCTCTTGTTTGCCTTGTTGATAACAAGTCTTTGCTTCTGATTTCCTCTCTTATAGAACTCATCTGACATCATTCTCGCATCTCTTACGCATACAGGATCAGGAGTTGTAACTATAAGTATAAGGTCGGAATTAGTAACTATATCAAATACAGAACCGTTGATACCTGCAGAGGTGTCAATGATTATGTATTCAAAATACTTTCTCATTTCCTGTGTGATCTTTTCGATATCCTCAGCCTTGAGCTGAACGAACGGGTCGGACGGAGCACAGAGAACGCTCAGGTTTGAAGCAAGCTTAACAGTTGTTGTTGCCTTGTATACGTCGCAAGTACCCTCAAGAACGTCACCCAGATCGTATGTAATATTACCCTGCATACCAAGCATGATATCCATACATCTCAGACCAAAGTCAAGCTCAATTATAAGTGTACGGTTTCCCTGCTTAGCAAGGGCATAACCGAGACAGGCGCTTATAGAAGATTTGCCTGTTCCGCCTTTACCGGAAGTAACTGCAATAATTTTTGACATAAAACTCATTGCTCCTTTCATATATCAATCCTGCGGCTGACCGCAGAACGCATCAGCAATAATAACTTGCCCCTTCACAGCCGTGAAAAGGCAGATTTAAGAAAACGTTTCAGTACCCTCCGCAGGCAATGCGGAGAAGCATAGCGTTACCTAATAATATTGTACCACATATTTTGAAATTGTCAAAGACATTTGTACAAAAAAATACAAAATCGTTAATTCACATTAATTTTCACTTTTATTTTTGTCAATTTTGCACAATGTCATATGAGTGCTACAGAGTTTGTAATAATAAATCATAGCAAACCGATAAATTTATTATACAATAATATTATTAATGCTATAAAAATTATTTTTGAAAATTATATAACAAAATAAAAAATCGGACAGGTAGTTATAATTTTTGGGACAACACATATAAATGTACAAACTTTGAAAACAGAAAGCGAGGAAAAGGGTATGTTTATCAAGACAATAAAAGTAAAAAAGCCAACATTTGCGGTGATCGGGGCGACCATTGCGGATAATTTTGGAGTGCAGATGCCGGCAAATACGATCGGCACATCACTTCTTCCGTTGTTATAGTTTGCAGAAGAGAGGGAAAAGCCGATGATGAATCGATTTATTGATCAAATTGCCAAAGGCAGAGCTGCACTGTCATCTGGACGGTTCGGTGAGCCTGCCCCTGATCCAGAAACTGATGCAGCAGGAGAAAAAAGAGCCGCTGGGACTGGAAGAATTGCGGAAAAAACTGGTGGCACCGATGGACTGCAGTTCACTGGCAGAGTATCTGGAGAAGTTTGAACTGCCGCTTGGCTGCCTGCAGACGAAGGATGGACTTTCGGCAGCAGCACAGGATCTTGCACTTTCTGCAGCGAAAGAACAGGTCAAATATCTGGAAGTGCGTTTTGCACCTGCATTTTCCATGGAGCAGGGGCTTTCGGTCCGGGAAATCTTAGAGAGCGTCCGGGATGGCCTGAAAAAAGCAGAAGAAAAAAATGCATAAATAATACCGTAATGGATATATTGCAATGTATTTTACCTTGCAATATATCCGCCTTAGAGAGTATTTGAAAAATCATTCCCACAATCTACATATCCTGCTTTGCGAAAAGCAT
>OLQA01002675.1_pt1 | contig 13611 bp, 10 predicted proteins | sample 1673151 | NCBI WGS metagenome assembly OLQA01 (sample SAMEA3136760, study PRJEB25190) | human gut metagenome | biome: human gut; feature: human-associated habitat; material: faeces | place: Austria | collected 2013 | reverse complement strand
GCGTCGGCGGCGGCAAGTTCGCCCCCAACGGCAACGTGACCGGCGTCCAGCTGGCCAAGATGCTGCTCGTTTCCCTGGGCTACAAGTCCGAGAACGAGGGCTTCACCGGCAACGCTTGGGCCACCAACGTGAATGTCCGTGCTGCTCAGAAGGGTCTGTACGAGGGCCTGGAAGCTATGGACAGCAATGCTGCTATCACCCGTGACAATGCTGCTCGGATGGTCTGGAACGCACTCCAGGCTTACGAAGTTGAGTACAAGACCGACCTGGTCGCTGACAAGGACGGCAAGCTGTCCACTCAGGTCACTGTTTCCGACAAGGTTGACGGCAACTTCAAGAAGATCACTTTGCTGCGCGACAAGTATGATGCTTGGACCGACATCGGCACTCTGACCAACGTGAAGAGCAACGTCATCACCCTGACCATGAACGACGCTGATAAGGCTACCAGCGACCTGGTCACCAACAATGGCTCTATTGACTTCTCCAAGGTCGATAAGGACTATTCCGCTCTGATCGGCCAGAAGATCAAGGTCCTGTTCAAGAACGGCAAGACCAACGATGTGATCGGTGTGTATGCTACCTCCGACAACAACATCTACAAGACCCAGATGAACAACGTTGAGCTGGATGGCCAGAAGATCAAGTTCGATGGCACTTCCTACTCCGTTGATAACACCAAGAAGATCGCCCTGACCTTCATCGGTGTTGACGAGACCAAGACCGAGACCGTTGGTATCGAGTACTTCGATCAGGACGGCACGCTGAACGCTGACAAGTCCAACGGCGTTACCTCTCTGTCCGAGGTCACCTTCGTGGATACCGACGACAACAACAAGATCGATACCGCTCTGGTCATTGAGAAGGTTGCTGCTGAGGTCACCAACGTGGCTTCCGACAAGATCACCTTCAACGGCAAGACCTACAAGTATGCTGATGAGCAGATCGACAAGAACATTGCACAGGATGACTGGGCTGTTATGTCCGCCAACCTGTACAAGGACTGCAAGACCATCGTCAAGGCTGACGTTGTGACCGCTGTTGCTGACGGCCAGAAGGACAAGACCAGCGCTAGCCAGAAGGACTCTTCCAACACCACTGGTGCTTACGTCCAGTATAAGATCGATGGCACCTGGTACAACGTCTCCAAGACCGTTAAGGATGAGGCCAGCATCTCCACCGGCGACACCGTGAAGGCTTACGTTGTGAACGGCGTTGCAGTTAAGATCAAGACCGATGACGGCAATCTGGGCATCCCCTCCAACATCGCTGTTGCTGTTGGTGTCGGTGGCGGCGGTTCTCTGAACGGCGATCAGGTTCGTGTTCGTTACTTCGACGGCACTCTCAAGACCCTGACCATGTCCGACAAGAGCGTTACTCCGCTGCAAGGTGTTGCTTACAAGATCACCGGCTCTGATGACAATGCTAAGCTGGAAATGCTGACCGATCAGAAGGAGTACAACAGCTATAAGTCTGTTCTGGGCACCTACGACAAGGATGCTCGCACCGCCGTAAGCAAGGCTGCTACGGCTACTCAGGACACCATCACCACCATTAAGAAGGATGGCTCTGAAGAGGCTGTAAAGGTTGACGACAAGGCTACTATCATCCTGTACACCTCTACCGGTCGTTCCAAGGTTATCACTGGAAAGCAGTACAACTCCCTGACCACTGACTACACTGCTACCGTTGCGTTTACCAAGAAGTCCAACGGTCTGAACCGCGTCCAGATGGCTGCTGTTAAGGTGTCCAACATCAATGTTTCCGGCCATTCTTCCGACAAGTACGCTTACATCGTATCCACCGGTTACGAGAACAACGGCGATGTGTATTACACCATCTGGGACGGTGCCAAAAACATTGACGTTACTGAGGAGAACACCACTTCTTCCGAGCGTACCCAGGGTACTTTGATCGGCTACTCTGACATCGATTCCAAGAACAAGATCTCTGACGTTACTGTCTACGGCAACATCGGCGATACGATGAAGGATACTGCTACCTCCCCGAATGGTGTGGTTGGCGAAATTGTTAAGGCTTCGGCTACCGCTGCGCTGAACACCAACTCCACCTACATTGGCGGCAACGAGAGCACCGATGCCAAGTACATCACTGTGAACAACCGTAAGTTCAAGATCACTGCTGACACTGTTGTCCTGCGTGTTGATTCTGACGCAGATGAAGACGCAGATATCGGTCAGGCTTACACCTATGGCACCACCACGATGACCAAGGCTCAGAAGAAGTCCAGCAACCCGGATGTCTACACTGAGAACGTCATGTTCGTCATGAATGAGGCTGTTGCTGAAAACGCTGACAACAAGGAGATCGCCGTTCTGGTCATCGACTCCACTGGCGCGTTCAAGGGCCACAAGATTGCTGATAGCACTCCTTCTACCCCCACTACCCCCGATTCTCAGACCAAGGGCAATGTTACCATCACTGGTAAGAAGAATGTTAACGCTGTCACGATTGCCACTGCACGTGTTGTTACTGGCAAGGTGCAGGTCGGCCTGAACCTCAAGGATGCTACTATTACCAAGGCTACCGGCAAGCCCACCGTTAAGATCGACGGTGCTGCCATTCCTGCTGATAGCGTGTCTGTTAAGGTTGAGGATCACCAGCTACAGATCACTGTTACCGATGAGTTTGTGAAGGATACCTCTAAGATCACGATCGATTTGTCCGGTATCACCCTCGCCAAGGCTTAATCTTCCCCGAATCTGATTCAGGAAGATTCCCCGTATGCAAGGCCCCTGGGGAGTGATCCCTGGGGGCTTTGCCTCATTAAAGGAGCGAGTTTTTTGGAAAAGTTACTGGAAGAGCTTGGAGCCTATGAACTCTTGAACAACTTGCTCCCTGGGGCGATTATTTGCGTCTTGGCTCAATGGCAAACAGGCTATCAGCTGCCAGCCATTAACGTCGTTGGGGAGCTTTGTGTTTTTTATTTTGTGGGCCTCGTTGTCGGTCGGCTTGGCTCTTTGGTTGTAGAGCCGATTTATAGGAAGCTAGGCATTATCAGCAAGGGAGCGTATGCAGACTTTATAAAAGCAAGTCAAGCTGACCCTAAGATCGATACCCTCTCGACAAAGAACAATATGTACCGTACTTTTGTTGCTGTTTTTATCATCACGACAGTTTATATGATCGTAGAGGTATTTCGGGAACGAGCAACTGTTCGGCTCACGATGATCCAGTTAGTTGCCAGCGCTGCGCTCTGGTTTCTGTTTTCCTATTCTTACCATAAGCAATCGAATTATATTCAGGGGCGAATTCACCAGCAAGTCTCTCGCCACAGATAATCACGAATGGAGGTTAGAGCTATGAAGTATGAAATGGATTTTATTGGAATTCAGGAAAAAACAAAAGATGCAGATGCCATTTGTTTTCGATATTATGATGAGGCATTAGGACGCTATGTTGTGTGCGTTTATGATGGCGGATTAGAGGCTTATGGTACCCCATTAAAGAATCATTTGAATGAATACTATTTTAACGATCTGAATGACGAGGAGCAGCCTCGGATTGACTATGTGATTTGTTCTCACCCACACCAGGATCATGTTTCCGGATTGGCCGAGATTTTAGAAGCGTTTGATGTGGGTGTACTCATTATGAATCGTCCGTGGTTGTATGCAAAAGATGTATTCGATCATGCGAAGGATGGACGGATCACGGAAAAATCATTAGAAAAAGGGTTGAGAGATAAATATCCTCCTATTAAGAAGTTGGAGGCTATCGCTCAGGAGAAAGGCATCCCTATTCAAAGTGGATTTCAGGGTGATCCAATTGGAAACACGATGACAATCCTGTCTCCGAGCAAGGAAGAATTTTTGAATCTTGTTGTGAGATCAGAAAAGACAGATTTTCTTCATGAGACGCAGGCAAAGTTCTCAGAATCAGAGGAATCGACGGATATGGTTCCGGCAGATTGGGGGGAGGACCTTCTGTGTGAAGATGTTAAAACTTCAGAAGAAAACGAAATGTCCATTGTCCTATTCGGAGACATGGAAGAGGAGTCGTTCTTACTGACGGGAGATGCGGGGATCCAAGCGCTTCGCACAGCCATTGAATACGCGAAGGGCACTGTTGGGAGCCTTCAGAACGTCAAGTTCTACCAGATCCCTCATCATGGTGGCCGCCATAATGTCAGCCCCTCTATCCTGAACGAATTGGTTGGGCCAATTGTCGAAAAAGGCAGAACACCAAATAAGACCGCATTTGTATCTGTTTCTGTCAGGTCGGATCATCCGAGGAAAGTCGTGACCAATGCTTATACGCAGCGCGGTGTCAAGGTGTATGAAACCAAGGGAAAAACGATGCGTCATCACCGAGGCGATACACCAGACCGGGGATGGAGCACGGCCAAAAAACTTCCGTTTTATGCGGAAGTCGAAGCATGAAGTTGTGAGACTGGTCACATCAGATAGAGAGGTACCATGATGTTTACAGATATCGATGAAACTTTCGATGAAACGCGAAAAGGCTGGGATGCTATCAGCTACGTAGTAGATGCTAATCTCATGAGTGGCTATCCGGACGGTTCCTTTCGACCAGATGAAACAGTAACTCTGGGAGAGATCTGTTTCCTGATTTCAAGAATGCTGCCTCCAGAGAACGGAGACATAGATTTTCCACCTAGCCACTGGGCCCGTGGATATGCAGAGTACTGTAAGAAAAACGGATACATCCCTCAGGATATGAAGATCAAAACGAAGTGTCTTAATAAAGCTTTAACTTATGAGCAATTACACGAAATCATTTCGTGCATTCTAGTAGAAAAACCCATCTCTTTTGATTTGGATCAGTTTGGCTTCCTAAGGAAAGATATAGATCACCGCGAAATCACAAGAGTTGCCTTGGCTAAGCTACTCTATAAATTATTGCCCCGATTAGGTGCTGATGTAGTCAGCAAAATAAAGACACTAGTTTATAAAAAGTCTTATGATGCAGCATTTGAAGCCATTTTCAAAAACGAGGTTTACAAGAATCTTCTTCCACTTGATATTTCCTATGCATATGACCTATCATCAAAAAAAGACCAAATAAAAACGTTGCTTTTCGCTTATATGATGCGTGTCATGCAGTGTAAGAGGTGCGTCTTCCGAAAAGTTTCTGGTTGTACCAGAGTGTTTCACTACACCAGCTTAAAAGCTCTGGAGTGCCTTACGCAAACTGATGCTAGACTGCATCTTTCGCCTGTAGCATATCTGAATGATCCTACCGAGGGGGATCTCGGCCTAAAATTGGCAAAGAAGGAATTCTCTAAATATGGAGTCCCATTCCAGGATTGGCATTTTGGAGATATCACGGATGTTTACATTGCAAGCTTTTCTCTGCATGAACGGGAAAGTATCCCTATGTGGGTCCACTATGGAGACAGCGGTAAGGGAGCAATGGCTGGAATCAATGTTTCTGACCTTGGTGAGGACGTATATGAAGTAACTTATCAAACAGAGAAACAATTCTCAAAGTATCTGGAGAAAGTACAGTTCATTATGGATGAGTTTCTCGCTTTGCCAGAGGCAGAAGATGAAGAAACGAAGAAGCATCTATTCCATTTTGTAAAAGCATCCGTTGAACAAGTTTGTTACCTCTGCAAAGACGAATACTACTCCTATGAGAAGGAAGCCAGAATTGTTCTCATTAGAGATTTGGAAAAAATAAAAACAGAAGACAAGCCTCGTGAAAACGAAGTCTTCCCTAGGATATATGTGCCGATGGAAGGTGAAATGAAGATCTCTTCTGTAACACTGGGACCTTTAGTGTCATCACGTGCTGCAATTACCTTGGCGCTTGCAAAACGTGGAATTCCCCCGGAAGCCATCCATGAATCAAAGGTCCCGTATCATCCCATGTAAAACAGTTCACGCCACCAGCGAAGACAACGCAAGTCTCTGCCGGTGGCGTATTTTTTACTACCATATCTCCGCTCTTGCCTGAATCATATCCCGCTCCTACGCCCCCTCTATGCTCTCTGTACGGTGTTGCGGAGGAAATAAAAAACCTTCTTGCCGAGGCGAGCAGATGTGTTCCTGGGCGATTCTGAGGGGCGTGGGAGGCATGGCGATAACCAACACGCAAAAGGCAACAGCCCCTGGTGTGATATCACCGGGGGCTGTTGTGGGTTTTATTTAGGCGGGAAATCAGGTAGAAATCAGTACTGTTCGACAGCTTCTTCCAGCTTATCCAGCCTGATTCGGTAAACCCGAGGAAGATCCTTTTTAATCTTGACCTGCCGAGTTCCCTCCTCCTGAATGCATAGTACTCCTAGATCCATCAGTTCCTGCACAATTTTGTTCAGGGATATCTTATGATATCCCGGCTGACGCCGAACATACGATTCCAATGCTTGAGATCTCAGGCAGAGATCACCTCTGTACAAAGCCCCATCCTTCTTGAACAACTTCTGGAGATTATTCTCCTTGGCTAGGTTGAAGCAGTTCTTCATGTATCCGTCATACAGCACGTAGGCCAAGTTTCCACGGGGTACACTGGAGTGAATTTCTTGCAGCTCTCGGTTCATCTCCGCAATGGAGTTTTGGCAAGCCAGGTTCACTTTTGATAGGAACTGTTTGCTCAGCAGTTCGTCTTCTGCTTCGCCCATAGTCTTCATGAATTGCTCAGCAATCCATTTCAGAATGATGAGGTTTTTGCGAACTCGTCCCTCCTGACAATCATCGACGAAATCATTTTTTCGGCGAATCAGAAATTGCTGGAGGTCTTCGAGATGCCCCTCTACATCCTCTAAAAAATAACGGACAAATTCCAATGCTGCGCCACCAACCAGATCCGCAGAAAACTTATCTGGAAGGTCCAACTTCTCCTGAATGGGCACCAAAATGCAACGGGTCAGGTCGGAAATGCTGTCCAGAGAAAACTCCGCAGTCAGTATCACACCAGCATTGCATCGCATCTCTACTTGCTCCCCGTTCCGAGACTTCTTCGTAATGGTGCTGATGTTGGCTCCTGCCCGTACAACTTTGGATGCCATCTCGGTGCGACGTCTCTGGTTGATGGAACCAGCAGACAGGCAAAGGTCATCCACGACCATAGGCAGATCACGAGCGGCCACCATAGCGTCTCGGATGCTCGCCCAGGTAGAGCCTGCGTCAAAGAACAGTGCTGGCTCATGCTGGGGACTATCTGAATTTTGGACAAAGCCACAAGCTCGTTTGGCCAGGGTCGTTTTTCCAAAACCAGAAGGACCGCTAATGAATAGGACCCCCTGCACATCCACAACTTCCCGGATAAGGGACTGCACCAATGTGAACATGGAATAAACAACAGTGAGTGTGACCTCCGGCGGAAGCTGTAGCAACATCTTTACCAGCTGGTAGATGGGCATGTCTACACGGTCTGAAATCATGTACTTCTGGACACCCGGACTCAAGCAGCAAGCGTTCTGCTCTACCCCAATGACCTGCCGCCCCTCTACCGCACAGTATGATGTATTGGGCAGCTGGTAAATCCCAGGAGCCATGAAGTACGGTTGTAGTACACCTCCGTCTTCTGCACACTTAGCGTCCGCGTAAAATCTGGCCGCAACTTCTTGAAGATAGCGGTTGCAGAGGCTTCCATTGCTGCACCAAACCATGGGTACTTGCTCGACGATCTTCTGGATCCGAAGGTCAGACAGTTGAAGGAGCACAACCTTCGATGTTTTAGCTTCGGGAAGTGTGACCTGTAGACCAACAGCGTACAACTCCTCCTGTCTTTTAGCTGCATCGTAATATCCTCGGATTACGGTGACCTGACAGTTCATGATTTGACGATTACGATAACTTGTCCCTGTAGCATTAATCGCAAACATATTCAATCCTCCGCATTATCCGTTGTCGCATTATCCAAAGCCCTAGGGTCATATTCAGCGACAATCCGCCCTCCCGCATTAACATTGAAGGCCGATATTCTCTCATGCACGTTTTTGTCGACGTAAGCAAAAACATCTCGGACAAGCTGGTTGACATCTAGCGTTGCGTGGATAACCTTTGCGCTACCCTTGTTCCTCTTTTTCTTCTTGCCGCCATGTTTCTTGGTGTACTTCTCCATAGTAGTTGGGACAAAATCGACAACTCCTCCATTGTTTTTCATGATTATAGTCTCCTTTAAAATGTATTGACGCCATGTTTTTGACTTTGCACAAAAACAAGTTGCTCAGACATTTGCGCCTTGCAGGAATATGATATCTGATCTCCAAACAAAAAGCACGTCAGAAAAAATAGAAACAGCAGGAATATATTCAATAATTTCACGAAGAGTTCTTGTATTATATTTTCTTTTGCTATAAAATGATAAAAATACGTGAAATAGAGGTATAAAATATCGAGAAAAATATAAAAAATTTTGGGGAGCATCTAAATCTATGAGTTTTTCTTTTGATATTAAGACAATTACATACAACGGAATCCCGCTTGAGGATTATAATAATGCAACTATTACAATTTTATATAGTGATTTCACAAACTCATGCAAGGCATGGATTTCCGAAGTTTTTTCGGCTTTCGATATGGAGGCATCCAAAGAGAACAATTCAGAGAAGGAAGATTCATGGTTTAAGTTCCTGCTCTCCTTAACTCATGCTGTCCAGAGTGATTCCGATTTTATTAAGCACCATGCAGATGGGCTTACGGCAATTCTTCCATTTGTATTCTATGACAACGTATTCTTTGACAGTAAATCTAATTCATCGAATAGAGCAAAAAAAGCCATTAAAATTTTGTCTGATTTTTGGAGTAGAATGGTTGTTTTATGTAGCTATTCTCGTTGCCTCAAGAAAAAGATAAGCCGTTCAGATGCTAATGGTTTTCTTGTGGAAGAATCTGAAATAAAAGGTCTACAGAGCGAAGTAAGACACAAACTAAATATTTTATATGCACAGCAATACAACGCACTCTTCTTCAGCAAAAATAAGGTTATAATAAAAAAGCCGGTTATGACAGCGGCACTTGCAAACTTGCCAAATCAGGACACATTGTTCATTCCTGCACTTCCGTCCTTATATGTACTACACGCGATGACGGTTTTACTGAATGGTAAAGTTGGAAAAAAGCAGGACCTTCTCTCCCTTGAATTCAAAAACGACAGCGTACATTTTCCGGAAGATACCATTCAAATACGATATTCTACTCAGAAATTACTAAAGAAAGTGGAATCCGAGCTGGGTGACACCTTGCATGATATATATCAGCCTATATTTCCTCAAAAAGAACGTCCCACATATTCAGGATGGCTATTCTATAAATTCTTCCATTCCGATACGAACGAGAAGGACATCTTCTTTAAAACTGTCAACTTTCAAGTACCAATATGCAAAATAAGAGAGCTCGCAAATCAGATTACAATATACTGTGAATTAAACTCGGATAGCCGCATAGCGTTATTAGAAAAATTGCCTGATTTGTTGTATTATGTAGGTAGAAAAAAGGCGCGCAAGGAGATTATTGCTTCCATTACTGAAAATCAAGAGAGTGCTGATAAAATAGACGAGGTTGTTTCTGTACTACATAGATTTTGTGATATAGAATTCTATGTAGAAGAGACCTGCGAAGCTTTTATTCAAAAATCCTTCGATCTCATTAATAAATTAACTGTTAAAAATAAGTATGGTAGTAGTTTCCTTGAGCAGGATAGTACGAAACACGATAACACGGTCGCTAAGTTTTTAAACAAGTTCTTCGTATTTAAAGATATAAACAAAGATATTCTAACCTGTTATGGCTTAAGCCATCTTCCTCTTATGGAGGCCAAAGAGTACACTGACCCTGTGAAAAAGTTAGGCAAAAAATTAAAAAAACTTCTAGAGAATAAAAAACATAGATTGGTGTGTTCTATAGAAGATAAAGATATACGGGAAGAGGAAAAAATAAAGTTGTATTTCCAAAATAATCAGAATACTATCTCGGAAAGCATTTTTAAGTACATGACGCTAGAAGATTCGCTACAACTTATCAATACATATGGACCTACACAGGCAGATCAGGCGGAGAAACCGTCCGAATCAATTGCTTCAAATCTATTAAAGAGCTACTTAAAGGAGCAAAAAATTGAACTAAACAAGTATGTTCTCAAACACTCCTTTCCATTTTTATCGAAGCGAGCATTGGAGATTATTGGTAACAATTGCCTGTCCATTTTCTATCAGGCAGCACTCTATACCTTCGGATTTTATGATGTATAGGAAAAATAGCTGGGGTATCTGGGGCTTTTACCCAGATACCCCAGCTATTTTAACATCACACATCTTTTTTGCTGCTAGAGTAACCTATATTCATCTAGAAATCTCAGATTTCTGGAGAGGAAGAGTCTCATGTATTCTCCTCCAACCACGTTTCCAGCGCAGCTGCCGGAACCCGATACTCCCGACCAACCCGCACCGCAGTCAACTCACCGGACTGGATCATCTTCCGCACCTGCTGTTTGCTGGTCTGAAGGTAGGCAGCGACCTCCTTTACCGTGAGCAGCATCATCAGGCCCACGGGTCATCCCCCCTTTTTTAGGTTTGGGGCGATATGCGGTGACTTGCGTCCTTGCGTATGGCCCCTATAATTTTGTTCTCCAGTTCAATCCTTACACAGCTAAGTCACGTTAATCCAAACCAAAGCGTGTCAAAATTGATACCCCTTAAAACAAATTCATACAGCCTAGGCTGATGAATTTTTAGGAGGTCAATCAAAATGAAGACTCGTGACATTGTGAAGGAAGCTGTGCAGAAGTTGGGATATAAGAAACTTCGTAAGGCGCAGATCCAACCGATCAATGACCTGATGGACGGCAAGGACATTCTGCTGATCGCCCCAACCTCGATGGGGAAAAGCGCCGTGTTCCAGGTTCCCGGTCTGGCCCAAGCAAAACAAAAACCAGGCAGCTGGGTATTGGTCATTGAACCGACCTTGGCTCTGATCTATGACCAAGTGAGACGCTTGCGGGAGAAAGGGGTTTCTGCTGTTTGTCTGACCGGTGAGAACGCAGGCAACGGAGATGATGTCTTAACTCAAGTACGTCGCGGGGAGATCACGTTCCTGTTCACAACCCCGGAACAGCTTCAGAGCTATAGGTTCCAGACCATGTTGGTTCCGAATCATAATCCCTGGCTGGTCGTCGTGGATGAGGCCCACTGCCTTACCGATTGGGGATCTTTCCACTTTCGGCCAGCTTACTGGAGTATTGGTACGGTGATCCAGAAAATGAAGCACCGTCCCGTTGTTGCCGCCATGACTGCCACAGCACCTATGAGATACCGCATTGACATCGTTCTCTCTCTGGGAATGAAGAAACCAAAGCTGCATTACACTTCGCTGGCGAAACCCAACCTGACGTTGATGGCCAGAGACTATACGTTGGACACATCGGTATTGGACAGCCTGCCGGTATCCAAACGGGAGAAAAAACGTCAGCTGGAGAAGTTGAGGGAGAAGACGCTCCAGAACAAGCTGAAGGAAGCTGTGCGCTTAATCAAAAAATATGGTTCCGGCGGCAGTGTAATCCTCTACGCCACGACCCGCAACTCGGTTGAGTTCGTCTATAATAACCTGAAAGAACGGGAGGAACTGAAAGGCCAGGTCGTCAAATACCATTCCGGAATGACCGCTGAGAAGAAGAACAAGGTGTTAGGCAAATTCCTGTCTGGAAAGAAGCGGATCATCGTGGCAACCTCCGCGTTCGGTATGGGGATCGACAAGGAGGACGTGCGGCTGGTCCTTCATTTTGAGCTGCCTTTGTCTCCTGTGGAGTGGTATCAACAGATCGGACGTGCTGGACGTGACGGCAGGGATGCTCACGTCGTACTGTTCTATCAGGAGGACGACATCAAGCAGAACCGCGCCATTCTTGCCGGGAAGAAAACGACGCGGGAAATTGAGGAACTTCCGGATACACTCCAATCCATTGCCCTGGACGAGATACAAACATCTGTTTGTAAGCTGGAGGCCCTGGTGGACTTGCTGCATCAAGATAGCTGCCTGGTACAAGGACTGTTACGCTATCTGGGGGAACGGAATGCTCCTGCCTGTGGGTGTTGCAGTACCTGTCAGCGTAACCGGAAAAAGAAGGGGGTGTGAGATATGATCCTGATGGAACGCGGCATCCACACGGTAGAGCTGTACTTGCGGAATATGGGGTACAGTGCCATTCAGAAGATCGTAGATGATCTGTACGAGCAGGAGAAAATCTACCTACGGAAGAAGGATAAGATCAAGAACCACTGTGATTATGAGGTAACGGACCTGTTTCCGGATGGGATCTATATGAAGCTGGAGCAGCGCTATCTTCACAGCCCAGGTGGTATCCGGTTTATCGTCAATCCCCACTCTCTGGCATCCGGTGGATATGTTCCGGAGGCACTGTATCATCCCAATATGGACCCAGATGTTATGGAGAAGGTTGTTGCTGTAATCGAGGACGAGTTTTATGATGAGGAACACCACAGCATCTGGGAGTTAAACAAAGAGGACCTTTCACTCAGCCGGGTAGACCTCACGTGGAACCTGTATTTCCCCGAAGAGACTGACCTGACAGAACTCATCCGCCTGTTCAAACACGGTCATCATAGCAAGACAGCAAAGGTCAAACAATTCCATGATTCAGTAAAGGATAAACATTCCTTCCGGTTGAAGTTCAGTGATATGACATTGACTGTGTACGATAAGAACTTTCAGATCACCAGCAAAGGACAAACGATCGAGAACGAGACAGATGGGACAAATATCCTACGGATCGAGCTATCTATGAAACGCAACGCATATTACAGAGCGCTGAAACTGAAACCAGGAAAAAAGCTATCTTATGATGTGATCCTGCACAAACTCTACAAGCATGGAAGCAAACTGATCCGTAAGCAAATGAAGAACCTATTTCCTTGTGATGGGAAACATCTGCCCTATCAGAAAGCCAAGCGCAGGATCGAGAAGGAGATTACGAACAAGAAGACCCAGAAGAAGATGCTGTACCTACTGGAGAAAACGAGTCGAAGCGATACGCTCGACCATGCCATCAAGAAAACACAGGAACGGTATCGTATTGGAGAGAAAGGCATGAAATCGTTACTCAAACAGTTTGATGCGATCCAGGTCAATCCAATTACCTTTCGGAAAGACTCGAAGATCAAAAAAGTAGAATCTTTCAGGAAGATGTTATTATGATGTTTTTGATGGTGTTCGGTTAAAAAAATGGAGGATTGAGTGGAGGGTGTTTTGGGGTGTTGGTGTTTCTGGGTGATTTGTTCTTAACCCCCTTATAGGCCAGGATACGGACCAATTCACGCGAGATTGGAGCGTTTAAAAGAGTTTAGAAGAGGTACTCCAATCTCGCGTGAATAAACAGGAGAGATACAGAACCCAAAGCATACCAAAAGAATGAAAATATCATCCAATTCATCAGAGCATACTCCCTGAAAATCTTCGCTCAGACGGCCATACACGCAAGTTAAGAACACCTGCCTGCTCCAAAAGCCTTGTGATAATCCTTGCTCCGAGTAGACACTCAGCCCCTCCTGAATATCCGGACCTGAGCAGATTCCAGATATATATTATATTCTTGAAACCAGCTGGCATGGTATTGACTGTGCTGGCTGGTTATCTTATTTCAGGAGGAAACTATCATGAAAGTCCTGCT
>OLQA01002669.1_pt1 | contig 13634 bp, 13 predicted proteins | sample 1673151 | NCBI WGS metagenome assembly OLQA01 (sample SAMEA3136760, study PRJEB25190) | human gut metagenome | biome: human gut; feature: human-associated habitat; material: faeces | place: Austria | collected 2013 | reverse complement strand
ACACAGATAGATATTCCAAAGTGGAGCGGTTTCTCAGCCAGTTTCTTATGACAGCCGCTCGCCGTTCCAGACCTCGGGGCTGCGCTTCGGGACGCCGGCCATCACCACCCGCGGCCTGAAAGAGGACAAGATGGACTACATCGTCGGGCTGATCGACCGCGTGCTGCACGACCCGGAGAACGAAGCGAACATCGCCGCCGTGCGCAAGGACGTGAACGCGCTGATGGCCGACTATCCGCTTTTCGCGTGGTAAGATGAAGGAGGTCATCGACTTCTTCCGCCGGCTGCACGACGACAACACCCGGGAATGGTTCGACGCCCACCGCGCCGAATGGACCCGTGTGAAGGGACGGTTCGCCGATTTCACCGGACAGCTGATCGGGGGCATCGCGTCGTTCGACCCCGAGGTGCGCGGCCTGCGTCCGCAGGACTGCACCTACCGGATCGCCCGCGACACGCGTTTCTCGCCCGACAAGTCGCCCTACAAGACCTATATCGGGGCTTACATTGCGCCGAAGGGCAAGAAGTCGGGCTTCGCGGGATACTATTTCCACATCGAACCCTGCTGCGACTCGCTGGTGTGCTGCAACCTGCTTTCGGCGGGCGCCGTGTGCATCGAGCCGACGGTGCTGCGGTCGATCCGCGAGGAGGTGCTCGACAACGGCGCGCAGATCGAGGCGGCGATCCGGAAGGCCAAAGGGTTCTGGCTGTGCAGCGGCAACAGGCTCAAGCGGGTCCCGACGGGATTCCCGGCCGACAGCCCCTATGCCGAGATGCTGAAGCTGAAGGATTTCTACCTCGAACAGCCCATCGCCGAGGAGTTCCTGCTCGCACCCGACCTGCTGGAACGCACCGTCGAGCAGTTCCGCCGCACGCAGCCGTTCATCGCCATTCTGAACCGGGCGATCCGCTACGCCCACGAAGAGATGCAGTGACATGAGACGTCTGTTTCTGATCGCTGCACTGTTTCTGTGGACGCCGGCCGGGGCGCAGAACGACGATGCGACGCCGCGGAAGATCGAAAAAGAGACCTTCGTCTATGCCGTGCGGGATGCCGACACGCTGCGGCTGGACCGTTATGCGCTCCTCTCGCCCGACAGCCGGGCGAAACCCTGCCTGATGTTCCTTTTCGGCGGCGGCTTTATGACCGGAACGCGGGACAACCGGCGTTTCCGCCCCTTCTTCGACTACTACGCCCGCAAGGGGTTCGTCGTCGTGTCGATCGACTACCGGCTGGGGATGAAGCGGGCCAGACAGGCCGGCCTGCTCGACGAGGAGCATTTCACGCAGGCGTTGGACATGACGCTTTCGATGGCGACGGAGGACCTCTACGACGCCACGGCCTATATCTGCCGGCACATGCCGGACGTCGATCCTTCGCGGATCGTGACGTGCGGGTCGAGCGCCGGGGCCATCACGGTGCTGATGGGCGAGTACTGGCTTTGCAACGGGCATCCGCTGACCGCCGGGAAGTTCACGCAGGACTTTAGCTACGCCGGGGTAATCGCCTTTGCGGGAGCCGTTTGCGATACGCAGGGCAGCCTGCGCTGGGCGCGCGATCCCGCGCCGATGCTGCTTTTCCACGGCGACGCCGACCGCAATGTGCCCTACGGCGCGATCGGTGTCGACGGGGTCTGGCTGTTCGGCTCGAAGAGCATTGCCGACGACCTCGCGCGGCGCAGAGTTCCGCACGCGTTCTACTCCGTCGCCGAGACCAATCATTCGATGGCGTGGCGGCCGATGACCGAGAACCGCGGCGAGATCGACTCGTTTCTCGAAAAGCTGGTCTTCAAACGGCAGCGGCTGGTGACCGACGTCCGCATCACGCCGCTCGATGCGCCCGCAGTTCCGAAGGATTTCGGGATTTCCGACTACATCGACGCCAACTACGGGCATTAGGCGTCCGCCGCAGATGAAAAATCCGCAGCCTCCCCCGGGAAGCTGCGGATTTTCGTTTGCCGTGCGGCGCGTGATCACTCCACCGTCACCGACTTGGCGAGGTTGCGGGGCTGGTCGACATTGCGGCCCTTGTAGACGGCGATGTAGTAGGCCAGCAGTTGCAGCGGGACCGATACCACGATGGGCATCAGGCACTCGGCGATCACCGGGACCTCGATCACGAAGTCGGCCGAGCGGCGTACCTGTTCGTCGCCGCGGGCGATGACGGCGATGATCTTGCCGCCGCGGGCCTTGATCTCCTCGATGTTCGAGGCCGTTTTTTCGTAGGTGTGGTCCGGCGTGGCGATGGCCACGGTGGGCATCTCGGCGTCGATCAGCGCAATGGGGCCGTGCTTCATCTCGGCCGCGGGGTAACCTTCGGCGTGGATGTACGAAATCTCCTTGAGTTTCAGCGCGCCTTCGAGTGCCGTGGGGTAGTTGTACCCGCGGCCGAGGTAGATGAAGTTGTGCGCATAGGTGAATATTTTCGCCAGGTCGGCGACCTGCGGGGCGACTTTCAGCACCTCTTCCATCGTCTCGGGCAGGTGCAGCAGCGCCGCCGAAACCTCGTTGTAATACGCCTCCGTGACGGTTCCTCTCTCGCGGCCCACGGCCAGCGCCAGCATGGCCATCACGGTCACCTGCCCGGTGAAAGCCTTCGTCGAGGCGACGCCGATCTCGGGCCCCACGTGGATATAGGCCCCCGAATCCGTGGCCCGGGCGATCGACGAGCCGACGACGTTGCAGATGCCGAAGACGAACGCCCCGGCCTTGCGGGCCAGTTCGACGGCGGCCAGCGTGTCGGCCGTCTCGCCCGACTGCGACACGGCCACGACGATGTCGTCCTCGCGGATGATGGGGTTGCGGTAGCGGAACTCCGAGGCGTACTCCACCTCGACGGGAATGCGGCAGATCGACTCCACGAGGTGTTCGCCGATCAGCGAGGCGTGCCACGACGTGCCGCACGCCACGAAAATGATGCGCCGGGCGTTCACGAACCTGTCGCGGTGGTCGATCACGCCCGAAAGTTTCACCTCGCAGGTGTCGGGGTTGATGCGTCCGCGGATGCAGTCGACGATGGTCCGGGGCTGCTCGTAAATCTCCTTGAGCATGAAGTGGGGATAGCCGCCCTTTTCCAGCTGCGAGATCGACAGCTGGAGTTTCTTGATGTCGATCTTCGCATCGTGGTTGTCCAGCGTGACGATTTTCAGCGGGGCGTTGCGGTCGATCACGGCGATTTCGCCGTCGCCCACGTAGACGAAATCCTCGGTGTATTCGATGATCGACGCGGCGTCGGACGAGAGGAAGAACTCCCCGTCGCCCACGCCCACGACCATCGGGCTGCTCTGCCGCGCGGCGACGATCCGGTCGTGGTTTTGCCCACGGATGAGTCCCAGAACGCCGAGTTCAGACGGGAGGATCGCAATGTGCTCCCGCTCGAGGAAGGACTTTACCAGCTTTTCCGTTTCGCCGGTGTCAAATCCGGTTTCGGGATGCTTATGGAGCGTGCGGCGCAGTTCAATGACCTCCGGCAGGATCTCGGCGGCCCGTGCCTTCATGGCGGTGTGCAGGGAGGCGTGGAATGATTCGCTCATGATGCAGCCTCACACCTGACTCAGTAGCCGATCGCGGTGCCGATCACCAGCATAATGGCGCCGAGCACGGACACGATCAGGAAAATGGGCAGGACAAATTTCAGGTAGGATTCGAACTTTTCGTTTGCGGCAAACACATAGGCCATCATGCTGGCAGACGTCGGCCAGATCATGTTGGACAGGCCGTCACCCATCTGGAACGCAAGGATTGCGGTCTGACGGCTGACGCCGATGAGGTCGGACAGCGGCGCCATGATCGGCATCATGGCAGCAGCCTGTCCGCTGCCGGAGTTGATAAAGAAATTGACGATGGTCTGGATCAGGAACATGATGACAGCGCTGAGGCCGGCGGGCAGACCGCCGAGAATGCTGGACATGCCGTACACCATGGTGTCGATGATGTTGCCCTGCGTCAGCACGAGCGAAACGGCTTTTGCCATGCCGAGCACGAGCGCGGCGGTGAACATTTCCTTGCCGTATTTCGTGAACATGGCAGCAATTTCATTGGGCTTGTAACCGGCCACAAGGCCGCCGATGATGCCGATGATGATATACAGGCCGGCCATCTGTACCATGCTCAGACTGAACTTAACGGTCAGTACCACAACGGCGACGACGGCGACAAACAGCGTGAAGACGACCCACTTGTCGCGGGTGGTCGCGGCTTTCTGCATGTTTTCGTTTTGCAGCTCCTGCGTATCCGGCTTATAGCTGCTCAGGCTGGCGCTCGGATTCTTTCTTACCTTTTCTGCATAGATGACGACATAGATCAGGCCGGCGAGACCGAGGACGAGCCAGGTGATGGTGCGGAACGTCATGCCGGAGTAGATTGGCAGCTCACAGATCTGCTGCGCGACAACGACGGTGTTCGGGTTGGTTGGGCCGACCGCGAAGCCGACCAGCGCGCCGACGGCGACAACGCCCAGCGCGGTCATGACATCATAGCCGACAGCGAGGCACAGCGTAACCACGAGCGGGATGAAGGCGATTGGAGAGTTTACGGAACCGGTCAGGCCGCCCCGGACGAAGAAGAACGCGTAGAAAATGATCAGCATGACCACGCGGCCTTTTGCACCGACCTTGCTGATGAAAGAGCCGAACACTCTCTCCAGCGCGCCCGTGGACGTCAGAATGCCCATGCCGGCGACGCACATATAGATCAGAATGACGATGTTCGCCATGGAGACGAAGCCCTGCGGGATCGCGACAAACATATCAAACAGGTTGACCGGCGTCTGATCGATCCGGTGATAGGTGCCAGGGATGACCATTTTGACGTTATCTACGGTTTCACGGTCAAATTGACCAGCGGGGACGATGTAGGTCAGTACGGTCGCCAGCAGGATTATGATAAAGAGAATGATATAGACATGTGGGATGGCGTGCTTCTTTTTGGACAATGAATTTGTGGCAGGTTTCATGGTTGCTCGGTCCTTTCTGAAGTGGCAGCATGTTAACAGTTTGTTTACACGTGCCGGATGAGGCATATTATAGTCCAAAAGAATAAAAATGCAACAAATATTTTAAATTTTTTCGTAAATTTTCGTATTTCTAGAGTTTTTATGAATAATTATGCTTGCTCGGAGCCGGCGTTTGGGCAGATTCACAGGATTTCTGGAGCAGAAATCCTGCTGCGCCCCGGCATATGGGCGCAGTAAGGGCGTGCTGCTCCTTGAGAAGAATGTCGGAACAAAAACCATTGCATTCCCGTTGATTTGCTCCGCGAAATGTGTTACGCTCTCAGTGCTGGAAGCCCGGCACTGGCCGGGAAATTTTCGTTTATGGGAAGACAGGTATGGACTATTATCTTCTTGCGGATATGACGGTGCAGATTGGCTACGAGCTCGCGGTCGCCGGGGCGGAGACGTACCGGGTCGAGGAGACCATGCGCCGTGTGATCGAGGCATATGGCACGGAGGGACAGGCGTTTGCCATCCCGAACTGTGTTGCGGTGAGCTTCGTGACGCCGAATACGAAGCCGCTGACCATCATGAAGCGCGTGGGCTACCATGGCAACGACCTCGAGCGCATTGAAAAGCTCAACGCGCTCAGCCGGCGCATCTGCGCCGAGGTGCCGGATCCGGAGACGGCGCAGCACTGGCTCAAAGAGACGACGGCCGCCGTCCGCAGCTACGCCGTGTGGATATATTACCTCGGCAATTTCATGGCGGCGGCGGGCTTTTGCTGCGTCTTCGGCGGCACGGTGCGCGACTGGCTCTGGGCAGGGCTGAGCGGTCTGACCATCGGCTTTGTGACGCGCTGTATGGACCGGCTGGAGGTCAACCCGTTTTTCAGCACCATTGCGGCGTCCTTTCTCATGGCGCTGCCGGCGTATGTCGCTGCCGGCCTCGGCTGGCTCGACTGTGTGGCGGTCGTCATCATCGGCGCGCTGATGCTGCTCGTGCCCGGACTGCTCATCACAAATTCGATGCGCGACATCATCTACGGCGACACGAGCTCCGGCGTCAGCCGCATCGTGCAGGTGCTGCTCTCGGCGTTCGCCATCGCGCTTGGCACGGCGGCGGCGTGGCACGTCACGACGCCAATCTACGGACATGCGGAGGCGGCTGCGGCGCTGACCTATCCGCTCTGGGCGCAGGGTCTCGCGACGTTTGTCGCCTGCCTTGGATTTGTGATCCTGTTTAATGTCCACGACTGGGGCAGCGTTTTGTGCGCGCTCGGCAGCGCGCTGACATGGATCGTGTACCTGCTGTGCAGCAGGGCCGGGTTCAGTATCTACAGCGCCAACTTCTTTTCCGAGGTCGTGGCCGCCGTGTATTCCGAGGGCATGGGGCGCTGGCGCAAGTGCCCGGTCACGTCCTATCTGGTCATCTCCAGCATTCCGCTGCTGCCCGGCGCGGGTATTTATTACACGATGAGCATCGGCCTTTCGGGCTCCGTGCAGGCGGCGCTGCAGAAGGGACTGGAGACCGCCGGAATCGCGGGCAGCCTGGCTGTCGGTATCCTGCTGGTGTCGACGGTGTTTCGTGCAGTAAATGCACGCAGGCGCCGCGCATCTGCACCCGGACGCGAATAAACAGGGGGGCGAACCATGGAAAAATCGACTGTACTATTGTTTGATATCGACAACACGCTGCTGGATTTCAGCGCCGGTGCGATGCAGGCAATGGAGGAGATCTTCCGCGCGGCAGGACTGCCGTATGCGCCGGAGATGTTCGCCGTGTTTCAGGTGGAGAACGACAAGCTCTGGGTGCGGATCGAGCGCGGCGAGCTGACGATCGCCGGGCTGCGGGACGTGCGCTGGCAGACGATCCTGGCGCGGCTCGGGCTGGAGGCTGACGGCGCGGCGATGGAGGATGCGTTCCGCGACCGTCTGCATGAGAGCGCGGTCCCGGTCGCGGGCGCGCCGGAGGTGCTGGCGCGGCTGCATGGGAAATACCGCCTGTGCGCTGCAATCAACGGGCCGTATGCGCAGCAGGTGAACCGTCTGCGCCGGGCCGGGATGCTCGATGCGTTTGAGCAGCTGTTCATCTCCGGGCAGATGGGCGCAGAGAAGCCGAGCCGGGTATTCTTTGACCGGTGTCTTGCGCAGCTGCCCGGTGTTCGGCCGGAACAGTGCCTGATGATCGGTGATTCGCTCACGGCGGACATTGCGGGCGGCAGGGCAGCGGGGATGCGCACCTGCTGGTTTGACCCCGCCGACCGCGGCACGGCCATGCCGCCGCAGGCGGACTGGCGCATCACGCGGCTGGAGGAATTGTTCGATATTCTCTAAGAAAGTGCAAAAAGCAGACCGCCCTCGCTTTACTGAGCGAGGGCGGCTTTCCTATATGCATACAAAAACGCGGGTGCAGATCACTCTGCACCCGCGCGGGTTTTGTGCGGTTTTCGGGGTCAGCCGAAGATCAGATCTTCATGCAGACGTCCCATGCACGCCAGATGACGGTGCGCAGGTTGCCGATGGCAACGCAGTCGCCCACGCGGTGGACCTGCTTGTTGTCCTTGCCGCCGACCGGAGTCGGGATGAAGCCGACGCCATTGACCACGTTGTCGCACGCGACGAAGGTGCTCTCGCCGGTCTTGACGTTCTTGACGGTGCAGCCGGTGTCCGTGATCTCGGTGACGGTGGACTCGAGATAGGTCGGGACCTTGTGGTACTCCATCGCGTCACGCAGGAAGGAGGTGTTGGCAAGGCAGGTAGCCTGAGCAGCAACCAGGTCGCCGGCGTACTCGACAATGATCGGGTGCTTGCCCTGGAGGATCAGGTCGTAAGCCGCCTCGCAGGAGGACTGGCCGCCGCCGAAGAACAGGACTTTGTCGCCGACTTCCTTCTTCTCCTTGAGCAGTTCGGTGAAGCTCATGGTCTTCTCGAAGCCCGGGATCATGGGCATGGTTCTCGGCACGGAGCCGGTGGCCACGATGATCTCGTCAAAGCCGCGCATGGTGCCAAGGTCGGTGACCTCGGTGTTGAAGCGGATGTCGATGCCCTGCTTCGCGACTTCCTTCTTGTACCACTCAATGAGTTCCTTGTCGTTCTCTTTGAAGCTCATCGCGGAAGCGGTGAGGAACAGGCCGCCGAGCTCGTTGGTCTTTTCGAAGAGAACCGGCTTGTGGCCGCGCTTTTTGAGGACAAGCGCGCACTCCATGCCGCCGATGCCGCCGCCGATGATGGCGACCTTCTTCGGGCTCTTGGTCGGAACGATCTTATACTTGTTGTGCTGCATGGTCGTCGGGTTCAGCGCGCAGCGGCCCAGGTGCAGGGAATCCTGCGTGCTCTGGATATTCGCCGTGCCCTTGAACTTCGCAAAGTTGAAGCAGCCGTTGTGGCAGCGGATGCAGGGCTTGATCTCGTCCTGACGGCCCTCGAGGATCTTGTGGATCCACTCGGGGTCAACGAGGTTCTGACGCGCGATGGCAACTGCATCGAGACGGCCGGCAGCGATCTCTTCCGCGGCCTTGACCGGATCCATACGGCCGGCGCAGGCGACGGGCTTGTCGGTGAACTTCTTGATGTGCTCGACGTACTCGAGGTTGCAGTTGTCGGGCATGTACTGAGGCGGATGTGCCCAGTACCATGCGTCGTAAGTACCGTTGTCGCAGTTGAACATGTCGTAGCCGGCATCGCCCAGGTACTTGATGGCCTTCTCGGACTCGGGCATGTCACGGCCGAACTCTTCGAAGTCGGTCTCATACGGCATAGCGCCCTTGCCCCAAGCCTTGGTCTTGGAGACGACGGAGTAACGCAGGGACACCGGGAAGTCGGCGCCGGCCTGACGCTTGATGGACTGCACGATCTCGACCGGGAAACGGAAACGGTTCTCGAAAGAGCCGCCGTACTCGTCGGTACGATGGTTCCAGTTGGCGATGGTGAACTGGTCAAGCAGATAGCCTTCGTGGACGGCGTGGATCTCAACGCCGTCGACACCGGCCTCACGCAGCAGCTTCGCGGTCTTGCCGAACGCATCGACCATCTCGTGGATCTCTTCGACGGTCATCGGACGGGAGAGCATGTCCTCCTGCCAACGGTTCGGGGTAGCGGAAGCGGAAGCGCAGCAGTAGCTGACGTCGATGACGGGCTTGGCAAGGGTGCCGAGCACCTTGTTGTTGTTCAGAGTGACCATCCAGGGGGCAACAGCCATGGAGCGGCCGAAACCAGCGGCGAGCTGAATGAACAGCTTGGAGCCGGTCTTGTGGTACTCGACCATGTAGTCGGCGAGTTCCTTAAACATCTTCTTGTTCTGCCAGAGCCATCTGCGGCCCATGGTGTCGCGGACACACTGCATGCCCGGGAGGACCAGACCGACGCCGTCCTGTGCACGGTTGAGCAGGAAGTTCGCAGCTTCCTTATCAAAGTGGCAGGGCTCCAGCCAACCAAACAGAGAGGTGCCGCCCATGGAGCACTGGACAATGCGGTTTTTGATCTCGACATTGCCAATCTTCCACGGAGTAAATAGCGCGCTATACTTTTCGTCCATGAAATACATCCTTCCTTTTTCTTTTATTACGAAGATGATCCTGCTGTTGCTCTCGGCAGATCATCGAACGTTTTCGTAAGTATGACACCGCAGTGCAGTGAACACGATGCATACATACTGTGCATAGCATAACATACTTTTTGACAAAAAGCAATGAAATAAAATCGACCGGCTCGTATATTTTGCTCACAAAAAGCGTAAAAGAGTGACACAAGTGGCAGAAAGCGTCTGGAAATTCCAAAAAGAAGCAGCGCTGCAGAAAGCCAACGTTTAGTCAAATAATGGTATATTTTTTGCAGTGTGTCAATTTTCGGACACATTGACTTCCGGGTGTTCAGCGAAAAAACTACTTGAAATCCAGCGGCGACTGTGCTATGTTAATGCTATTCTTTCTTAGACCTACAAAAAAGATATGTATTAGGAGGCTTTGCTATGAGCAAGCAACTGAACCGGGAGGAAGCCTGGGCACTGTTGACGGAGTATAACCAGGATCCGTTCCATCTGCATCATGCCCGCACGGTCGAGGGCGTCATGCGCTATTTCGCGCAGGAGCTCGGCTACGGCGACGAGGTGGATTTCTGGGGCATCGTCGGCCTGCTGCATGATCTGGATTTTGAGCGCTATCCCGATCAGCACTGCATCCAGTCGCAGGAGATCATGCGCGAGCGGGATCTCGACGAGCGGCTGATCCACGCCACAGCCAGCCACGGCTACGGCATCACGGTGGACATCCAGCCGGAGCACGAGATGGAAAAGGTGCTCTTTGCGACCGATGAGCTGACTGGCCTGATCGGCGCGGCGGCGCTGATGCGTCCGTCCAAGAGCGTGCAGGATATGGAGCTCAAGTCGCTCAAGAAGAAATATAAGAGCAGCGGCTTTGCGGCGGGCTGCTCGCGCGAGGTGATCCAGCGCGGCGCGGACATGCTCGGCTGGAGCTTGGACGAGCTGCTGACGCGCACGCTCGACGCCATGCGCGTGGTCGAGCCGCTCGTGGCCGAACAGGAAGCCAAAGAAGCCAAATAAGAAAAGGCCGGGGATACGCCCCGGCTTTTTTTACATCTGCAACATTCGACTTGAATTCCTTGTGATTTGGTAGTATATTATCCTTAGCATCTGCACACGCAGCTGTGCAGCAAGGAGGCAACGGATTATGGTCATCTCAACCAAGGGGCGCTACGCGCTGCGCCTGATGATCGACCTGGCGCAGCATTGCGACGAGGGCTTCATCTCGCTCAAGACCGTGTCGCAGCGGCAGGATGTGTCCCTGAAATATATGGAGGCGATCGCAGCGGCGCTCAACCGCGCGAACCTCGTCAACAGCCAGCGCGGCAAGGAGGGCGGCTACCGCCTGAGCCGGCCGGCGAGCGAGATCACGGTCGCGGAGGTGCTGCACAGCACCGAGGGCAGCATGGCCGCCGTGTCGTGCCTTGATGCTGGGGAGAACGGCTGTGAGCGCGCGGCCCAGTGCCTGACGCTGCCGATGTGGAAAAAGCTCGACGCCGTTATGGATAACTACCTGTCCGGCGTGTCCGTGCAGGACCTGCTCGACGGCAAGGCATAAGGGCGCAGAACCGGGGAAAGAACGTGTGTTTTCTTTCCCCGGTTTTCTTTTTCAAATTCCTATTGACATCATGGGGAATACATGGTATCATTTACCCACAAAGCAAATAGGAATTAAAGGAGGACAGTCTCATGCGCGTCTACGCAGACAATGCGGCAACCACAAAGCTATCCCCCGCCGCAAAGGAAGCCATGCTTCCGTATTTTGACGAGATCTACGGCAATCCCAGCACGCTCTACACCCTCGGGCAGGAGGCGGCCGAGCATCTGCTCGCCTGCCGCACCGAGATCGCGCAGCTGATTGGCGCTGCCGACCCGCGCGAGATCGTGTTCACCTCCGGCGGCAGCGAGGCTGACAATCAGGCCATCATTTCCGCCGCCAGAAACGGCGCTCGCAAAGGGAAAAAGCATCTGATATCCACGAAATTCGAGCACCACGCGGTGCTGCACACGCTCGACAAGCTCCGTAAGGAGGGCTTTGACGTGACGCTGCTGGATGTGCACGAAAACGGCGTCGTCCGCGTCGAGGACGTGGCCGCGGCCATCCGGGACGACACGGCGCTCGTGTCCGTCATGTTCGCCAACAACGAGATCGGCACCATCCAGCCCATTGAGGCCATCGGCGCGCTCTGCCGCGAGCGGGGCATCCCGTTCCACACGGACGCGGTGCAGGCCGTCGGCCACGTCCCCGTGGACGTGCAGGAGATGCACATCGACCTGCTCTCGTGCTCGGCGCACAAGTTCCACGGTCCGCGCGGCGTCGGCTTTTTGTACGCCAGGCGCGGCATCCCGCTCACGAACATCATCGAGGGCGGCGCGCAGGAGCGCGGCAAGCGCGGCGGCACGGAGAACACTCCGGCTATCGCCGGCATGGCCGCAGCGCTGCGCGAGGCGGTCGACCACATGGCCGAGAACACGGAGAAAGTTACGCACCTGCGCGAGACGCTCATCGCCGGCCTCTCGACCATCGAGCACGCCCGGCTCAACGGCGACCGCGACCGGCGTGTGCCCGGCACGGTGAACTTCTGCTTCGAGGGCATCGAGGGCGAGTCGCTGCTGCTCCTGCTCGACCGCAAGGGCATCGCCGCTTCATCCGGCAGCGCTTGCACCTCCGGCTCGCTCGACCCCAGCCATGTGCTGCTGGCCATCGGCCTGCCGCACGAGGTGGCGCACGGGTCGCTGCGTCTGTCCGTGGGCGAATATAACACGGACGAGGAAATGGCGTACATCGTGGACAATGTCCGGCAGGTGGTCGCCTACCTGCGCAGCATCTCCCCGGTGTGGGACGAGCTGGAGACCGGCGCGCGCCCGCACCTGATTTGACACAATATAGATATAAAGGAGGCTTTCCTATGGCACTGTACAGCGAAAAGGTCATGGACCATTTTGAAAACCCCCGCAACGTTGGCAAGATGCCCGACGCCGACGGCATCGGTGAAGTCGGCAACGCCAAGTGCGGCGACATCATGCGGATGTATATCAAGGTAAACGACGGCATCATCTCGGACGTGAAGTTCAACACGTTCGGCTGCGGCAGCGCGATCGCGTCCTCGTCGATGGCGACCGAGATGATCAAGGGCAAGACGATCGAGGAAGCGCTCGCCGTGTCGAACAAGGAGGTCGTGGAAGCGCTCGACGGTCTGCCCGCGCACAAGCTGCATTGCAGCGTCCTGGCCGAGGAAGCCATCAAGACCGCCGTCAAGGACTATTACGACAAGAACAACATCCCCTACGACCATTCCCGGTTCCCCGACTGCGAAAACTGCGGCAGCTGCCATATGGTGTGAGCGTTTTACACGAAAAGACGCCGAAGGAAATCATCCTTCGGCGTCTTTTATGGTTTAGGAGACTTTTTCGTATAGCTTTCCGGTGGGCGCGGAGAAAAGTTTTACAATGCGTCCTGTGACGAGCATGGACAAAACGGTCCCGATCCCGATATTGGATATACGGCCGGAAAAAATGAGCGTGATCGCAATGGAGAGCGCCACGCAGCCGAGATCCAGCACGTTCTTTCCGTAACCGAAGTCCTTTTTCAGCGCTATGCCGATCGCTCCGGCAGCACCCTCGCCGGGGTTCGGGATAAGTTTCATCCCGGCAGTCAGCGAGATCCCGACGGCGGTCAGCACGATGGCCAGAACGAGCACGAGATACTGGCTGACCGGCTTGGTCAGAAGCGGGATGTGGTCATCAAAAAACTGGATCAGGATGCTGCATACAAAGCTTGTGGCGAGTTGGAAGCACTGCACCGGATGGAAATCCTTGCGGAGCAGCAGCCGCTGCATCAGAACGAACAGGAGATAAAGCGTGTAAACGCACATCCAGAGCGGGATACCGGCCAGCTGATGAACGTTGAACGGCACGGAATTGATCGGCGAAATGCCGAGCTGCGTTTTGGTGTTCAGATCGATGCCGAGCGAGAGAAAGACCAGTCCCACGCAGAAGATCAAAAGACGGAGAATAAATCGTTTTATTTTTACGCGCCGTTCCATAACAAGCTCCTTCAGACAAAATCTTTTTTATTCTACCACAAGAAGAGAGGATTGGGAAGGACCGGAGAAAATTCTCTGGTAGACGGGCCGCGGTTTTTGTGCTATCCTGTCGGAAG
>OLQA01002651.1_pt1 | contig 13723 bp, 13 predicted proteins | sample 1673151 | NCBI WGS metagenome assembly OLQA01 (sample SAMEA3136760, study PRJEB25190) | human gut metagenome | biome: human gut; feature: human-associated habitat; material: faeces | place: Austria | collected 2013 | reverse complement strand
AATAGTTAAACTCCAACACAAACAAAACCCTGCCGGTGAAGCTCCGACAGGGATTTTGCATCTGTAATTGTATTTTTTCTTTGGGCTTTTCTTTTCTCTTTGCTTCTTTTCTCTTTTCTTTTCTCCCGAAAAGAAAAGAGAAAGAAGAGAAACGTCACTCCCGGTTCGCCAGCATCTCTTTGGTCTTCATAAGGCGGGTGGTGTTGCCCCTGTCGTTTTCGTCCAGCTTCATCTTGATCTCCCTGATAGCCTCGTCGAACTGGGGTATCATGACGTACTCCAGGGCGTTGACCCGGCGGCGGGTCTTTTCTATCTCGTCCGCCAGGGAGTTGCATATCTTTTCCACCTCTGCAAGCTCTATGAGCATGGGCAGCACCTCTGCGAAGGCGGATACGGCGGAGTCCAGCTCCGCAGAGGTGTTCATGAAGCCATAAGGGTAGTCAAAGGTATCGGAAGTCTCAAGGGACAGCTTTGGCATCTTCAGCGACAGCACGTGCTGGGTATCCACGGATACCGTGGCGGGGCGGGCGGGGTAGGCGAGGGCTTCTTCTATTGCCTCTCCGCTCATCTCGGCCCTTGCCAGCACGAACTGCCCCATTGCGGCGGAAAGCTTTTGCTCCACCTGCTCCCGCAGCTCCTTATTGCGGCGGGCGTAGGCTATGAAGCGGCGAACCATCTCGTCCCGCTTGTCTTTCATAAGCTTATGACCCCTGGCTGCCACCTTGCGCTTTTTCTTAAGGTTGGTCAGCTCCATGCGGGTCGGCTTTACTTGAAGCTGTGCCATAGGCTATTCCTCCGCTTTGGGCAGGTATTTATCCAGATATTCGTCCCTTATGCGCTTAAGCTCGGCGCGGGGCAGTATGGAGAGCAGCTTCCAGCCCAGATCCAGAGTTTCCTCTATGGAGCGGTTGGTATAGAAGCCCTGTGACACATACTCCTCCTCGAAGGCGTCCGCACCTGCTGGGCCCATGATGCCATCATTTACGACGAAAAGGTCGTCGGCTTCATGCAGTCCTGCCGCCAGCGCAAGCGTTGGGCCCAGGGCCAGTGTGACTGCGGCGAACGCTTCATTCCCAAGCTCTTCGCCCGGGGCATCAAGACCGGCAACATCCGCATGCTCGACGGCATCGTCACCTTGTCCCAGCCATTTTTCATGATGGCTTCGACCATTTACGCCGTCCTGGCTTCGATTAATTCGTACCTGCCTTTCTATACGAATATCCTCAATGCCATCGTGCCCGTCCAGATTTGGACCATCATCGGCGTCGGCCAGTACCTCATTCCGGTCATCGTCCTCTTGCAGATCAAGGTGCCGCCGAAATCATGGGCATACCTCATTATTTATCCGATTTTCATGTACAGCTGGATTCCTGTCAACTTCCTCGGTTTCAAAGACCGGCACAAGATGAAATGGAGCCACACCCTGCACACGCGGGCCCTGTCTTATGAAAGCGCGGCCTTATTGCGTAAGGAAAATAAGAAGTAAGGAGATAGACTATGCATATTTTGTTGACCAATGATGACGGATTGAAGGCGCCGGGCCTTCAGACGCTGAAGCGGGAACTGGCATCCCATGACTGCCGCCTGACTGTCGTTGCGCCCAATGGCCAGCGCAGTGCGGCGTCTCATTCCATGACCATCAACAAGGCCCTCTACTGCCGCGACGAATCGACGGTACCGGGAATCCGGGAAATCGCCGTATCCGGTACGCCTGTGGACTGCGTCAAGATGGCTATGGAATATTTCCTCAAAGAAGATAAACCGGACCTCATCATTTCCGGCATCAACGACGGCTATAACCTGGGCAGCGACGTCCTCTATTCCGGGACCGTGTCGGCGGCCATGGAAGGGCCGTATTACGGCCTGCCGGCCTTTGCCGTATCCCTGCTGGGCATGACCGATGAACGCTGCGCTCAGACGGCCCACCTCGTCTGGGACCTGGTCCAGAAGCTCGTCGTCAAAGGCCGCTTCCCGGGCATCGCCAACATCAACGTGCCGCCAGAAGGGGCTGTCAGCCTGGACAACGTCCGCGTCGTGCCCCAGACGGTCCAGATTTACCACAATGTCATCGCTGAGAAACGCGACCTCGACGGCAGCGTCTGCTATCGTATCGTCGGCGATATCGACATGACTACGGCTCCCGACGACAGCGATGTCGCCTGCATCCGCCAGGGTCATATCGCCCTGACGCCGCTCAAATGGCAGCAGACGGCCGACCGGGTCATGGACCACTTAAAAGGATGTCTGTCACTATGACTGATGAAGAACTCATAGAAAAAGCGAAAGCCTACCGCGCTCATTCGTACAGCCCGTATTCTCATTTTCCCGTCGGCGCCGCCGTCCTGGCCGCGTCGGGGAAGGTCTATGGCGGCTGCAATATCGAGAATTCCAGTTATCCCCTGGGCAACTGTGCTGAACGGACGGCTATCTTCAAGGCCGTATCCGAAGGGGAACGGGACTTTACGGCTATTGCCATCGTCGCCGATACGCCCGGCCCCTGTTCGCCCTGCGGCGCCTGCCGGCAGGTCATGGCCGAATTCCATATCCCCAGGGTCATCATGGCCAACCTGAAAGGGGAATGGTGCGTCGTCACGATGGATCAGCTCCTGCCGTACGCCTTTTCTGACACAGATTTGTAAAGAAAGTTCGCTGAATACGGACAAATTTCCGTAAAGGGCTTGCATTTTTTAAGAAGCCGGTTTATAATAACAATCACATCATACATATTGCGTGAACGAAACACACGGGAGAAGGCAATGCCTACCGACGGAGTCAAACTCTCAGGTGCCCCCGCAAAGGGGTGGGACCGTGTGTGGACACGACTCTGGAGAGTCCCGTTTGGGCGCCGAAGGTGCAAGGAAGCGATTCCTAATCTCTCAGGCAAAAGGACAGAGCTGGCAGAACGACCTTTCTTTTTCTGCGACCCTTAGGACCTATCTTCAGAGTAATGATGATAGGTCTTTTTTCATGTCATTATAATTACCATAACAAAAGGGGAGTATGAAAGATGTTAGAAACGTTGAATGCCATTGATAGTTTTGTCTGGGGTCCGCCCTTGCTGGTGCTGCTCATCGGCACCGGCCTGATGCTGACTGTCCGCCTCCATTTGCTCCAGGTCTTCCGCCTGCCGAGAGCGCTGAAGCTCATCTTCACGGCCAAGAACCAGGGTGAAGGCGACGTAGACAGCTTCAAGGCCCTGTGCACGGCCCTGGCCGCTACGGTCGGGACAGGCAACATCGTCGGCGTCGCTACGGCCGTCCATGCCGGCGGCCCGGGCGCTATCTTCTGGATGTGGATGGCTGCTTTCGTCGGCATGGCCACGAAATACGCCGAAGGCTGTCTGGCCGTTAAATACCGCACGGTCGACAAGAACGGCGATATCGCCGGCGGTCCGATGTACTACATCGAAAACGGCCTGGGCAAGAAATACAAGCCCTTGGCTTTCTTGTTCGCCTTCTTCGGCGTCCTCGTCGCCTTCTTCGGTATCGGGACCTTCGCTCAGGTCAATTCCATCGTTGAAATTACGCGCCTGACGACGAGCATCCCCGTCGAATACACGGCCATCGTCCTGACCATCCTCGTCGCTGCCATCACCATCGGCGGCCTCCAGTCCATCGCCCGTGTCGCTTCCAAGATCGTCCCGGCCATGGCTGTCATCTATGTCGTTTCTACGGTCGCTTTCCTCGTCGTCTTTGCCGACCAGATCCCGGCTGCTGTCGAACAGATCATCGTCAGCGCCTTTACACCGACGGCTGCAGCTGGCGGCTTCCTCGGTGCCACGGTACTGGTTGCTATGCGCAACGGTGTCGCCCGCGGCGTCTTCTCCAATGAATCGGGCCTGGGCAGTGCGCCTATCGTAGCCGCTGCGGCCAAGACGAAATGGCCGGCTGAACAGGGCCTCATTTCCATGACCGGTACCTTCATCGACACCATCATCATCTGCACCATGACCGGCCTGTCCATCGTCATTTCCGGCGGCTGGCAGCCTGACCTGGGCCTGGAGGGTGCCAGCATCACCATGTATGCCTTTGAGAACTGCCTGCCCTTCCCGGCAGCTGTGGGCGGCTTCATTCTGATGATGTCCCTGGTGTTCTTCGCCTTTACCACCATCCTGGGCTGGAACTACTACGCCGAGCGCTGCATGGAGTACCTCTCCAACGGCAGCAACCTGGCCGTGAAGATCTATCGCTGGATCTACATCGCCGCCGTGTTCGTCGGCCCCTACCTGACGGTTTCCGCCGTGTGGACCATCGCCGATATTTTCAACGGACTTATGGCCATCCCAAACATCGTTGCCTTGCTGGCTCTGTCCGGTGTCATTGCAAGAACGACGAGAGAATATTTCGACCGGCAAAAGAAAAAAGCCTGAGCTGACTTCTTCAGCAGAACGATATGAAATTCAGAGGACCACGACTTGCATCGCAGTCCTCTGAATTTCTTTCTTTTTCTTGTTATGTAAAAAATAACCAAAAGTGATTGACACCTGCTTAAAAATTGACAAAATAACAGCGTGGATTCCAATAAAAACCGGAGAGCAAGGGAAGGGAAAATCGGAGCAAATTCACAAAAAAAGGCATATCCTCCCATTTGGTAAATTTTTTTGGACAAATAGACTTGCTTTTCCGACGAAATGAGCCTAAAATGAGATCAGTGATCAAACTCGTCAGATGATTTTTCCGATGTTAAGTTGACCTTACGTGGATTTCCAACAAATGGTACAAAGGTTGACGCCACCGGGAGAGGATGACAATCTGGAGACATCCGCATGAACGCGGGGGCCGAAGGGGCAAGACCAGACTCTCAGGCAAAAGGACAGATCTTTTTTAGGGGATTGCAGGCCGCACCCATTCCAAGGTGCAGCCGGACCTATCAGAGAACGCTTTTTGACGGAGCACCACGGTCTTGTGGCGCTCCGTTTGTGTTTGTCGGTTTCTGATGGGTTGGTTGCAAAGAGAAAAAGAGCAAATCGAGAAAAGGAGAGATCTGTATGGCAATCATTGAGACCATCAACAGTGCCATCAACACCGTTGTGTGGGGCAAACCCATGCTCGTCCTGTTGGTGGGTGCCGGTATCCTGCTGACCATCCGGACCTTCGGCGTGCAGTTCCGCAAGTTCGGCTACGCCATGAAGAACACCCTAGGCAAGGTCTTTACCAAGACCGAAGCCAAGGAAGGCGAAATGACGCCCTTCCAGGCCATGAGTACGGCGCTGGCCGGTACCGTCGGTACCGGTAACATCGCCGGTATCACCACCGCCATCACGCTGGGCGGCCCTGGTACCATGCTGTGGCTGTGGATCACCGCCCTGATCGGCATGGCGACCAAGTACTCCGAGGTCCTGCTGGCCGTCAGGTTCCGTGAACGCAACAAGGACGGCGACTGGGTCGGCGGCCCCATGTATTACATCAAGAACGGCCTCGGCAAGAACTGGAAGTGGCTGGGTGCTATCTTCTGTATCTTTGCGGCACTGGCAGCCTTCGGCATCGGCAACGCCGTGCAGGTGGGCAACATCACCTCTTCCATCAACACCGTGATCACCGCCTTCAACCCCGACTTTGACAAGCAGTCCCTGGTCAACATCGTCCTGGGCATCATCCTGGTCATCCTGACCTCCGTGGTTCTGTTCGGCGGCATCAAGCGCCTGGGCGCTGTCACCGAGAAGCTGGTCCCCGTCATGGCAGTCATCTACATCGTGGCCTGCCTGATCGTGGTCATCCGCTATGCCAACACCCTGCCCGCCGTGTTCCACGACATCTTCGTGGGTGCCTTCACCCCCAGCGGTGTCACCGGTGGTGTCGTTGGCTCCATGGTCCTGGTCATCACCTGGGGCGTCAAGCGCGGCGTGTTCTCCAACGAGGCCGGCCTCGGTTCCGCTCCTATCGCCCATGCTGCTACCTCTGAGACCGACTGCGTCAAGCAGGGCCTGTATGGCATCTTCGAGGTCTTCATGGACACCATCCTGATTTGTACTCTGTCCGGTCTGACCATCCTGTGCGCTGCCAAGGGCGCTGGTCTGGACCTGAACATCGGCACCGAGGGCAACACCTCTCTGAATGCCGCTGCCCTCGGCACTGTCTTCACCCAGAAGGGCGGCGCCATCGTCATCGCGGTGGGCCTGGCTCTGTTCGCCTTCTCCACCGTCCTGGGCTGGTCCCTGTATGGCACCCGCTGCTGTGAGTTCCTGTTCGGCCACAAGGCCATCAAGCCTTATCAGATCATCTTCATCATCGTCATCTTTGTGGGTGCGACCATGAAGCTGGACCTGGCCTGGGCCATCGCCGATACCCTCAACGGCCTCATGGCCATCCCCAACCTGATCGCCCTGGTGGCTCTGTCCGGCGTGGTGGTCAAGGAGACCAAGCGGCACTTCTCCGAGCTGCCCAGCAAGAAGTAAGACTCCCTCACTTCTCTGCTGTCCCAGCAAGCCACGGCTTTGCTCGTGGGACCAAACACGAAGAGAACCGGGTGCATATCTTAAATCCAAATATCCTTAAATTCTTCCGATCCTTTCTGAGAGGCCCCCGGCGGACGCAAGTCCCTGGGGGTCTCTTGGCGCTTTTCCTGCAAAAGCGAAGAAAAACGCACAGAGGGCCGGGCAGAAACGCAGGAAAGCTCTACAAACTATCGCTTGCGAAACGGGGGCGGGTATAGTATAATAAACTGTAAAAATCGAGGACTTTTTGTGACTGACGGAAGTGGGAAGGACCACAGGGAGCAAAAAGCATACTTGCGCCGACCGTCTGGGCAGTTCAATTTTCAAATGGAGGGAATTGGGCTGTCCTTTTTTCACATTGCGAAATCACAGCATCACACAGAAAGCCCCAGCGTTCGGAGAGATCGACCAGACCCCTCCGGGATAACTATTATCAGAGAGGAAGGTTCGTTATGAAAAAAGTTGGCATTGTCATGGGTAGCGACAGCGACCTGCCGGTGGTGGAAAAGGCCATCGGCAAGCTGAAAGAATACGGTGTACCCTACGAAGTCCACGTCTACTCCGCCCACCGCACCCCCGTGCAGGCGGCCGAGTTCTCCCGCACGGCCCAGGAAAAGGGCTTTGGGGCCATCATCGCCGCCGCGGGCAAGGCTGCGCATCTGGCCGGGGCGCTGGCGGCAAACACCACGCTGCCGGTGATCGGCATCCCGGTGAAATCCTCCACCCTGGACGGCCTGGACGCCCTGCTTTCCACCGTGCAGATGCCCACGGGCATCCCGGTGGCCACGGTCGCCATCGACGGGGCAGCCAACGCGGCCCTGCTGGCCATTCAGATCCTGGCCGTCTCTGACGAGGGCCTGTCCGCCAAGCTCAAGGCTGCCCGCGCGGCCGAGGCCAATAAAGTCCTGGAGAAGAACGCCGGGGTCGAAGCAGAATACAATCAGTAAGCCCTTGGGGCAGTGAGAATGGAGGTACATACCTATGGGTGGTTTTTGCGGCGCGATCTCCAATCGCGACGTCGTGTTAGACGTTTATTTCGGCACAGATTATCACTCCCACCTGGGCACCCGCCGGGGCGGCATGGCCGCCTGGGACCCGGAGCTGGGCTTCCAGCGGGAGATCCACAACATCGAGAACGCCCCCTTCCGCACCAAGTTTGACAAGACGGTGGGGGAGATGGTGGGCAAGTGCTGCATCGGCAGCATCAGCGACACCGATCCCCAGCCCCTGCTGGTGCGCTCGGTTCACGGGACCTACGCCATCTGCGTGGTGGGCGTGATCCAGAACGAGGAAGCCATCATCGAGCAGATGCTGGGGGACGCCGACCGGCATTTTGAGGCCATGAGCGGCGGGCGCGTGAACTCCAACGAGCTGGTAGCCGCGCTCATCAGCCAGCAGCCCACCATCGCCGAGGGCATCCGCTACGCCCAGAGCGTGGTGGAGGGGACCGTCTCTGTCTTAATTATGACGCCCGATTTCCTCATCGCCGGGCGGGACAAGATGGGCCGCCTGCCCATCCACATCGGCCAGGATGACGAGGGCTGCTGCGTGGCCTTTGAGACCTTTGCCTACCAGAAGATGGGCTATCACGACGCCTACGAGCTGGGTCCCGCCGAGGTGGTGAAGATCACCAAGGACGGCTGGGAGACCCTGCTGCCCGCCGAGAAGGAGATGCGCGTGTGCGCCTTCCTCTGGACGTACTACGGCTACCCCAACTCCAACTATGAAGGCATCAACGTGGAGGTCATGCGGAACCGGAACGGCGCGAGCCTGGCCCGGACCGATAAGGCCAAGGGCGTGGCTCAGGACATCGACTTCGTCAGCGGCGTGCCCGACTCCGGCACCCCCCACGCCATCGGCTACTCCAACGAGAGCGGCATCCCTTTTGCCCGCCCCTTCATTAAATATACCCCCACCTGGCCCCGCAGCTTCATGCCCACGAACCAAAAGGAGCGCGACCGGGTGGCCAAGATGAAGCAGATCCCCGTCCATGAGCTCATCGAGGGCAAGAAGCTCCTCTTCGTGGACGACAGCATCGTGCGGGGCACCCAGCTGCGGGAGACGGTGGAGTTCCTCTACGCCAACGGCGCAAAAGAGGTCCACATCCGCTCCGCCTGCCCTCCCATCATGTATGGCTGTAAGTTCCTGAACTTCTCCACCAGCCGCTCCCCGATGGAGCTGATCGCCCGCCGCACCGTCTACGAGCTGGAGGGCGAAGAGGGGGAGAAGCATCTGGACGAATACAGCGACCCCAACACCGAGCGGGGCCAGAAGCTGCGGGAGGCCATCTGCCGGCAGCTGCACTTCACCTCGCTGGAATACCAGTCCCTGGACGAACTCATCAAGGCCATTGGCCTGGAGCCATGTAAGGTCTGCACTTACTGCTGGAACGGAAAGGAATGAGCGCAATGAATACAACTTCGAGATCTGACAGCTACGCCGCCGCCGGGGTGGACATCACCGCCGGGTACAAGGCCGTAGAACTCATGAAGACCCACATCGCCAAGACCATGACCGCCGGGGCCTTGTCCGACATCGGCGGCTTTGGCGGCCTGTTCGAGCTGGACCTGACCGGCATCACCAAGCCCGTCCTGGTCTCCGGCACCGACGGCGTGGGCACGAAACTCAAGCTGGCGTTCCTCATGGACAAGCACGACACCGTGGGCATCGACTGCGTGGCCATGTGCGTCAACGACATCATCTGCGTGGGTGCCAAGCCCCTGTTCTTCCTGGACTACATCGCCTGCGGCAAGAACGTCCCGGAGAAGATCGCGGGCATCGTCTCCGGTGTGGCCGAGGGCTGCGTCCAGTCCGGCGCTGCCCTCATCGGCGGCGAGACCGCTGAGATGCCTGGCTTCTATCCCATCGACGAGTATGACCTGGCCGGCTTCTCCGTGGGCGTGGTGGATAAGGACAAGGTCTTTGACAAGACCAAGATCCAGCCCGGCGACGTGATCCTCGGCCTGCCCTCCTCCGGGGTGCACTCCAACGGCTTCTCCCTGGTCCGCAAGGTCCTGGACGTGGAGCACACGGATCTGAAGGCCCCCGTGGAGGCCCTGGGCGGCAAGTCCCTGGGTGAGACGCTGCTGGCCCCCACCCGCATCTATGTCAAGAGCATCCTGGCCCTCATGGAGCAGGTCACGATCAAGTCCGTCTCCCACATCACCGGCGGCGGCTTCTATGAAAACATCCCCCGCAGCCTGCCCAAGGGCATGACCGCCAAGATCAAGGAGAGCGACGTGCCTGTGCTGCCCATCTTTGACCTCATCCAGGAGAAGGGCAACGTGCCCCGCCGGGAGATGTTCAACACCTTCAACATGGGCATCGGCATGACCGTCGTGGTCTCCCAGGACGAGGCCGACAAGGCCCTGGAGGCCCTGAAAGCCGCCGGGGAGCAGCCCGTCCGTCTGGGCGAGATCGTCGCGGGCGATGAGGGTGTTATCCTATGGTAAAGACCAAGATCGCCGTCTTAGTCTCCGGCGGCGGCACCAATTTGCAGGCTCTGCTGGACGCCCAGCAGAGCGGCGCCCTGACCGCCGGGGAGATCGTGCTGGTCATCGCCAGCAACGACAAGGCCTATGCCCTCACCCGCGCGGCCAACGCGGGGGTGCCCGCTGTCGTATGCAGCCGGAAGGCCCTGGGGAGCCAGGCGGCGTTTGAGGCCGCCATCTCCCAGGCACTGGCCGAGCATGGAGCAGAGCTGATCGTTATGGCCGGGTTTATGAGTATTCTCACCGAGAACTTCACCAGCCAGTGGCCCCGGCGTATTTTGAACATCCACCCCTCCCTCATCCCGTCCTTCTGCGGGAAGGGGTTCTATGGGCTGAAGGTCCATGAGGCCGCACTGGCCTACGGGGTGAAGGTGACGGGCGCGACCGTCCATTTTGTCAACGAAGTGCCGGACGGGGGAGAGATCCTCCTGCAAAAGGCCGTGGACGTGTTGCCCGGCGACACGCCGGAGGTCTTGCAGCGCCGGGTGATGGAGCAGGCCGAGTGGAAGCTCCTGCCCCAGGCTGCGCAGATGATTTCCGAAGAGATCGGGAGGGAGAAAGCAGAATGAACGTCTATGAAAACCACGACCTGGCCGCCCTGCTGGCCGGGAACACCTACCCCGGCCGGGGCATCGTGCTGGGGAAGGCCGCCGACGGCAAGCAGTCTGTCGCCGCCTACTTCATCATGGGCCGCAGCGAGAACAGCCGCAACCGGGTGTTTGTCCAGGAGCCTGACGGCATCCGTACCGAGGCCTTTGATCCGGCGAAGCTGGCTGACCCCAGCCTCATCATCTACCATCCCGTGCGTCAGCTGGGCCGCGCCCTGATCGTCACCAACGGCGACCAGACCGACACCATCCGGGATCATCTGGAACTGGGCGAGTCCTTCGAGCAGGGCCTGCGTACCCGCGCCTTTGAGCCGGACGGCCCCAACTGGACCCCCCGCATCTCCGGCCTGCTCTCCGCCGACGGCAGCTATAAGATGTCCATCCTGAAAAGCGCCGACGCGGAAGGTTCCGCCTGCGCCCGGTATACCTACGAGTATCCCGGTGTGAACGGCGTGGGACATTTCCTTCACACCTACGTCCAGGACGGCAACCCCATCCCCACCTTCCAGGGGGAGCCGGAGCGGGTGGCCATCACCGGCACGCTGGATGCGTTTGCCGAGATGATCTGGAACAACCTCAACGAAGCCAATAAGATTTCTCTCTACGTCCGCTTCACCGATCTGGCCACGGGTGCGTACCAGGAGAAACTGTACAATAAGAATAAGTAACACCGGGGGAGCGAACGATGAAAAAATTAGAACTGAAATACGGCTGCAATCCCAACCAGAAGCCCGCCAGCATTACCGTGAATGACGGCCGGGATCTGCCCTTAGAAGTGCTGAACGGCAAGCCGGGCTACATCAATTTTATGGACGCCCTGAACTCCTGGCAGCTGGTCAAGGAGCTGAAGGAGGCCACCGGCCTGCCCGCCGCCGCGTCCTTCAAGCACGTCTCTCCCGCCGGGGCCGCCGTGGGCCTACCCCTGAGCGAGACGGATAAGGCCATTTACTTTGTGAATCCCGACGCGGAGCTTACCCCCCTGGCCTGCGCATACATCCGCGCCAGAGGCGCGGACCGTCTCTGCTCCTACGGCGACTGGGCGGCCCTGAGCGACACCTGCGACGCCGCCACCGCCGCTTACCTCAAGCCGGAGGTCTCCGACGGCGTCATCGCCCCGGACTACACCCCTGAGGCCCTGGAGATCCTCAAGGCCAAGAAGAAGGGAAACTATAACATCGTCAAGATCGACCCCAATTACGTCCCCGCCGTGCAGGAGCACAAGGACGTGTTCGGCATCACCTTCGAGCAGGGGAGAAACAACTTCAAGATCGACGAGTCCCTGCTGGCCAACCTGGTCACGGAAAACAAGGACCTGCCCGACGCGGCCAAGCGGGACATGATCGTGGCCCTCATCACCCTCAAGTACACCCAGTCCAACTCCGTGTGCTATGTCAAGGACGGCCAGGCCATCGGCGTGGGCGCGGGCCAGCAGAGCCGCATCCACTGCACCCGTCTGGCGGGCAACAAGGCCGACAACTGGTATCTCCGCCAGCATCCCAAGACCTTGGGCCTGCAATTCCTGGATCACATCCGCCGCCCCGACCGGGACAACGCCATCGACGTGTACCTCTCCGACGAGTATGAGGACGTGCTGCGGGACGGCGTGTGGCAGAACACCTTTAAGGTCCGCCCGGAGCCGCTCACCGCAGAGGAGAAAAAGGCTTGGATCGCCACCCAGACCGGCGTGACCGTGGGCAGCGACGCCTTCTTCCCCTTCGGCGATAACGTCGAGCGGGCCAGAAAGTCCGGCGTTTCCTACATCGTGGAGCCGGGCGGGTCCATCCGGGACGACAACGTCATCGAGACGGCAAACCGCTACCACATGGTCATGGCCTTTACCGGCATGCGCCTGTTCCACCACTAAGCAAGGAGGTCAGTTTCCATGAAGATTCTCGTAGTAGGCGGCGGCGGACGGGAGCACGCCATCATCAAGAGCCTGAAAAAGAGCCCCCGCGTTTCTGAGATCTACGCCGCCCCCGGCAACGGCGGCATCGCCGCCGATGCCATCTGCACCGGCATCGGGGCGAAAGATCTGGACGCCATCACCGCCTTCGCCAAGGACAACGCCATTGATTTCGCGGTTGTTGCCCCCGACGATCCCCTGGTCCTGGGCGCGGTGGACCGGCTGGAAGCCATCGGCATTCCCTGCTTCGGCCCCAACAAGGCTGCCGCCATTCTGGAGGGCAGCAAGGTCTTCTCCAAGGACCTCATGAAGAAATACCACATTCCCACCGCCGAGTATGCCGTCTTTGACGACATGGACCAGGCGCTGGCCTATCTCAAGACCGCCCCCATCCCCACCGTGGTCAAGGCCGACGGCCTGGCTCTGGGCAAGGGCGTCACCGTTGCCATGACCCGCGAGGAGGCCGAGGAGGCCGTCCGCGCCTGCATGGAGGACAAGATCTTCGGTGAGAGCGGTAGCCACATCGTCATTGAGGAATTTCTGACCGGCCCCGAAGTCTCCGTTCTGTCCTTTACCGATGGCAACGTGGTCATCCCCATGGTCTCCTCCATGGACCACAAGCGCATCGGCGATGGCGACACCGGCCCCAACACCGGCGGTATGGGCACCATCGCCCCCAACCCCTATTACACCGACGAGATCGCCAAGACCTGCATGGAGACGATCTTCCTGCCTACCATGCACGCCATGAACGCCGAGGGCCGGACCTTCAAGGGCTGCCTCTACTTCGGCCTGATGCTCACCCCGGACGGCCCCAAGGTCATCGAGTACAACTGCCGCTTCGGCGACCCGGAGACCCAGGTGGTCCTGCCCCTGCTGGAGAGCGACCTGCTGACCATCATGGAGGCCACCGCCAAGGGTGAGCTGGACAAGACCGAGGTCAAGTTCAGCGACAAGTCCGCCTGCTGCCTGGTCCTGGCCTCCCAGGGCTACCCCAAGAAGTATGAGACGGGCTATCCCATCACCATCCCCGCCGACCTGGACGCGGAAGTCTATGTGGCCGGGGCCAAGCTGGACGACGGGGTTTTGAAGACCTCCGGCGGCCGTGTCCTGGGCGTCTCCGCCATCGGCAACACCCTGAAAGAGGCCATTGACAAGGCCTACCGTGAGGGCGCAAAAGTCAAGTTTGAAAACGCATACTGCCGTAAGGACATTGGCGCCAAAGCCCTGCGTGCAGAGGAAGAGGTAAAATAATGGTATATCGGGTATATGTTGAAAAGCGCCCCGG
>OLQA01002645.1_pt1 | contig 13758 bp, 13 predicted proteins | sample 1673151 | NCBI WGS metagenome assembly OLQA01 (sample SAMEA3136760, study PRJEB25190) | human gut metagenome | biome: human gut; feature: human-associated habitat; material: faeces | place: Austria | collected 2013 | reverse complement strand
CAGTTGCGATTGCTGCTCCTGCCACACCCCATCCGAAGCCTGCCACAAAAAGGATGTCCAGTGAGACATTCAGCACAGATGCGATGATCATTGCGGTCAGCGGTGTTTTACTGTTTCCCATAGCCCTTAGAGCAGAGGCAAACATATTATAGGCTGCTGTGGCGGGGATTCCACAGAAAATGATGCGCAGATATAACAGAGACATTCCGATAATATTGGAAGGTGTATGCAGCCCTGTTAATACCAGCGAAGCAAATGACTGGCTGAGAATCAATACTCCGGCTGCGATGAATGCGGTCAGCCGGTAACTGTGAGCCAGAGATTTACGCAGATTTTCGAAATCCTTTGCCCCATAATACTGGGAGAGTTGAATAGAAAATCCCTGAGTGAGTCCTGTGGATATTCCTGTGACAACCCACATCAGAAAGTCAACAGCACCCAGTGCGGCAAGAGCCTCCACACCTGCAACCTGGCCAACAACCATGGTATCCACCATTGTATAAAGCTGCTGACAGATATTTCCCAGCATCAGGGGAATTGCAAAAAGAATGATCAACCGTCCCGGTGAACCGGAGGTCATATCCTGAATCTTGGTTTTCATTAGTATAAAAGTTCCTTTCCGGAGCATATTTGAAAAAGTTTAGAAATGATTATTCGAATATGCCCTGATATTTACATTGATAATTTTACATCATTAACGTGAAAAATGAAATATAATATATCATCAGAATGATATAAATTTATCAATACCTGCTATAAGCAGCATGTTGTTGAAATTATTATGCATAGCGCCTGAGAGGAGTTTTTGATTGCTATTTTTTAAAATACAGATATATAATAGAATCTGGATTTGCCTTTATAGTTGTTGAAGTGCCTGTATCCATCATGTAATTACAATCTTTTGACTTGCTGATATCAAAAGAACTTAAATCTAAGTATTTCAAACTAGAACAATTACTAAACATACATCTCATATCTGTAACATTACTTGTTTCAAAATATTTTAGATTTATTTCTTTCAATGAAGAACAGTTATAAAACATAAAGTACATATCTTCACATTTATCTGTATACAGATTTTCAATATTTTTCACTTCTACTAAATTTGTAAAACCATAAAACCAATTTCTACACGATATAGGTCTTATTTTTTCTGCAAATTTGACACTCTTTACTAACTTTGAATCAAATGAACCATCTCTTGCTAATCCATTACTACGAACATTTATTGATTTTTCTTTTAAAAGTGCATCAGTTGGTGCTGTTATTTTATTCTTAGATATTACAAGTTCATTATTTTTATTAATATAAATCCAAACATACAGATCTACTGTTGTTGGTGGTTTTGGACGTCTTGTTGTTGCCACATATACTTCATCACTTCCTAATTTGGTAATCTTCTGGAGCGGCAGTTCAATTTGCCCCCCGAAGTAAGGCAGCTGCCCCCATCATGATCGCGATCACAATAGAAACAACAACGATCTTGCCGTATTCTTCCAACATTGATTTCATAAATAAATTCTCCTTTCAACTATCAACTTGCTACCATTTCCAATCTAATTATTTTGTTCTATCTCTGATCATTGTATCTATCCTAACTTTCGCATTATATTCCTTATATTAATATGGAAGATAATCGAACAAGAAAAAGAGTATGTTGTAGGATTTGATATTTCTGAAAAGATTACATTTTTTTGCAAAGAGAATGGACATACAAGACAAATACAAATTGGTACATTACTTATATTGATATCAAAATAGTAGGGGAGATTATCATGACTAGCGGAATTAGCAATCCCGTTGCAATGGAAGATGTCGCTATTGAAAAAAATCAATCAGTCGGGTCATTAAAGAAAATTCACAATTAGATAAGTTTTGTTTGAAAGGGATATGATAATGTACATTTCATTTAACAACATGACTGGAATAATAATGTACATTATGAAATGGTATACAGACAGTATATGAGAAGAGGAATGTCTTGAAATGTACATATCCCATATCAATATTAAATGTACATTTGTCTGTTATGTACATCTGTAGAAAATGTACATAATAGGCGGAATCCCTTGAATTATAAGGGATAAAGGCATCTTGCCAATTATGTACATTTATTTTTAGTTTTTAAAACTTTTTTTATTTGCCCGGTACAATTTCCAGCCAATATCCGTCAGGATCTTCAATAAAATAAATTCCCATAGATGGATTTTCGAAGCAGATACATCCCATCTCTTTATGTTTTTTGTAAGCAGCATCGAAATCATCGACAGCAAATGCGAGATGGATCTCATTATCTCCCAGTTCATATGGTCGATCCATATCACGCAGCCAGGTGAGCTCTAAAAGATGTGGGGTCACACCGTCTGTGAGATATACAAGCTTAAAACTTTCGTCATCGGCAAGTTTTTCACGTTCTACTTTTAAATTCAGAGCTTTCTGGTAAAAATCCAGTGATTTTTCAAGATCATATACATTCAGGTTATTGTGTGCAAATGTAAAATTCATTTTAGTACCTCCATAGAATCATAAGGTTTTTATTCACAGTCAAGTGGAATGATGACTGGAATCTACTTTCTAAGGATATCACAGGAGGGGAGGAAAAATCAATAATGCATAGATAAAACCTGATGGGATAGAGTGATAACACAGAATATAGTGAAAAATGAATGAAAAACATTTTTGAAATGCAAAACATGTGGAAATAAAGCTGAAAAAAACAAAAAAATAAAAAAGAATGCAAGAACCCATTGACGAAACGTCAAAAATTATATACAATAACAAAAGTGAAAAAATAAAGAAAGTGGAGGATTCCTGCAATGACTGCATATAAAGATTTGAGCAAAGAAGAGTTATTGGAATTAAAGAGTGGCCTGGAGGCGCAGTTTGAAGAAGTGAAGGCAAAAGGTCTGAAACTGGATATGTCCAGAGGAAAACCGTCAGCAGACCAGCTGAATCTGTCAATGGGGATGATGGATACACTGACAAGTGGTGTTGATCTGACTTGTGAAGATGGTGTTGACTGCCGTAACTATGGCGGACTTGATGGAATTGATGAAGCAAAACAGCTTCTTGCAGATATGATGGAAGTTCCGAAAGATAACGTGATCATTTTCGGAAACTCAAGTCTGAATGTGATGTATGATACGGTAGCACGTGCAATGACACATGGTATCATGGGAAGTACTCCATGGTGTAAGCTTGATAAGGTAAAATTCTTATGTCCGGTTCCGGGATATGACAGACATTTCGCGATTACAGAGCATTTCGGAATTGAGATGATCAATGTACCGATGACATCAACAGGACCGGATATGGATATGGTTGAGAAACTTGTAAGCAGTGATCCGGCAATCAAAGGAATCTGGTGTGTACCGAAGTACTCTAACCCACAGGGAATCACATATTCAGACGAGACAGTGTTCCGTTTTGCGAACCTGAAGCCGGCAGCAGAAGATTTCCGTATCTTCTGGGATAATGCTTACTGTGTACATCATTTATATGAAGATAAGCAGGATTATCTGATTGAGATTCTGATGGAGTGTAAGAAGGCAGGTAACCCGGATATGGTTTACAAGTTTTCTTCTACATCCAAGATCAGTTTCCCGGGATCAGGAATTGCAGCAATGGCAGCATCTGATGCGAACCTGGAGGATATCAGAAGCACAATGCGTGTGCAGACGATCGGACATGATAAGGTAAATCAGCTGCGTCATGTAAGGTTCTTCGGAGATATTCACGGAATTGTAGAACATATGAAGAAACATGCAGATATCCTGCGTCCGAAGTTTGAGACTGTTCTTGAAGTTCTTGAAAGAGAACTTGGCGGACTTGAGATTGGATCATGGATCGCGCCACGCGGAGGATATTTCATCTCCTTTGATGCGCTGGATGGATGTGCGAAAGCGATTGTTGCGAAGGCGAAAGAAGCTGGCGTTGTTATGACAGGAGCGGGAGCAACATTCCCTTATGGAAAAGATCCACATGACAGCAATATCCGTATCGCACCGTCTTATCCAACACCGGAAGAACTTGCAGTTGCCGCTGAAGTATTTGTATTGAGTGTAAAACTGGCAAGTGTTGATAAGATTCTTGAGACAAAATAAATAACAGCATTTTATAAAGACCTTTTGCAAGTGGTTGATCTGCAGGCAGAAGGTCTTTTTCTGATGGTTGACAGTTACTGTTCACTCCCGTGTCAATCACTCCGCTGATTGACACGGAGGATGCGTGTTTTGACTTGAATGCATCTCGCCCCATCGCCAAAGGCGATTTAAAATGGCGAGATGCGTTGCTGGTCACACATCGTGTGAACAGTAACGGTTGACATGTGTTTCCAGGGAGACTATAATGTAGTGCATAGCAGAAAAGAGGAATGACATGATAAAAGGTGTAATATTTGACGTAGATGGTGTCCTTCTCAATTCCATGCCTGTCTGGGAGAATCTTGGAGAATTGTATCTGGATCATTTGGGAATTGAGGCCGAGAAGAACCTGGGGGAGACATTATTTGAGATGAGCCTGGAGGAGGCGGCAGATTATCTGATCTCACATTATAACCTGGAGAAGACAGTGGAAGAGGTTGTACAGGGACTGAATAAGGAAGTGGAAGACTATTATGCAAAACGAGTTCCATTGAAAGAAGGGGTTCGTCAGTATCTGGAGGAATTCAGAGAGCGGAAGATTCCTATGGTGATCGCAACAACCGGTGACCGGAAGAATGCAGAAGCAGCTCTGAGCAGATTGAAGGTATTACCTTATTTTCAAGGAGTTTTTACAGCATCTGAGATCGGAAGCGGTAAGGATCAGCCGGATATTTATTTTGCAGCACTTTTGCAGCTGGATACGGAGCCGGAACAGACCTGGGTGTTTGAAGATACTTATCAGGCTTTGAGAACGGCAAAGCATGCGGGATTTAAGACAGTAGCAGTTTATGATAAGGCAAATGACAAGAATTTGGCGCAGATCTGGAATACGGCAGATATCTATTTGCCGGAATTTGATGATTTTAATGTTTTTTGGAACAGGGTGTCTGAGGAAGAGAAAGAACAGTTGCTGATTGTAGAATAAGAGGAGAATGAAAAAGCAGATTCGAATTCAAAGGAGAGATGCTCCAGTAGAATTCGAATCTGCTTTTTATCATATAATTGGCTGGTCTGTCTTGTGTTTAGAGAAGGTGAATGCCGGCATCAGCAGCAGCTTCAACTACATTTTCAGGCCAGAGGGAAGACTGTACTTCACCGATATGAGCCTTTCTTAAGTAATACATACAGATACGGGACTGTCCAATACCGCCGCCGACTGTATATGGAAGCTCGCCATTCAGCAGTGCCTTCTGGAATGGAAGTTCTGCACGATCTTCACATCCGGCTTCTTTTAGCTGTGCCTTTAATGAGTCTTCGTCAACACGGATTCCCATAGAAGAGAGTTCAAGACCGATGTCAAGAACCGGATAGTAAACGATAATGTCACCGTTCAGTTCCCAATCATCATAGTCCGGAGCACGACCGTCATGTCTTTCGCCGGAAGCAAGTACGCCACCAATCTTGGAGATAAACACTGCGCCTTTTTCCTTCGCAATTGCTTTTTCACGTTCTTTGGTAGTAAGATCCGGATAAAGGTCTTCCAGCTCCTGTGTAGTGATGAAAAAGATATCATCAGGAAGAAGAGGATCAATATAGTTGTAACGTCTGGAAATGTATTCTTCTGTATCTTTCAGAGCCCGGTAGACTTTGCGGACAGTATACTGAAGTGTCTCTGTGTTACGTTCTTCCTTAGAAATTACTTTTTCCCAGTCCCACTGATCAACATACAGAGAGTGGATGTTGTCTGTATCTTCATCACGACGTATCGCACTCATATCTGTGTAAAGTCCTTCGCCGGAATGGAAATTATAATTCTTCAATGCATATCTCTTCCATTTTGCAAGAGAATGAACGATCTCTGCAACAGAACCATCCTGTTCTTTGATGTCAAAGGAAACCGGACGTTCCACACCGTTTAAGTTATCATTCAGACCGGATTCCGGACGGACAAACAGTGGTGCTGACACTCGTGTCAGGTGGAGATTCTTTGCAAGAGCACGCTCGAAGTGGTCTTTCACTTCTTTGATGGCTACTTCTGTCTCACGAATTGTAAGAGGGGAATGATAGCCAGCAGGTATTCTTAACTGTTCCATAATAAACTCCTTTATGTTAGCATTTTATTGCTGTTCACAGTATTATGCGGTCAGCAATAGCATTTCTCTTCTATTTTAAGTGGAGAAGAATAAGAAGTCAATGGAAAGGTGAAATGAACACTTGTAATCAGTAAAAAAAATTGCTAAAATGAGCAGTAGTGAGTAATAAATAGTAAGGGACGAAGGTGTAAATAATGAATGTAAATGATATGATTGATACAATTCTGAATTTTGACCTGGATGTTGTTCTGGCTGGACTTAATGAAAGCAGTCATCATTTGAGTCAGATGGAATTTATTTCTCTGATCGTTATAACGGTCGGAGCAGTACTGTTATGTCTGACGGGGCTGAAACTGGTACGTTTCTGGTCAGTGATTGCAGGATTGTCAGCAGGATGTGCAGCTGGAATTGCAGTCGGAGCGATTGCAGGTCTGGATCAGACAATCGCATTGGCAGCAGGAGCGGGTGTGGGACTTGTATTGGCGGTGCTTGGTGCATGGAAGAAGCAGATTGGTGGATTTGTGACAGTAGCGGTACTTGTCTTTGTTGTCAGTGTACATCTGATGAAACCACAGGATCTTATTATGTATGGAATCTGTGCGGGTATCGGTCTTGTGTGTGCATTGTTTTCTATTAAGTTTCATAACTTTATGCTGATTGCTTCTTCTTCTGTGTTTGGAGCAATGGCAGCGGGCAGCAGTATCTTTTATCTGCAGCCATATAAAAACGGAATGATCCATGTGGCACTTTGTGCTGCAATTGGTGCACTTAGTATCTGGATCCAGCTTCTTTTGGAATCCGGAAAACGTAAGAAAAAGAATTTACTTAAAGCCGCAGAGATCCGTGAAGAACATTCTACAGAAAATGAAGTCGAGAAGGCAAGGGCACTGGTCGAGAATCTGGATGATTTTGATGAGCTGGATGAGATTATAGAGAGTCTTCCGGAAAATGTCCTGAAAGAAGACAAGGGCACAACAGTTGTCAGCATGGATGAATTTGATGATCTTGAAGATGATCTGGAAGAGGATGAAGTGGAGAACTTTAAAGAAGAGAAGTTTGATGTAGACGAGGAAGAAGTCGAAATTGAAGTAACTGCTGATGAGGCAGATGCGACAGAGGATTATGATTTTGATGAAGATCCGGATGACTTAGATGACTTGAATGATCTGGAAAATCTGGATGACTTGGATGATCTGGATGATTTAGATTATCTTGATGACGATGATGATATCGAGTTTCTGGATGAAGATGAGTAGATAAAAAAGCTATCGATTACAATAACTTAACACATATCTGTGTTGTTATCGTAGTCGATAGCTTTTGTATTATCTTACTGCTGTAAATACTCCGCGGAGATCATGGATTACATGTCTTGGACATTTTACAGAGCACATTCCACAGCTTAAGCAGATGTCTTCCTGGATTACTGCGCAATTATCTTCTACATGAATTGCACCTGCAGTACATGTTTTTTCACAAATACCGCATCCAATACAACTGACTTCACACTGTTTACGTGCAACAGCTCCTTTTTCTTTGTTAGAGCATTTTACTACAATGTAGTTTGCACATTCGTGAATCTTGATCAGGTTCTGTGGACAGACTTTTGCACACTGTCCACAGGCAATACATTTTTCTTCGTCTACTTCGGCAACGCCATATTCATTCATGGAAATCGCGCCGAATTTACATTTTTCTATACAGGCTCCACATCCGATGCAGCCATCTTTGCATCCACCGTCTTCAGAGCCGGCTGCGCGGCAGCCACCGTTACAGGCAACCAAAGCTGCCCGGTAAGGAAATCTCTTTTTAATTGCCATGATTATTTCTTCCTTTCGTATGGTGTGTTAGAAAGAGGAAGGTTGTAGCGTCTTTCTCCGTCAAATCTGCAATATGCATCCGCGATTGCAGGAGCAGTAGGGATGGATGTGATCTCTCCGATACCGATTGCTCCACAGGCAACATCCAGACCAGGTTTATCAATAACGATTGCTTCAATCTCAGGAACTTCGTGAGAACGGAAAAGTCCTAAGGAACCATATTTGTCAATTGGTTTACAGTTTTCATCGATTGGATACTGCTCTCTGAGTGCATATCCCATTGACATTACAACACCGCCTTCAATCTGACCTTCGCAGGAAAGTGGGTTGACAGCTTTACCAACATCGTGTGCGGCAATCATTTTCTCAATCTTACCTGTCTTAGGATCAAGGATGCAGACCTGAGTTGCATATCCATAAGCAACGTGAGATATCGGATTAGGCACATCTGCACCAAGTGGATGAGTCTTAGCGAGATACTCTCCGTAGAAAGTTTCTCCAATCATATCTTTCATGGACTTACCGCTGTTTTTCGCTTCCATGAATTTTTCACATGCTCTGCGGCATGCTTCACCAGTTACAAGTGTCTGACGAGAACCGGAAGTTGTACCGGAATCAGGTGAAATCCATGTGTTGCTTCGCTCATAGACGATGTCATCATGGGAAAGATCTGTATTTGTAACGATCATCTGCACAAGTACAGTACCAAGTCCCTGACCGATACAGGAAGCACCAGTGAAGATGTGAAGTTTTTCATCTTCTTCAACAATTAATTTTACACGTCCTGTATCCGGGATACCAACACCAACGCCGGCATTCTTCATAGCACAACCAAGGCCAACAGCCTTACCGGCCGCAAGTGCAGCATCATACTCTTCTTTGACAGCTTCCAGTGTCTCTACAAGACCTGTAGAGTTATCTACAATCTGTCCGTTCGGAAGTACTTCGCCTGGGCGGATCGCATTGCGGTAATGAATCTCCCAAGGCGTAATGCCTACCTTGTCAGCCATCATGTTCAGAAGTGTCTCTGTTGCGAAACAAGTCTGTGTAACACCAAATCCGCGGAATGCTCCGGCAGGTGGGTTATTTGTATAGTAAGCAGTTCCTTCAATTTCAAAGTTTTCATAATGATAAGGTCCTGCTGCATGTGTACATGCACGTTCAAGAACCGGGCCGCCAAGAGAAGCGAATGCACCTGTGTCAGATTTAACAATCGCTTTTACACCCTGGATCACTCCATTCTCATCGCATCCCATTGTCATATCCATGTAGAATGGGTGACGTTTCGGATGAACAAGCAAGGATTCCGCTCTGGATAATTTCATCTTGATCGGTTTCTTTGTTACGTAAGTAAGCAATGCGCTTAAATGCTGAACAGTCATGTCCTCTTTACCACCGAAACCACCGCCGACTAATGCGTTCTGAACTTTTACTTTATCTGTTCCAAGCATAAGTGTAACTTCGTGCAATGTCTGGTGAGCGGACTGGTCTGTTGAATATACGAAAATGTCACCGTCTTCATCATAGAAAGAAACAGCACATTCCGGTTCAAGGAAAGCATGCTCAGTCCAAGGTGTCTCAAAGTGATGTGAGATCACGTACTTGGAATTCTTGATTGCTTCTTCCGCATTTCCGCGGCTGATGTGCTTATAAGCACATACGTTAGTCTCTTCTTCATCATAAACAAGAGGTGCATCCGGAGCGGCAGCTTCTTCCACTGTATGCACATGAGGAAGTACTTCATATTCAACTTTAATAAGTTTTTTTGCTTTTTCTACAGTTGCCATGTCAGTTGCAGCTACAAGGGCAATTGCATCTCCGAGATAATGAGTCAGTCCACCAACCGGAATCAGTGAATACTGATCATGTTTTAAGTGTCCGATCTTATTCTCCCCAGGAATATCATCGGCTGTTACAACCGCTTCTACGCCAGGCAGAGCCTCGGCAGCAGAGGTATCAATAGAAAGTACGCGAGCTCGTGGATATTTACTACGAAGAGCAGCGCCATAGAGCATTCCTTCCGGATAATAGTCATCCGGATATTTACCTGTTCCAAGCACTTTTTCTTCAACATCTATACGAGAAACACGGGAACCAAGAGTCCAGCTAGGATCTCCGTCATCTGGTAAAACTCCTTCTTTCAGAATCTTAGCTGCCAGACGCACCGCGTCCATGATCTTGACATATCCTGTACAGCGGCAATAGTTGTTGCGCAGCGCATAGCGAATCTCATCATCGGTTGGTTCCGGATTTACATCCAAAAGTGCTTTTGTGCACATAACCATACCAGGAATACAGAATCCGCACTGTACAGCGCCTGCCTTCCCGTAAGCATAAGTGTAAACTTTCTGTTCCCAATCAGAAAGCCCCTCGACTGTGATGACATTCTTTCCGGCCAATGAATCTGTGTCAGGTACGCAGGATTTGCAAGTCTGTCCATCAATGATAACAGTACAGGCTCCACAAGCGCCTTCACTGCAACCATCCTTTGCAGAGGTAATGTGCAGTTCATCACGCAGGAACCGTAACAGTTTCTGATTCTTTGAAGGTGAGACTTCCTGACCATTTACTATAAATGATGCCATGTCAGTTACTCCTTTCTTTGTGACAAAATCCCCAAAGAAAAATCTTTGAGGAGTATGTGTTTGTTGTGTATTTTTAATTATATAAAGATACCTATGGTTATATTTTATCACATATTCAACAAAAAGCAACAACTATTCTAAAAAAGTTTTTGACACCTAAAAATATTTTAGATATATGATATAAAAAATGCATATCAGGACAAAAAAAGGGAAGTACCGCAAAATGATACTCCCTTGTAATTATCTTATATAAATTGTTATTAGAAACCAAAAAGATTTACAACGCAATTCTAATTATCGTGTTCTTCTTCAAATGGATCGTCGTAATCATCTTCATCATCGTAATCATCTCCACCGCGGGAAGCAATTGCGAGAATCAGTGAAATAACAGCAAGTACACCACTTACACCGGCTAAAATCAGAAGCTCGAATTCATCTCCATGTTTCAGGAAAGCAAAAACAGCACTACCGATATAGACAATCATCGGGATAAGGAATGCAAAAAGTGTATCACGGTTATTCATGATGAAGTATAACAGTGCAGTGACAAGCATACAAAGAGCAACAATGACATAATTCATGCCAGGGGCAGAAGTCACGTCAGCTCCTGATGTGCTGAGTCCTGTTACGAAACCTTTATAAATACAGAAACCAAATGCAAGCAGGGAAATGATTCCAAGGATGATGCGTCCAGGTCTGAAACGTGGATATTCGTCTACATATTCATATTCATCGTCATCTTCATCATCAGAGGATTTCTCATCATCATAGTCATCCATTTTTCTGGATTTTACATCTTCTTTTGCTTTCGCAGTTTCGGCTTCCTCTTTCTTTTTCTTCTTGGCAGCTTTACTGTCAGGGTCAGTTGCAAGCATATCTTCGTATCCCTTGCGAACTGCTTTTTCACGCTTATCACGGATTTCTTCCGCTGGAATGTTCCCATATTTCTGCTCTTCGGAATTATCAGTGGCAGTGGCATCAGTGGCAGCTTTCTGTGCAGCGGCTTTGCGGGCTCTGGCTCTCTCCTTAAGAATACGTTCAGCTTCTTCTTCTGAAATCCCTTTGTCAGCAGCAAGGCGGGCAATCGCTTCTTTGCGGGCGCGGGCTTTTGCTTCTCTGCGGGCAGCTCGTTTCTCTTCAGCGGCACGGGCGGCGGCATCAGCTTTCGCTTTTTCTTCAGCAGCGCGGGCGGCAGCTTCGGCTTTCGCTTTTTCTTCAGCAGCACGAGCGGCAGCTTCAGCTTTCGCTTTCTCTTCAGCAGCGCGGGCTTCAGCCTCAGCTTTCGCTTTTTCTTCAGCGGCACGAGCCTCAGCTTTTGCTTTCTCTTCTGCGGCTTTCTTGGCAGCGATCTTCTTTGCACGTTGTTTATCAAGGTTCCATTGCTTTTTACAGCTATGGCAGATTGCATATTCATTAAAGATTGGATCCCCGTTTTCGCTGGTGCCAATCTGCTTATTCTGCAAATCCAGGTCTTTTCCACATATTGGGCACTTCATATTAATCATGTACTCCTCTCTTTTGTATCAAAATATTTATAACAGATTTATTATAGCATCTTAAAAGAGGAAGAACAACGAAAAAAGTGTGTTTTACATAAAATGTTTTAGAAAAAAATCAAAATTGTGCAAGAATTTAGTTTAAATTCATAAGAAATGGTAGACTTTAAAAATTTAATGTGTTAAAATCAAAAAGTGGCCTGAGAAGGCAAAAGGTATTGTTATGGTTTATGGTATGCCGTAAGCCATCATATAATTAGCCGGTTGAGAAGGAGATTGTTTCGTATGAGTAAGAAGATCAGAACCGAGGCAGTAGATTATCTGTTTCAGGCAATCTTAAGCCTTGAGAATAAAGAAGAGTGTTATACATTTTTTGAAGACATCTGTACGATCAATGAGCTGCTTTCATTGTCACAGAGATTTGAAGTGGCAAGAATGCTCCGTGAACAGAAGACATATTTGGAGATCGCGGAGAAGACAGGAGCATCCACTGCGACAATCAGTCGTGTGAACCGTTCTCTTAATTATGGGAATGACGGATATGATATGGTTTTCAAACGTGTAGGGCTTGCTGAGGAAGAGAATGGAACGGAAGAATAACACTTAAGAATTAAGCTTACAATAAAATACCTTTTATCAATCAAAAGATACAGCTTGCGGAAGATCCTGATAAAGTCTTTCGCAGGCTGTATCTCGTTTTAAACAGAAATGTTTATTTCCCTTTCTTTTTCTCTTCGTTTTTTGAAGACTTGGAAGAGAGGTCATCAATGATCCGTTCAATGATCATTTTCTTGATATATACATCAAAACTCAAGCTGCATATAAATGCAAACTGCTGTAAGATCTCCTTATCTTCGCCATCAGCAAGATGAGTGAAAGTCTCAGCAGATTTCTCATAAGTAGCAGTTACATTCTCTTTGATGGAATCCAGCTGTTCTTTTTCAATCTTGCAGACTTCTTTGTAAATATCTGCTAATTCAAAAGAGCTTCCATCCGGAAAATATTTCTCTGTGAGCGGTGCAAGAACTGTCTCAATATCTTTGATTGAAAGGATATTTTTAAAATAATAAATGAAGACCAGAAGGAGCAGGTGCTCTCTGGAATACTTCTTCTTCACCGGGGGTGGAAGAAGATTGTTCTTCGTATAATTATTGATCATGGTCTTTGTCAGGATCTTATCATCAGGGTAACGTTTGGTCGAAGCCAGCTGCTCATCCATAAAAGTAGTTACTTGATCCATGTAAAGATTAATATTCGGAACATCGCCGGGATGCACATAACTTAAAGAAGAAAGTTCTTCTAAAATGCTGTTTAACAGATTACTTGTGTCTATATTCATGTTATCACCTCAATACATTTATTATATAGTATTTAAAACTAGATAGCAAGCAAAAGATAAGAAGGCCGGAAAATGTAGTTGACAAACAGGAACGTGTGTTTGATAATGGGAATACATTTACAGATATCTTTATAACTTTAAAGGAGTAGAAAGATGAGCATTTATGATAAATTAAATGAACCACAGAGAGAGGCTGTTTACCACACGGATGGTCCTCTTCTGATCCTTGCCGGAGCCGGTTCAGGAAAAACAAGAGTTCTGACGCACAGGATTGCATATCTGATCGGAGAACGTGGCGTGAACCCATGGAATATTCTTGCAATCACATTTACAGTATTATTGT
>OLQA01002643.1_pt1 | contig 13767 bp, 11 predicted proteins | sample 1673151 | NCBI WGS metagenome assembly OLQA01 (sample SAMEA3136760, study PRJEB25190) | human gut metagenome | biome: human gut; feature: human-associated habitat; material: faeces | place: Austria | collected 2013 | reverse complement strand
TTAACGAACTTGAAAGAAAGGCTGGCAAGCTGCTTGATGATGTAGTAAGCACCTATGACGGTACAACCTATCGTTACTCTATCGAATCAATTGGCGCGGAAGCGGATGCAGCTTTGAAATGCCATTACGTGAATGTGAGAATTTTATTTGAAGTAATAAATGTAAAACTATAAGATTATGATTTCAGCAGTAGGAATAAAAAGAATCTTGTTTGCCGATATTGATAAGGTAACGGCAGACATTACCCCCGAAATCGCAAAGACTTTGATTCAAGCCGCTATCAAAGCAAAAGATGAGGTTTTGAATGTACACGGGGAAACGTGGCAGATTGAGGAAACGGAAGCCTCCGTCACTGGGTACAAGAACCAATTAACGGGAAAGAATTACCGTTACGATGATGTGCCGGGAGAAGTATCACCCACTTTCTCTATCGGACAATATGACTGGAAGACAAAGAAAGCGTTCATGGGGGGCGATGTTATTCAGGCAACATCTAAAGATGTGGGTTGGAAGCGTGCTTTAGACAAAGTTATTATCAACAAAGCATTGTTCTGTCTGACCGATGATGATGTCTGGTTCATCTTCCCAAAATGCCGTATTGTTTCCCGTGAAGCCAATACGGATAAGGCAATTGCAATCGCTGTAAAAGGCTTGGTGCAGGAACCGGGAATTGAAGGCGTTTCTTCTGAGTATAACTACGAAGAGGGGCAGATTAAAGCTTTGCAGGCATGAACTACAGTAACCATTGTACCTACTCCTTCCGATGCGACCGTAAAGCTGGACGGTGTAACGGTCAAGTCAAAGCAGGTGAATGCTGGGGCTACCGTTCACTATGAAGTGTCGAAAGTGGGGTACGTCACTCAGTCAGGAGATATTAAAACCACTCCTTCTGAAGTTGATACCACTCTTAAAAAAGAGATAACATTGGTAAAAGTACAAGAGTGATAACCGGGGGATGGATATATACCATTCCCCCTTTTAGTTTAAGAATATGAATCAAGCAGCAAAAACGGTTTCTGATGCTTTGTTAGGGCTGGATTTCATGAATGTGGAGATAGGAGGGATGGTTTATACCATTAAACCTCCTACAATTAAAATTATCTGTCGTGCCATTCATCATTTTTCCAATATCGGCATGACTGGAGATAATGTCATGGAAGCTATTAAAGAGCTTCCTGAAGCTACTGAAGATATGCTGAAAGGTATTTCATGCTTCATCTGCGGGAATGATAGTTTGGTCAAAGAATTGGAGAACGGCACTTTTGAAGAAGTCAAAGATGCCTTGGAAGTCTGTTTCTCTATGATGGATATTTCGGCTTTTCAGTGTGTCAGCTCGATGAGGAACGTGTCGATGCTGGCAGCAAGACCGAAACAGTAGGAAACACAACGTTCTTCGGGCAGATAGCCCATTTGATTGACACGCTGCATCTGAGTTATACAGAAGTGTTTGAGATTATCCCTTATCGGAATCTGCTGATGATGCAACGGGATAAATTACGCGCAGTATATGGTGGTCAGAAGGTGAATAGAATCAGTGGTAAGGAATTGGCTAATCGTAGGAAAAAGAAATAGATATGTCAAAATTATATTTTAAGATAGGTAGTGACTGGGAAGAAGTTGTAAGACTTCGTAATGAAATTGCAAAATTAAAGCAGGAGTTAATGAGCATGGATGGCACGCAGACTCCTGCTGCTTTCAAGGCTTTGAATGCCCAACTTGCTGCATCCAACCAAAGATTGGATGAGTTGGTGACTAATGCAGCCAAAGCTGGAGCGGAGATGGAAACGGGATTCAAAAGGAAAATCTTCGATGCTTCTCAGGTCGTGAATGGATTGTCGGAAAAAATAACATTTCAACGTGGAACTATCCAACAATTGAAAAATGAATTGTCCGGTCTTAAAGACAAGTATCGTGAAGCATTAAAACAGGATGGTGATACTTCTTCCTTAGAAGCTAAAATAAGGTCTACAAATGAAAAATTGAAAGAGCAAAAAAGTTCTTTATTTAACCTTACCCAGGAACAGGCTAACGCCCGCTTGTCAGTAAAGAAGCTCCGCGATGAATATGCTTTGTATTGGCAAGATGGTGAAAAAAATGTAGATGTAACTAAGCAGGTGGAACAAGCCATGTCTAATATGGGTAAGAAACTGCTGGGAGGTTATTCAATCAAAGAATTCTTGTCAAGTATGATTCGTGTTCGTGGCGAATTTCAATCCATGCAGACCGCTATTGAGACTATGGTTGGAAAGGATATGGCAGGGCAACTGATTCCGCAAATCAAGGAGCTGGCTAAGATTTCTCCACTTACTATGTCAGATATGGTTGGAGCAGAAAAGATGATGCTTGGATTTAACATACAAGCAGAAGACACTATCAAATACTTGAAAGCCATTAGTGATATTTCTATGGGGGAATCCAGTAAGTTCAATTCGCTAACTTTGGCATTTTCACAGATGTCAGCAGCGGGTAAACTTATGGGGCAGGATTTGAATCAAATGATAAACGCTGGATTCAACCCGTTACAGATTATCTCCGAAAAGACCGGAAAATCTATCGCAACTTTGAAAGATGAAATGTCCAAAGGTGCTGTTTCCGCTGAAATGGTTCAACAGGCATTCATTGATGCTACTTCCGCTGGTGGTAAGTTCTATAATATGTCTGAGAATGCCTCAAAGACTATCAATGGTCAGTTGTCTATGATGCAGGATGCTTTGGATTCCGTGTTTAACGAATTGGGAACAAAGTCGGAAAGTGTTATCATGGACGGTATTCAAATGACAACTTCGTTGATTCAGAATTATGAAACAGTAGGTAAGATCTTGGCTGGATTAGTGGTTACTTATGGTACATACCGGACCGCAGTGATGCTTGTTACTGCTGCCGAAAGTAAACATACTCTTGTGGAGATTGGACTTACCAATGCCCGTTTATTGGCACGAAAAGCGCAGTTAGCTTTAAACGCTGCAATGCTTACCAATCCTTATGTAGCTTTAGCTGTCGTTATCGGTGGGCTTGCTACTACAATGTGGGCAATGTCTGATAGTACAACTGCTGCCGCCCGTGCTCAAAAAGAATATAACGGCATTAAAGATGCAGCATTTAAAAAAGAACAGGAACACAAGCTGAAAATCGAAGAATTATTGACGGCTGCTCGTGATGAGAGTTTGGCTACTCTTACTCGGCAAAAATCATTAGAAGAACTTCGTAAAGAATATCCTAAAATTTTCGAACAATACGATATTGAAAAGCTAAAGTTGGAGGATATCTTAAAGTTGAAGCAAAAAATAAACGAAGAAGATTCAAGGCGTTCTGTTCAAGGCAGGAGAGATGATTATAATGCTCTAAAACAAACGATTACTAACCAACGGAGATATTTGCAGCTATTTGATAATCCTGATTTACGGAAGAATATGTCTGATTCCGATAAAGAAATATGGAAAATGTTTTCTGGTAATCAGTCATACGTACAGGTGCGTGAGCAAATGGAGAAAAACTCTGAACTTTTAAAAAAGTATCAGAAAGACATGTTCGATGATAATATTTCCGCTTACAAATCCAATCTTAAAAACTATTCTAAGGAGAAGCTTGAAACGGAATTGAAACTTGCTCAATCGTCTGCATCCAAACGCAATGGTTTTGTTGTAAACGGGATGATGGTTAAAGGGGGAGATTTAGAAAGTGTTATTTCTTCAATTAATGGAGCGTTGGCTAAAAAGAAATCCCCTACTACTTACAAGCAGGATTATGAGAAAGCGAAGAAAGACTGGGATGATGCTAAGAAGAAACTTTCTGAAATAGAAAAGAATAAATCCAAGTTTACTTCAAAGCTGTATGAAGAAGCTAAGAAACGAGTAGAAACAACTGAAAAAGCCTATAAAAATTTGGGCGGTATTACTGGTAGTTCTTTGACCAAGCAGGAAAAAGCTGCTGAAAAGCAAAAAAAAGAACAAAAAAAGACAGCCGAACAACTTCTTTCACTTCACCGTCAGAACCAACAGGATGAAATCAACCTGATGAGAGAAGGCACGGAAAAGAAGTTGAAACAGATTGACCTTGATTATCAGAAACAGATTGATGCGATAAGAAAACAGGAGGAAGAATGGAGCAAAGCCGGTAACGGTAAGCTGACCGACAAGCAGGCACAGAAAATTTCAGAAGCTTATACCAATGCCGAAAGTATGAGAGATAAAGATATTTCCGATGTAACTGAAGGACAGCTGAAAGCCGAACAACAGGCTTTGAACGACTACTTGAAAGAATATGGCACGTTCCAGCAGCAGAAATTGGCTATCGCCCAAGAGTATGCGGAAAAAATAAGGAAAGCACAGGAAGAAAACGGTGTTAATAGTGCACAAGTAAAGTTACTGGAGAAACAACGTGATGTTGCCATACAGAACAAGGAAACAGAAGCCATAAAAGCCAATATAGATTGGGTTACTGTGTTCGGTGAGTTTGGTTCCATGTTTTCCGACATGATAAAGCCCGCCTTGGACGAAGCGAAAAAATATGTACGGACTGACAAGTTCAAGAACTCCGATCAGGCAAGCCAGAAATCATTGATTGACGCCATCAGCCAGATGGAAAAGTCTTTGGGTGGTACAAGTGGAGTCAACTTCAAGAAACTTGGAGAGGATGTAAAAGCCTATCAAATAGCAGAACAGAATCGTATCAGTGCCATAGGGATTGAAACAGCTGCTTTGGAAAGACTAAAGAAATCACAGGATGATTACACCAAAGCGCAGAAGGGCGGAACGGAAAGTGAGAAACAAGCCGCAGCAAACGCTCTTGAAACAGCACGGCAGAATGCTGACATTGCATCCGCCAATGTGAAGACACAGACTGATATCGCCAATCAGGCCCAGCGTAATGTGACTGATACTGCCACCATACTGAAAGCAAGCATGGAAAATTTGTTGGGAGGCTTGCAGCAGATTTCATCCGGTGGATTGTATAACGCATATAGCGGAATTATCAAAACCGTGAACGGATTCAAGGATGTCATAGGAAAAACGTCAGAATCTCTTAAGGAGGTCCCCATTGTCGGATGGATTCTGTCCATCATTGACGTACTCAAAGACGGATTAAGTGATCTTGTCGGTGGTCTGCTTGATGCTGTTCTGAACGCTGTCAGTGGAATTATCGGTGATGTCTTGTCAGGGGATTTGTTTGTCACAATCGGCAAGTCATTGAGGAACGGCATAGGAAACATCCTGAACGCAATCTCATTCGGAGGCTTCAACTCCTTGTTTGGAATAGGTGGAAACGCCAAGGAAGTACAGGAAACGATAGACAGGCTGACGGACAGGAATGGAACTTTGCAAACGGCCATCGAGGATCTGACTGACGAGATGAAGGCAAGCAAGGGAATGAAATCGGTTGAATCTTACAGGGAAGCTGTAAAGTATCAGGAGGAAGTCAATAAAAACTATCTGCAAATAGCAAAGGAGCAAGCCGGATATCATAAGAGCCACGGCAGCTGGCAGCATTATCTGAAATGGACGGATGAAATGCTGGAACACGCAAGAAAAGCTACCGGCATGCAGGATTTCTCCGGCACCGATTCCTTGTGGAATCTGACCCCCGAACAAATGAAGGCTCTACGGTCGGACGTATGGTTATGGGATATCATGGAATCTTCCGGTAAGGGAGGTTACGGTGAGCGTGTTACCGACAAGCTGGATGATTATATAGAGCAGGCAGGAAAACTGGAAGAACTGACCGAAAGTCTTTATGAGGGCCTGATCGGAATGTCATTCGATTCCATGTATGACAGTTTTATAAGCAGTCTGATGGATATGGAGAAGAGTGCGGAGGATTTTGCTGATGACATATCCAAATATTTCATGCAGGCGATGCTGTCAAATGCCATCGGTGAACAGTTTAGTGACAAGCTGAGAGTATGGTATGACAGATTCGGCAATTCCATGAAAAATGACGGTACATAGGATTCTGATGAAATGGATAAACTGCTGAATGGTGACGGTGATTTTATGGGTTGGAACGAAATGGTGGACGAAGCCATGAAGCTCCGTGACGAGCTTGCCGCAGCAACCGGATATGACAAGATTTCACAGGAGTCCTATTCCCAATCTTCTTCATCAAGAGGGTTCGGCACTGAAATGACACATGAAGATGCAGGAGAACTAAGCGGTAGGTTTACAGCATTGCAGATTGCAGGAGAAGAGATAAAGAATCAGAATATTATTCAATCTCAATCACTTAATCTACTGACAGTAAAAGCAGATGCTCTACTTTCCATAAATACGGAAACAAGGAATATCGCTGATGATACGCGAGATTTGATAGCACAATCTTATCTTGAATTGGTACAGATTTCAGAAAATACAGGGGCAATCGTCAAACCTATTCAACAGATGCAAAGAGATATAGCAGAAGTTAAAAAGAATACAGCAAAATTATAGTCTATGGATGAATTATTAATTAATGGCGAAAACGCTTATACAACATGGGGTGTGAGAATGGGAGAGGGGTTTCTTGATGTTATTGGGGCATCCGCTTCCATGAAGGATTTTATTGAGAACAAAAGCCGACTTGAACATGGGAAACGGGTAATAATCAATAATCCTAAAGTCGATGAGAGGGAAATAACTCTTTCGTTCACTATCGAGAGTAATTCTCAGTCTGATTATCAAGCAAAGAAGAAAGCTTTCTTTGATGAGCTGTATAAAGGTGTGGTTGATATTCAGATTCCTGCTAATAGTAGCGAGGTTTACCATCTTATTTATACTGGCAAGAGTGTCACTTACGCACAGAGTTTAGACCGAACTTTCGGAAAAATTTCAGCCAAGTTTAACGAGCCAAATCCGGCAAACAGAAGCTAATTCACGACATTGGTTTTATTGTCGTGTATGTGAGTGCTCAAAATTGGGCACTCTTTTTTTTATCCCCGAACTTTGAAGACATGGAACAAATCGACATCAAAGACATATCCGGTGCTATCCAGCTTACAACTTTGATTAATGAAGGCTGCAAGCGTAAGTTCACTCTGATGAAGGAGGACTACATCATGTTAAAGTTCTCCTTAGAGAATCCCATATATTTCAAACTTGGCTCATACGTGGAATGTAACTTCGGATTGTTCGAGGTGTGCGACTTGCAGAAGCCCGCATTCAACACCAATACCGCCGGCTACGATTACGAATTAAGACTTGACGCTTACTACTGGAAATGGAAAAACAAAATCTTCAAATATACCCCGGAGACGACCGGACAGGAGGCGTCCTGGAACCTGACCGCCCCGCTTGACGTACAAGCCGGTATAGTCCTTAGAAATCTGAAAGCTCTTGGTTATGCGTATAAAGGACAAGATTTTGTTTTCTCCATTGATTCCACAGTCGAAAACAAGTCCCAGTTGATGAGTTACGACAACATCAACATCCTTGACGCTTGTTTTGAGATGGCGAAGAAATGGGATTGCGAATGTTGGGTGACTGAAAACATCATCCATTTCGGACGTTGTGAGTCCGGCGATGCGGTGGATTTCGAAATCGGGAAAAACGTGCAGGAAATGTCACAGTCAGAATCCCGGTCCACTTATGCCACCCGTATCTACGCTTTTGGTTCCACCCGTAACATACCGGCAGACTACCGCCCCATTGACGAGACCGTGGTTGTGAACGGCGTGGTGCAGCGCAGGCTGATGCTTCCCGAAGGCACTCCTTACATTGACGCTTATCCTGATATGACTACCGAGGAAGCCGTCGAGCAGGTGGTTATCTTCGATGAAGTCTATCCTCGAAGAACAGGCATCATGTCGGATGTCACCACTATCGAAGTGACGGACAAGGTGGAGAATGAGGACGGCACAACCACCGAGGAAAAATGGAATGCCTACCGCTTTAGGGACACGGGTGTTAACTTTTCCGAGAAATATATCCTCCCCGGTCAGGAGCTGAGGATACGTTTCGCATCCGGGCTTCTCAACGGTTTGGAGTTTGCCGTGAAGTTCAATCCTGAGGGAAAGCCGGAGAAATTGGAGGATGGCGGATGGAACCCTGAGGCACAGCTTTGGGAGATAGTCAGGAATGAGGACTATGGCAGACCGCTTCCCGGTGATGTGCTCTTTCCCCAAGATGGAGATGAATATGTGCTTTCCGGCTGGGACAGTACGAAAATAACCGAGCTGGGGCTTGTGGGTGCCGCCGAGCAGGAGTTGAAGGAAAAGACTGAAAAGTACGCTGCCAAATCCAAGATAGACCCGAGTACCTATGGCTGCACGATGATGTCAAATGACGCATACCGTGAGGATGGCGTTCATAATTTCTATAGCATCGGTCAAAAGGTCAACCTTATCAACAAGGCTTATTTCGAGAACGGAAGACAGTCAAGGGTTATCGGATTTGAATTCAATCTTGATTATTCCTTTGACTCACCTGTTTATACTGTCGGGGAAACCGCCGCCTATTCTCGTATCGGGGAGCTGGAGGAAAAGGTTGAGAGCCTTACCCTAAAGGGACAGACCTATACGGGCGATGGTGACAGCGGTGTGTATGTGATAAGAAGGAATGACTCTACACCGGCCACGGATAGTAACGTGTATTCCGCATTGCGCTCCTTAGTAATGTTCCTTCGTAAGGATCAAGCGGACGGAACAAATTTCTTATTGAAGTTCGGCAAGTTCATCGACTCCATGATTGCCGGTAAAGGTGCCGGTATCTATCCTGACGGGCGCGGTCAGTTCGAGCGTCTTGAGGTACGCGGCTCCGCAGTGTTCAAGGAAATCATCTATAACCGTCTGAACGCACAGGAAGGCGACACCTCATATTCCGAGAACGGAGTCATTGAGTCCGTGGCTTTAGAGAGCGACGGAACTTATACCCTGAAATTGCGCAAGCGCTGGGAGAATGACTTCACCGCATTCCAGGAGGGTGATATAGTGTACGGGATTGTAAACAACCTCTTTTCAACGGGGGAGTATTACGCCTCGTGGATGCGCGTGCTGTCCAAGAATGTCCCGGCCAACTCCATCTCGGTGTTGTCATACCCGGACAGTGAGGTGCCGGGCGGTAAAAACTATCCTCCCACAGAGTTGACGATCATTACCAGAAGAGGAAACGCCTTCAATGAGGACAGGCAAAGCTACTGGTATTTGTCCGCCACCACGGATAAATGTCTTGTCTGGCTGGAAGGAGTAACGAAGCCTGTCTTGGAACAGAACAACTATTACATGATATTGGGGCGTTTGCCCAATTTGGATTTGTTTGACAATCTCCCCGTCAACTATAAGCACTCGTACATATTCGCCCGTGCCGGCATCTTCGGTGAACTTTACCGGGTGGACTGGCAGGGACTGCCCGTACAGGAACTGGTGGACCGTGGCTTTTGGTCGGCCGAAGTCGCGTCCTCTGACAATCCTTACACCAATACGCAGGAGCGGGCGGACACGGTTTGGCACTACGGCTGCAAATGGAAGTGCCTGATGACGGGAACAGCCGACGAACCGCAATATGCGGCGGCCGGATGGGCGATGCTGGAAGGGAACCCGGAATTTACGATAGAGATCGGCAGCACAAAGGGGTGGTATTTTGATATCGAGACTTTTTCCACAACGCTATATATTACCGGCAAGCTGTACAACCGTGACGTGACAGATCATATACTTGACGCTGATGTGAGCTGGACGCGTGATACCGGGAATGTATCAGAAGATAACGCATGGGCGGTGAAGCGTGCCGGCGCCGGGAAAAATCTTCCTCTGACGATAGATGATCTCGGACCGAATTATACCAACATGCGGGTGTGTACGTTTAAAGCACAGGCGTTATTGCGTGACGGGCAGCAGTTTGAAGTGGCGGAGAATTTTGTAACATTTTAAAATGGTTTTATACAATGGCAACAAAGCAACGAAAAATAGAAATCAACTACCGGCTGTTACAAACCAGTTGTAACATCGAGGTGGTGGGCAGCGTGCCGGACATGCAGGTCTACCAGGCTGACAAAGCTGAATACACTCCGGACTATACGCTGACACCGCTGGTCCTGTTTCCGCGGTGCAACGCCACCGATCCGGAAGCGGTGACTAAAATCGGGGCGGTCAACTCCAGGCTGACCAACATGAAGTGGTACGAGCGCATCGGAACCACACGCACACTTATCACATCGACAAACACAGGCTACAGCATTACGGAGTCCGGTGACAGCAAGGGACAGATCACAATGAAAAAAAATGTCACCGTCCTAAAACCCGTCACGCTGGAGTTTTACGCGGAATATGCCGACACACGTACCGGACAGCTGTTTACTTTTCAGATGAGCCGTCTTGTCCGCGCGGTTGACGGTACGGATGCGATCCCCGTATTGACGATAGACAGCCCGTCCACGCTGGACTGGAACCCGGTGCGTGACATCACCGCACAGACCATCACGGCTAAACTGATGGTAGGCGACACGGACGTGACGGCTACGGGCAAATGCAAGTTCTTCTGGTACCGTCTGTTGTCTACGGGAGCGCTGGAGGCGATAACCACAGGAGCGGGTGACAACGACTGGGAGTTTGTATCACTGAACAAGAATGTATATAAGATTGACCGCAATTATATAGGTGATGACATCACGATTGTCTGCAAGGCCACCTATGCGGCTTCCGGGACTCCGGCATCAACCCCGGGCATATCGGACCCGGCAGTCTCTACGGTGATACGCCGCAGGATTCCGAAGATTGAAGCCGACTGGGAGGGCGTACCTACGGGTGTTCCGGATGGGACTTACGCCATCTTTCCCAGACCCGTCATTCGGGATACCATGGGGGTTATCCCGAATCCATCCGCCATGTTTAACTGCCACTGGTACGTCAAGAAGAGCGGAGATGCCGGATATGCCAAGGTTGCCGACGGATACTCTCCCAGGATACCTTTCAGCAACGGCATGATGTTAAAGCTGGAGGTGGAGGACAGAGGCCCTTACGTGGCGCTGACACAAGGCGGCAAGGTGCTCACACAGGGGGGCAAGGCGGTAGTAGTAAGAAAATTTGGATAACATTAAAAACAATAGAATTATGGCATTTTACATTAAAGTAACGAAGGAGGTTGCCGACCGGTTGCATCTGACCGATATCCGCAACAGGACAGCGGATGGCAATGTATTATTGTGGCAGGCGGACGTGGCACGTTTCCCCGGCGACACGGTATTTGACAGGGCCAAGGAAGCGGGCGGCGTCTGCCTGACCCCGCAGGCGGCGAAAGAAGAGATAGACGGTACGGACCATCCCGTCGAAGTATTCACACCTGCCTCTTGGGGGGAGGACAACACCGAAAGCTCCGAAGGCACGGATAGTACGGAAACGACCGGGGAAGGAGGAGCGTCATGAGTTTGGCCAGCGCGACCGGACAGGTCATATTTTCGCAAAAGGGCGGCGTATACATGCCTGCCATCCAGTGTAACCAGGGAGATCTGTATCAGGAGTATATGGGCGAAGCGTCCGCGCCGACGAACATCGCACCGGATTTCGCTTCGCTCAAGCCCGTCTTGTCCTTCATTCTCACCTCTTCGCGGGTGGCGGAAGGGCTGGTGGTTCCTTCCTCCATGAAATGGTATTTCAATGATGTCGAGATCAAGTTCTCGGGCAATGTCTCCACCAACACGTTTGGCGGTGAGACGGGACATTTCAAGTTTATCCCTTACCAGCCCGGTACGACGGATTACTACGGATTGCAGATCGTCAAGAATCTGGTCAAGGCGAGTGGAGCGGCCTCTTGTACCATCAAGGGTGAAGCTACCGTGACGATAGGGAATACCAGCGACACCGTCCAGTTCGTCTATAGCATCCCCATCACCAAGGGGGTCGGAAACCAAAAGCATGTGACGATCATTGCCGGTGACAACAAGTATTTTACCCTTCGGGACAAAGGGCAGAGCTGCATTCTGAAAGCCGTAGCGCGCATGGGCAGTGACGAGATCACTACCGGACTGGCGTACAAGTGGTACAACCAGGTCAACGGTGCGTGGAGCGTGCTGAGCGGAAAGACCACACAGACATTGACCGTCACCAACGATATGGTTGACACGACAGGTGTGTTCAGAGTGGAGGTGTACCAGGGCGGCAAGCTCATCGGTCAGGACACGCAGTCCGTAATGGATGCGTCCGATCCGTTTGATTTGATCCTGAATCCCACGCCCGAGGACGAGACCATCCGGGAAAGTGGTGACACGGTGGTCTATAAGCCCATTCTGGTCAAGCGTGGAAGTACCACCAAGTACAAGGACATGACTTTCTATTTCGTGTTCATGGACAGTGCAGGAGTAGTCCTTAACCCGTCTACTTCCGGTACAGCAGCCACTTCCGGCACGTGTACTTGGGACATGTGCCAGCAGGCAGGAGGCAACGTGGCATGGACCATCACAACCAAGGAATAAGGAGGTGATATGCCGTTGGTGACTAGAACCGGACAGGTCAGTTTTGCTCCAAAAGGTGACAAGGGAGATAAGGGGGCGCGCATGCGTATGCGTGTATGGGAGGCGTCTGTGTCTTACCTGGAGGGCAAGCAAGGGCAGCAGTTTTACGACATTGTACTTTATGACAACCTGCTGTACCTGTGCATCCGTTCGCATACGTCGGTATCGACGGAAACCCCCAAACAGAATGTGGCTTCGGGAAAAATAAAATACTGGGAGGTAGCACAGAGCTGGACTTTTATCGCCACCAAGCTGTTGCTGACCGAGAAGATCAAGGCGTCCATGATTGATGCGGACGGTATCATGGCGGTCAATGTGGACATCAGCGGAAAAATCACGGCGGATAGCGGACGTATCGGTCCGTTTTCCATAGATTCCGGTATGTTGTCCTCAAAAACTCTTTATGAGGGGACGGATTCCCATGTCGGTTTCAACCTGTCTGCCGGACAGATAGAGTTTTATAACGAAAGGACATTTGCACGTGTAAAAATCGGAGGGAACACGAAATTTGTCACAATCGAAGGGATATCGTATGATGCCGGAATTGACATACAGAGTCCGAATGCCATGATCGGGATGCACATCAAGACCCTGAGCATTCCTCTGTTCGTGGAGGGGGGTAACATTTTCCTTCATCCGAACAATGACAGTTATGTGTCTCTTCATGGCATAGTGGGGAACTGGAGGAACATATCCGTCAGCACTTCCCTGAATAACAATGATGACAATGTGATGTTTATTAATACGGGTAATATAGAAGTGACACTTCCTCCGGATGTTCCGGGACATACCATATACTTCAAACGTATGAGCGGCGGGGTAAGACTGACAGGCGGGCGCATCCTGCCTGCCCCCGGAGGAAAAGAGATGTCCTCCATTGATCTGGATTATGCGTCCGGATTCGTTAAATGTATGGGCAATTATTGGGTTATGTTTTATTGCGGATAACAGTATTTAATTAAGAATATTATGAAAGTTGATTTTACAAAATTTCCCCTGTTCACGGGGATAGACAGACAGGATATGGTGATAGCGGATATCCGTAAGGATATTGCTGACGGCATTTACAGGAACGTGCCCGGTCTTCCGGCGCACGTGCTTGCGGAGAAGATCTATCGGAACGAGCTTGTGGAGCTTGCCGATGACGAGATTCATATACTTGACCTCTACACTTCCGCTTCGGTGGGGCAGCTCGCCGACTCATGGCAGGATTATAAGAAAAACAATTTGGAAACTGGTAAATAAAAAATATTATGGAAAAGATGGAATTAAGTGAGGCGTTGAAAGCCAATGCCTCAGTACTGGAAGGACTGTTAGGGATAAATGATACGTGGTACAAAAGGAGATTTGGTGAAA
>OLQA01002634.1_pt1 | contig 13789 bp, 9 predicted proteins | sample 1673151 | NCBI WGS metagenome assembly OLQA01 (sample SAMEA3136760, study PRJEB25190) | human gut metagenome | biome: human gut; feature: human-associated habitat; material: faeces | place: Austria | collected 2013 | reverse complement strand
CAGACAACCGTACTGGCAGGGATGCCAGGCACCTTGCTATGGACTCGGGCTTATAGGTTTATAGACATGGATCCTGCCGATATCGAGAAAGAAGAACCGAGGACGGAATTCTCGCCTATGGGGCTTGTCTATGGGCGCAGAATCTTGCCTGTATCGAAAAAGAGTCGAAGACGGAATCTCTTCCACGGACAACATGAAAACGCAGACTTTGGCATTTCCACGCAGACGCGGCCTCCTTTCGCGCCTTATCCAGAAATCCGCTGCGGTGCAGGCGCATCCACGCGGGCGCGGGCTTTCTACCCACGCCGAACGCTCTGCACGGGACCCCGGCCAATCTAGGCGGCTCGTGCGTCTACCGACAAGCAAATTCAACAAGCTAGAAGCTCGAAAGATCGAGCAACGCGAAGGGTTGCAACTGCTCGCTACAGGCCTTCAATACGCCAACCGTGTAGTCAATATCGTCTTGAATCGTTTCATTCGAGAGCGAGAAACGAAGGGCGCTCTGGGTACGTTCGGACGGCAGCCCCATCGCAACAAGTACGTGCGAGGGCTCGCCTTCATGGCTCGAGCAGGCGCTTCCGCCCGCCGCGCACACGCCCCGCTCGTCAAGCAACTCGACAAGCGAAGCCGAATCGATGCCCATAAACGACACGTTCAACGTGCCGGGCACGCGCGGGGCTGCACCGTTTACCCGGGTGTTGGCGATTTCGGCAAGAATGCGATATTCCAATTCGTCGCGAAGCGCCGCAATGCGCGCGGCGTCGCTCGCCATATTCTCGCAGGCCTCGCGCGCTGCAGCCGCCATGGCAACGATGCCGGCAACGTTTTCGGTGCCACCGCGCATCGCGCCTTCTTGATGGCCACCATTCATGAAAGGCTCCAGAGGCGCGCCTTCGCGAACATACAGGAAACCGACGCCTTTAGGGGCATGGAATTTATGGCCTGAAACGCTCAAGTAGTCCACGCCCAAATCGTCCACGTTCACAGGAATGTGAGCAAACGCCTGCACGGCATCACAGTGGAACCGAGCGCCTGCGCCATGCGCGATTTCGCCCAGACGGGCAATGGGTTGAATTGTGCCTACTTCGTTGTTGGCAAGCATAATCGAGGCCAAATCAGCCCCGTTGCGAAGCGCCTGAGCAAACGATGCCTCGTCGACCACGCCGCCATCGGTCACGTTCGCATACGCGACATCGAATCCCTCGCCAGCAAGCGCCTGTGCGCTGTTCAGCACAGCAGGATGCTCGAACGCCGAAGTCACGAAACGGCCTTTGCGGCCCTTCGCTTTCGCTTGCGCACGCATGCTTCCTTTTATGGCCCAATTATCCGATTCAGTACCACACGACGTGAAATAGACTTCATGCGGCGCGGCGCCAATGAGCGATGCGATTTCCTCGCGAGCCCGCTCAACCGCAGCGCGGGCCTCGCGAGCCTCCGCATAGAGCGCAGAGGGATTGCCAAACGAACCGCGCAAAAACGGCTTCATGGCCTCAAATGCCGTATCGGACACGCACGTAGTAGCGGCGTTGTCCAAATACACGCGCCGTTTTTCGGTTTTTGTTATTTTCGCCTGCGTTCCCATGATAGTTACGCCTCTTTTGCCGCGCGAAGACGCGATGCGACCTCCAAATCGACCATAGAATTTCGCAGCGAGCAGTTCTCGCACAGCACGCAATCGAGCGATGCGTCATCGCAGGCATGCGGCCGAGCGAGCATATCCTCAAACGTGACACCCTGGCGAATAAAGAAGTCACCGCATACTCCACGAACGGCGCACGCCGCATAGCGAGCCGTATACGACTTGTCGCGAGGAACAACGCCGCGCGCTTCTGCCAAAAGGTCGGCAGAGATGGCGGCGGCTTCTTCCACCGTTTTGCCCTCCATCCAATACACCGCTGCGCACGCGGAGGCAATCATGGCCAAACAGCCATGTGCGCGATAGCCCGCCTGTTCAATGACATGCGTCTCAGGATTCACGCGCGCAAACAACTGCACGGCAATGGTACCGTGTTTGGCCGAACCCGCCATGCCAACGGTATTCACGCCCTCGGGCACACCAGTTTTCTCGGTATCGGCCACAAGCGCCAGGGCCTCATCGGAATAGCCCTCAACGCCATTATCGTTGTCAGTCTGGAACACGTCCCTCGTACGAATATAAGGTTTGCCAACAGGCGCTCCACCAAGCATATCTTCCGGTTTCATTGTTCCCCCTCTTCGGCGCCGTGGGCGCCGTTCGTTTCATATCTCCCACGCGCCTCGTTTGCGCGTTAAAGCCAATTCACGTTTGATTGAAAACGCACTTCACCTACACGTTCATGTATCGTTCGACCGAATACCACTCCGCCAAAGCTTTCGCCTGGGCATCGGACAAGTAATCGGTCGAATAGAAATATCGCTCGCCGTTGCTCGCCTCGCATGTTTTGATGTCGGGATACGAGCCCGACTCCTGCACGGCTTGCCAAGCTTGCTCGATTTGCTCGGCATTCCAATAATATGGCTTGCTCGAAAGCGATGCCGCGAGCATGGGGCGCGGATACAGGCGCGATTCTTCACGCGCGTTATCGACAAGCGTCAAAGCGTCATCGCCCTCTTCAGCGAGAAACGCCCAGTGCGCATATGTGTCGGTCATGTAGTCGCTCGAGTACAGATACGTCTGCTTTCCCTCGAGCACCTTGATGTCATCAAGCTTCCATTCGGGGGTCTCAATTTCAGAATCGAGGGAATCGCCCTCGTCAACAGACGGAGCATTCTCATCAGCGTCTTCATCCGCTTTAGAGTCAGATGCCGCAACGTCTTCGACGCCGGAATCGGCACTTACCGCATCCGCGTCCGCTACGGCAGCCTGCGCAGCCTCCTCGGCGACCTTCTTAGCCGCGGCCGACGCAGCCTGTGCAGCAATAATTTCGTCGAATGCCAAGTCGGAAAAATCAACAGGAATCAAATGATCGGGCACGATGCCCGCCGCGGCCCACGTACCGGGCGTCGTGAGCTTGCCTTCGTTCGAACGCTCGCGAATCATATCGAATGCAGCGGCAAGAGCATCATGCTCGGCTTTGGCCTGGCGCTCTTCGGGAGACATCTCTTCCTCGATGCGCTCCTCTTCCGCAGCGACCTCGGCAGGGTCGTAAAGTCCCGCTTCTTCCAGATTTGTCGCCCCCGTAGCAGCGAGCATCTGAGCCAAGAATTCTTCTTCAGGCGTACGATTCGGCGACAATGCCTCCTGAGGCCCGCTCGCCTCTTCGACAACGCCATCGCCCGGCTGAAAACCTGTACCCTCACTGCTCTCGTTGACAGCATTCGGTATAGCTTTTCCTCCTTCAGCCGTCCAGGCCGCCTCGTTTGCATCAGTCATGAGCGATCCCCCTCACGTACGTGCTTTCGCTTCATCAAAATGAAGCACAATTCAACGAAACCAATATTGCCTAGACGTAAAATGCCCCTATACCCTCTTTAAGGGCATTTATAGGGTACAAAGCTCGGGCTATAATTGCTTCGTTTGAATCCCCGTTACGCGCAAGGGGGCACCGCGCATGATGCACAGGGGATAGAAGGGGGTATCGTGAATCAGGGCGAAGAGACAAACGCCGCCGAGCAACAGAGAGGAATTGCCGGCACGGAAATTACAAAAGAGCTGCTTTTGGCCCTCCTGCCAACCTCAATGGGGCTCATGCTGGCACGAACCGGCATGATTGTGGGCGCATACGGCAGCTACATGGGGACCGATGCAGGAATTTATACCGACGGGGCGTCGTTCATCTCGCTCGTTCCGTTGCTCATACTCATGGTCGTGCTTGGCCTTACCGACAAAACTATCCCCAAGCGCGCCATCTTCCACAGCACAAACCTTTGCATCGCGCTCGAAGCAATAGGAATCGCCGCAGTCGCGCTCATCGAAGCGCATGCACCAGGCTTCACCGTGGCACGCATGGCAGCGTCGACCCTCGTAACCGCATCGGCATGGATTTGCATGTTCTATTGGCTGCGCCGTTGCCGCGGCGCATCATGCATGACGGCCATCATCATCGTGCTCGGCGCCATGATCGCCAGCGAGACGATTCTGTACGTGTTCTCGTTCATTCCACGCATGGTTCACTGCCTCATCTTTGCAATGGCAGTACTCGCGCAATACGCCGCCATCGCCGCCGCAAGGCGCAATCCGCTACCCGCAGAAATTGATATCAAATCGACCTCGCACGGCTATTTCCATTTCGCTCAAAAGAACGCCGACAGCGTACGATTCCTCGGCATTATTGCCGCAGGATCGTTCCTTATGTCCATCGCCATAGGCTTTTTAAAGGGTTTTCCCGACGGCGACCCCATCCCATTCACACACGTCACGCGGCTGCTGTACGCCCTTCTCATCGACGGCGTATTCATTGGCCTGCTCTGGGGCACCATCAAAGGCAAAAAGAGTACCATGACCATTGGCACCTGGGTCGTTATGCAAGGCTTGGGATTCATCGCCCTTTTGCTGTTCGCGCTCTTTCCCGAGCGACTCGATATTGGAGCCGTATTCGGCAATGCCATGAACGTCACCATGACTGGCTTCATTCTCTATCTGATCATCGCGTTTTCCAGCTATGGACACCGCGACGCGTACTACTATGCAATCGCCGGCTGGGGTGTTTTCATTTTTCCGCGTTCGCTCGTGCGCGTGACGAGCATCGCACTTTACGCCCAGTTCCCCTCAACCTCGCTGCCGACGGCGCTGTGCGGCGGATTGCTGCTTATTTCCGCCCAGTTCATCTTCCTTCAATTCCTTATGCTCGAACGAGACGAAACCGCCGCAACCAAAGCGACCGCGGTAAGCGTGCAGCGATTGCTCGGCATTAAGGACGAAGCCGCCCCCGGCATCGAAATGCGCAAGGCAATCGTACGTGCGAGCGCTCAGGAAATGCAGAAGCAATTCCTGCTTTCCGACCGCGAAACCGAAGTGCTCACGCTCTATGCCATGGGCCTTACGCAGGCGAAAATCGCCGAAGAGCTCTGCATCGCACCCGGCACGGCACACACGCACGTGAAACGTATCTATTCGAAAACCGACCTGCATTCCCGCCAGGCGCTTCTGGACTACATCGAGCGATACACCGATTAGCTTCCGCCGAAGAAAAACCTGCGCGCGAATGCCTCAACATGATTCACATCGGGCGGGAAATCACGCAAAAAAGCGAGGACCAGGCGCTCGAAACGGGCATGACGAAATCGCAAGCCGACGAAATGAAACGGAATAGCGGCTTCTAAAGAAAACGCCGAGCCGTCTTTAAGATGGCTCGGCGTCAAATGTTTAGGCTCCGCAAAAGAGCCAAGGGCGAATCGAATTCAAGAGCGCTTCGGCTGCGCGTAAGGGCGCGAACCGCCTCGGCTACATCAGGCTGGGAATCGCGCACAGTGCAATGGGAAGAAATGCAGCGGGCAGAAAATTCGCCACCTTGATATCGGTGATTTTCAGCATGTTCATGCCAATGGCGAGCAGCAACAAGCTACCCGCGCACACCATTTCGGCAATAACGGCATCGGCAAGAAGGGGCGCAAGCGCACTGGCGGCCAAGCTCAACGCCGCCTCATACACGAACACGCACACGCCCGAAAACGGCACGCCAATGCCCAATGTCGTAGCCATCACCATGACCACGACCATATCGATAAGGGCCTTGGCATACAACGTGGAATGATCGAGCTGCAAGCCGCTTTGCAGCGAGCCAAGAATCGCCATGGCGCCAATGCAGATGAATAGCGTGGCAGCAACAAATCCATCGGAAAAGTTGCCAAGTGCCGTCGAACCCTTGAATGCGGCATCGAGTTTACGCTGAATCCAATCGCCAAAACGGTGAATCGCCGCATCGATGTCGATCCAGTAGCCCAGAATGCCGCCAACAACGATAGAGAGCACGGTAATGGTGATGTTTTGCCCCTTCACCATGCCCTGCACGCCTACGAGCATCACGCACAGGCCTAAGCCCTGCATAAGGAAATCACCCAGCTTCTGCGATACACGACGCTTGAACACCAAGCCAAGCACGCCGCCGATAACCGTGGCAATGCCGTTCACCAACGCACCCAGAATGACCACAGACGCCCCTTTTCACACAACGATGCGGCGCGCCTGCGAAGACACGCCGCATCGATTAATTCATCAGGAGGATTTTCGCTTATTCGGCGGCATTTTCAACCGTCGGGTTCGTTTTTCTTACATCGACCTCATCAAAAGTGGCGGCAACTTCGCGGTCGAGCTTGCGAAGCGACGGCAAAAGGCCAATCGCCAAACCGCCCGCCGTAACCACCACGCCCGAAATCACGAACCACATGGCAACGCCGGTAAATTCTGCGCAGGTGCCCGCGAGGCCCAAGCAGATAGGCGAAGAAAGCGCCGTCACCGTGCTGAACAGGCCCATAACGCGACCGAGCTTTTCGGGCGGAACGCGCTTTTGCACCACGGCGAGAAGCGGGCCGTTGTACATCGATTCAACAACGCCCGAGATTGCCGTGAGCACCGCGAACCAGAAGAACATGCTCGGCGAAAGAAGACCCGTAGCAATAAGGATGATGCCCGAGAACGTGCCCGAGAACGCCACCACGCGCAACAGGCGCTTGCCGCCGCCCCATATAAACAGAATGGCGATGCCGACAAGCGAGAACGCGCCATATATGCCCTCGATGAGCGAGGCCGCATAGCCGTCGCCGTGGAAGTGGTCGTACGTCATAAGCGGGAAAAGCGAATTGATGCCCGTATACATGGCCATAATCGCCATGACGATGCCGCACAAAATGAGCAGGCCCCTATCGGCGCTCAGCGTCGCAAAACCTGCCTTCAAGCTTGCGATAGGATGGCGCGCCTCGTCGGAATCGTCGTGGAAATCGGGAATCTTCGCAAGCGCGAGAGCCAAGCACGCAACGGCGCAGCCGGCAGCATTCAGGAACAGGACCATCTGGAAGCCCACCACGGTATACAAGAAAATGCCGAGAACCGGGCCGACCACAAGCGCCATAGACCACAGGCTCTGATTCATGGTATTCACGCGCACCACGTGCTTTTTCGGCACGAGCAGCGGCATCGTGGATTCCATAGCAGGCATGTGGAACGCCTGGCCCACGCTGCGCAGCGCGCCCATGATAAGCACGAGCGGCACCGACACATGGCCCATGGCGATAATCATGCCCATGATCAATGCCATGGTTCCCACGAAAGCATCGGCGGCAATGAGCACGTACTTGCGGTTGAAGCGGTCGGCCACCACGCCGCCAAGCGGCGCAAGCAAGCCCTGCGGCAGCATGGAGCACAGCGAGGCGAGCGCCAGCATGAGCGCCGAATCAGTCGTTTCGGTCACAAACCACACGCCTGCATAAATAGAGGAATATGCGGTAAGAATGCTCGCCGCCTGGCCGAGCCAAATAATGACAACCGTCCTCAGCCAGTTTTTCGGCAAGGGTGGATGATCGAATTCCTTCACTTCGGGCTGCTGTTCAGACATGTTCGTTACTCCCTTTATGGCGCGCCCCGCGCGCCTTCATCTTTGTGCAGGAGATACCCTAAACTATCCCATAATGGGAGAGTCAACGCCTTTCGCGGATTCTTCGCACCGTTGCCCATGCGTTTACAAAAGCCCCACGAAGGAGATTCCCTACTTCGACGCAGGAATATCGATTACAAAGCGAGTCACGCCATTTTCGCTCGTCGCATCGATGGTGCCGTTATGGGCCGCGACGATCTCTCGCGCAATCGCCAAACCGAGGCCCGCCCCGCCCTGGCGCGTGGCACGCGCGTCGTCTTCGCGATAGAACTTTTCGAAAATGCGTTTGAGATGCTCGGGGCTGATTTCGCGTCCCTGGTTCGTGACTTCAATCTTGAACGCTCCATCGGGCTTGGCATGAGCGTCAATCGAAATGGTCGAATCGGGGTCGGCATACGCCACCGCATTTTTAATCACATTCGAAAGCACGCGCGCCATTTTCGTAGCATCGGCAAATACCGTATCGCCTTCGGTGGCGTTCACCTTCAAATCGATTCCCCGCGCTTCCGCTTCAGGGTAGAAATCTTCCGCAACCTGATAGCAGAACAACGCCAAGTCGAAGCGCTCGCGCTCAATGGAGATGGCGCCTAGGTTGTAGCGGGTTATCTCGAAAAACTCGTCGAGCATGGCATCGAGCCTGTACGCTTTCGACAGCGCCACGTGAGCATATCGCTGACGCTGCTCAACGGGCATATCAGGCGCCTCCTCGAGCAACGTGAGATATCCCGTGATGGAAGTGAGCGGCGTTTTGGTATCGTGCGCCAAATAGGCCACGAGCTCATTCTTGCGACGCTCAGCGGCAACGGCGGCGCGCTGCTCAGCGTCGTTTTTGCGCTTGATGTCGTTAATTGATTCCTCGGCAAGAGAAAGCTCGCTCGGAAGCTTCAGCGACGCGCCTTTGTCAACGAGCACCGCGCGCAACGAAACGAACAGGTCGTCGAAATAGCGCAGGCTCTTGCGAATGGCAAACGCCATAATCACGAGGATGCCCAACAAAAACAGCGTGATTGCCACGGGATATTTCAGGGCGCGAATGTTGTTGTACGACGACAAATCGCGCTGCATTTGCTGACCGCCCGCATATGTCACCGTTTCGATACCCGAGCCCGCATCGTAGGCATAACGCACAACCACCTGGGAAAAGTCGGAATCGAGCGCAGCTGCAGCTTCCTCATAGAGCGAATCGACCTGCTCGGGCTTATTGTCCCAATCTTTCGTAGCCGACCACAACGCGTCGTACACGTTGGCGGCCTGGCCTAAATTGCGCGAATCAACGGCGGAAATAACAACCTGCTTAGCCGCCTGGGATGCAGAGGGCGCGCCCACAAACGACAGGCTATCACCCTGAACCAAGCCCTGAGAGGCGGACGCCGCGTATTCTCCGGCATCGGCCGGTTGCGACGAGATGGTGTACACAGTTTCAGGATTAGCGCCTTCCGTTTGCACGTTCTTGGCGTTCGCCGCACTCTGCGCCAAACCCCAACCCGCATCGGGAACCGCGGTGTCGATGAGCTCGTGCAAGTATTTGCGCACCACGTCGGCTTTAAGCTCGTTTTCTTTCTGTATGAACCACTCGTCGTTTTGCACGCCCGCCACATCGGCCGACACGTACTGCCACGGAGAAGTTACCTTAGCTACTGCCTCGCCCACTTGAGGCAGAACGATAATATTAACCGCCATAGCGATCGAGAAGAAAACAACCGCATACACCACCGTGGCCGCGAAAGTATTACGAACGATGCGCTTCACGAGAATGCGCGTTTGCTCGGTCACATGCATTTTAGGCGACTCGTGCCTTTTGCGTGCGACTCGCGCATGTTCGGCCTTGTCGGCACGGGTCTCGTTTTCTGAATCGCGCTTCATGGGCTAACCACGGCGTTTTTCGGGAATGCGATAGCCAACGCCCCATACGGTCTCGATGAGCTCTTCAGAAGAGTCGACCTCGGCGAGCTTTTTACGCAGGCGACGAATATAGACCATGACTGCATTGTGAGACGAAGACGTGTATTCCTCATCCCATACGTTTTCGAACAGCGCCTTTGACGAAACAGGAGCCCCACCTGCGCGCAAAAGCTCGGCCAGGCAATCGAATTCCTTCGGCGTAAGAGAAAGCTCGCAGCCGTGCAAGGCCGCCGTATGGTTTGTTTCGTCGAGCTCGATGCCGCTCACCGAGAGCACGTCGCTGAGAGCGGGAGCCGCGCTGCGGCCACGAAGGCGCGCTTTAAGGCGGGCCACGAGTTCGCGAGCCTTAAATGGCTTTGTCACATAATCATCGGCGCCCAAGGTGAAGCCAAGCACCTTATCGAATTCCTCGGTTTTAGCCGAGAGAAACACGATGGGCATGTCGGTATTTGAGCCGGCCGCACCGCCGCGAATTTGACGGCAGACTTCGAAGCCATCGATTCCGGGCATCATAATATCGAGTATAGCCAGGTCAAATACCTGAGCATTAAGCAATGTGAGGGCCGCATCGCCCGAGTGGCAACACGTGACGGCAAAACCCTCACGTTCGAGCACATGCTTGAGAAGGTCGGCGACCTCAACTTCATCATCGCATACTAATATGTTCGCTTGGTTCATATCCATGGGCGAAATCCTATCATGAGGGTGCAGAGCGCCCGAGCGCTCCTCTCCATTTTAAGGTTTTGTTCAGAATTATTCAGCCTTTTATCAGGTGCCCTTATGGGATTTTCAACACGCCCCACCCTTATTATGGAAACCGTCGAAGCGGCAAGCATCCACCCTTCCATCGCGCAAGAGCCGCTCGACTCGTGCAAAGCACGATTGATAAACGGCCGGTATTCCCGTTCCCTTCCCTTTGGAGCCGGCCGTGAGCTTGAAAACTCGGCGCTCGGGCATATCACCCTTCCGGCTACGAGCGCATCCTTCGGGGCTTTCCTCCCTCCCGGCCCCGAAGTCCCTTCCCGAAAGGTCGCCGCTGGCGGCCTTTCGGCATTGAAGAGCCAGTATCGCCTCGTGGAAGCAATCGCATTCAAGAACGCCCGCATAGCATAGGCTTGCCGACGCACGAACCCAACCAACGAGCTTCATCCCTCCCTGAAGCACATTCCCATAATGAGAAGCAAACAAGCGCGCCACCAGCAAAACCATTCAAGAGTCCTCCTGGAAGAACAGCCGCGTCATCCCTCATCTGCAAACCATTTAATTTCGTTCGCTTACGTTGGTCGTGTTAACTTTTCAACAACAATTCGGTTTACGGTTGCTTTTGCATACCTAAGCGGTAGTATGCTCAAATGCAAAACAGTACGTTGCCTTGGGGTAGTCTGGGGAGGCTTGGCAACGTGGTGTTCGCCGCGTATAGATTCGCGCATGCGTGCACGCCTATACGCCAACGAGACCGAACCGCCTTACGGCAACACGATCAAACGCAAGGAGCACTTTCATGCTGAGCGAGCGCATGCTCACGGGGATCGTCAAAAACATCACGAAGAGCCATCTCATTATCGACCCCACGACCGAGAAATTCCTGCCTGGCCCCGAACCGGGACGCAAATACATGCTGTACCTGCACGTACCTTTCTGCGAGGTACTGTGCCCCTACTGCAGCTTCAACCGCTACCCCTTCCGCGAGACAACCGCGCGACCGTACTTCAAGAATCTTCGTCGCGAAATGATGATGCTCAAAGATATGGGCTACGACTTCGAAAGCCTATACTTCGGCGGCGGCACGCCCACTATTTTGCTCGACGAGCTCTGCCGCACCATCGATATGGCAGGCGAGAACTTCAACATCAAAGAAGTCGCTTGCGAAACCAATCCAAACCACCTTGTAGACCCTTGGCTTTCGGCACTGAGCGGCCGCGTGAATCGCCTTTCGGTGGGCGTGCAAAGCTTCGACAACGAGCTGCTCACGCAAATGGATCGCTGCAAGAAATATGGTTCGGGCGAAGAGATTCTCGAACGTATCGGCAACGCGGCATCGCGTTTCGACTCCCTCAACGTCGACATGATTTTCAATTTCCCTTCTCAAACCGAAGAGATTTTGCTTGACGATATCGAGAAAATCAAGCAATGCGGCTGCCGTCAGACCACGTTCAGCCCGCTGTATGTTTCAAGCGCCACAACACGCAAGATGGAGCAGTCGCTTGGCACCATGGACTACAATCGCGAGTTCGAGTTCTACAAGATGCTCGACGAAGGCCTTTGCGGCGGCGATACCCCTGCATTCAAGCGCGAAACCGTGTGGACGTTCAACCGCTTGAATGAAAAGGGCGAGCAAGACCACGAGCTGCCCGTAGAGGAGCTGCAGGTAAGCTACGACGAATACCCCGCCATTGGCTCGGGATCGATTTCATATCTGAACGGAAAGCTCTACGTGAACACTTTCAGCCTGCGTGAGTACAACGAGGCGATTGAGCGCGGCCATATGTCGATCATGGGTCAGATGCCCGTGCGCGAACACGACCACATGCGCTATTGTTTCTTGCTCGGGCTCTATCAGCTGCGTTTCGACAAGCGAGCCTTCAAAGAGATGTTCGGCAAGAGTGTCGACGCGGCGCTGCCCGTTGAAATGGGCTTCATGCGCGCGAATGGCGCATTCGATGTCGACGACGAGGAATGCCTCGTGCCTTCAACCATGGGGCGCTATCTTACGCTCGTGATGTATCGCCAATTCCTCAGCGGCATGAACAACCTACGAGACCAGGCCCGCGCGGCCCTTACCGGCCCTGAGCACGAGCTGCTTTTCGGCGAAGGCGATGTCCCGCGTCCAGACCGACTCGTCGGACGAGAGGCTGGGGCTGATCCACGTCATGCCGTAACCCGGCGTGACGGTGTAGGTTGTCTCGTTGGCCATCGAGAGCACGGCGCTCGGACGCAGACGCAGGCGCGAGACATCTTCACCCGCGGCGGCGCGTTCGGTCGTGGGTTCGACCGTGACGCAATCGCCCGCATGGGCGTAGCGGCCCGTGCGGCGAACCTCCACGTCGTCGATCCAGAAGCAGTTTTTGACGTCGCGGATCACCGTGGGCATGAAGCGGAACGCACTTCCGGCAGCCACGGCCCCGAACGACATCCGCACCTGGTGCCACACGCCGGACGTCAGCTTCGCGGCGCGCAGCAGGACGGCCGTACGGGTGACGCCCTGCACCGACTGCGAAATGTCGGTCCCCGTCGCGACATCGACATCGACCGGCATGCCGTCGACCTCGCACCCCAGCAGCACGCCCGACTCGGCCATGCAGGCCACATCGCTCTCCATGCCGCGTTCGAGGCAGATGCGGAACGACAGTTCGGCGCAGCACGGTTCGCCGGCGGCGGCCATGCGGGGCGTCACCAGAATGCCCCGGTTGCCGTAACCGCCGACGTCGCCGCCGCACAGGCAGCCGCGATATTCCGCGGCGTAAAAGAGCCGCTGCCAGTCGTAGAGTCCGCGGTTGCGCAGGTAGTCGCGGCGCACGGCGAGCGTCGCGCTTGCGGCAGGCGCGGAATTATAGTCCGAGGTCTCGAAAAGCGCGCTGCCGGGCGTTCCGGCCCCTTTGGCGACATAGGCCGCCTCGGTCCCAGCCGATGTGGCCGGCGACGGCACGGAACTGCCGGCCCCGACACCGTAACCGCCCGTTTCCGCAGCGTAGTCGCACCCCCAGACGCAGTTGTCGAAATGCTCGGCGAAGAGCAGGTCTTCGCCGGGAGCGTAATTCAGCGGCGCAAGGGTCTTCACCCCGCCCGCCGCGACGGCGCACGGACCGGGAATGTCCCAGGTCGCCGAGCGGTGGGCGCAGTCGGTGACGCGGACGGAGAGGCCCGACGCGTAATCGCCTGCGGGAACCGCCACGCAGAACTCCGTTCCGGAGGCCGCGGGCCGAACCCCGCCGCCCGTCCCGGCACAGTCGAGCACCACCCACGGCAGGTTCCCGGAATTGCCGTTCCGGACAATCTCCGGCGTCGCCGGATCGAACGGGAACAGGCCCGAAACGGCCCCTCCGGAGCGATCCTCGACGCGAACCGAAGCAATGTGCGCATCGCCCGCGAGCGGAATCCGCACGACGCCGCACAGCGGCGAGAGCGTCACGTCGGCCGCATCGCCCGTGGTCCGGACCGTGCCGTACATCGGGCATGCGGCGGCCTGCAGGCTGCCGCCCGAAACCGGAAACTGCGCGGGAGGCAGCACGAAGGCCCGCTTCGCGCGGCTGTAAGCATCGGCCGGGAAATGAACCGTATAAAGACCGTCCGCAGAGACATCGGCGCCCACGACCGGCACTCCGTCGGCGTCGAAGCCCACCGTGCGGGCCACGCCGTTGACCAATGCACGCGGCTCCCCG
>OLQA01002630.1_pt1 | contig 13800 bp, 12 predicted proteins | sample 1673151 | NCBI WGS metagenome assembly OLQA01 (sample SAMEA3136760, study PRJEB25190) | human gut metagenome | biome: human gut; feature: human-associated habitat; material: faeces | place: Austria | collected 2013 | reverse complement strand
CGTCAGAAGCCGAACAGCATGGAGCGCTTGATCTCCGCGAGCGAGTGCGCGCCGCACATGCGCATCGTGTCGGCAAGCTCGGCTTTGAGCTTCTGGACGTAGAGCTGCACGCCCTCCTCCCCGCCGCCATAGATGGTGGTGACGAACGGACGGCCGATGAGCACCGCGTCCGCGCCGAGCGCCAGCGCCTTGAACATGTCCATGCCGCTGCGGATCGCGCCGTCGACAAAAATCGTCAGCTTGCCGCCGACGGCATCGACGATCTCCGGCAGCACCTCCGCCGTCGCGGGGCAATGGTCGAGCACACGGCCGCCGTGGTTCGAGACCACAATGCCGCTCGCGCCTGCTTCCAGCGCCTTTTCCGCGCCGCGGGCGGTCATAATGCCCTTCAGAATGAACGGACGCTGCGCCCAGGAGACGATCTGCTTTAACTCCTCGACGCTCTTGCTGCCCGCCGGCGGCGTCAAGCCCTGCAAAAACGGTAGGCCCGCCGCGTCGATGTCCATCGCGATGGCGAAGGGCTCAGCTTCCTGCACGAGCGCGAATTTTTCGCGGATCGTGTCCATATCCCACGGCTTGATGGTCGGCACGCCGCAGCCGCCGTTCGCCTTGAGCGCCTCAGCCGCGCCCTCGACCACCTTCGGGTCGGTTCCGTCGCCGGTGAAGGCGAGGATGCCCGCGTTTGCGCACGCGCGGATGAGGATATCATTATAAGTAAGGTCGTCGTACTTGTCGCCGTAGTGCAGGCGCATCGCACCAATGGGCGCGGCGAACGCCGGAATCTCAAACGTCCGGCCAAAGAGCGTGAATGAGGTGTCTACCGGCGAATTCTCGCAGATGGTGTCCATATTGACGCAGATCTCACGCCACTTTTCCGCGTTGCGGATGAAGCCGGTTCCCTCGCCCTTGGCGCCGGGGCCGGGCATCGTGTTGCGGCAGACCTTGCCGTTGCAGTCATTGCACGCCTTGCAGTAAGGGCCAATGCAGGTCCTTGCGTTTTCCAGCACTTGCTGATAAGTCATGTTGTTTCCCCCTTCGGAAATGAGTTTGCTTGCCAATATCGTGTCGATCCGACGCGATATCGCCTATATTTTATCCCGTCCTGCCGAAAAAGCAAGACCCAAAGGAGCTATTTATGAATACCGTTCACACACTGAGAGAATATGTCGATGCACTGCGCGACGCGGGCATTCTGGTCGAAAGCACCGTGAGCGACGAGCTCGCCGCGCGTGAGATCCACTGCCTCACCTACGATACGCGCGCACTGAGCGAGGACGCGCTTTTCATCTGCAAGGGCGCACACTTCAAGGAAGAGTACCTGTGCGACGCACTCTCGCGCGGCGCGATCGCCTACGTCGCCGAGAAAAAGCACAATGTGTTCTTTTCTTTTTTTACAATAATTTTACCAAAGTCATACAGAAATACGATAGTAGATTGTTTTTTGTTAAGGCACATCTTGAGAGAGCAAAGAATAAGCAATGTAATCCAGGTATGATGGTTTGTTTTTCCGGAATGCTCTATAACTTAGAAAGAACGGCAGATAACTGCGTGAGTATTGCAGAAGAATATGACTTTCCGGGAAATTAAAGTCTAAAGGATTGACACTTGAACCAGTGCCATAATCGTATAGTTATTTATGGTCACTACTTTTTTCTATTAACTAGAGCGTGTTTATGAATTTATTTTTTGAAAAAACAAAGTAATTTGTGGTAAAAATGCTAAAGAAAGCAAAAAAGTTATAAGGCGAATGGATAAAGCCCGGAAATCTTCCAAAGATAGTTATAATATCAAATAATTTAAAATGATAAGATAAGTGTCAGTCCTCCAGTATTTCAATTCCTCAAAAGGTCACAACTGTCTGAAGCCTCCCTCAAATCTTTCTCAAAATAAATCCTGAATTTGCATGGGCAGCCAACAAACAGCTTCCAAAGAGAGCCGATACCCTATATTTGTGGCCTCGGAGCAAAGGTTGGATGCAAGCGGTTAAGCGAACATTCAACCTGCAGCGACTAAAGTCACAAATATAGGGTATGGTCTCTCTTTGGGAGCGTCTCTTTGCCTGCGGCAAATCAGAAGTTACAGTTTTAGTACATGGAAAAGTACTGCCGTTAACACAACGATTGCATTTGTAACTGTCTGAATCGGTACCGCTTTCTTACAGTAGTGCTGTACATCCGTTTCTGTCAATGCACATCCAGTATAAGTAGAAGAGTTCGTTGGTGTAGAACTTGTTGCAAGTGACAGGTTACATACAAACGGTGCGATAATTGCAACAGCCGGTATTCCAAATCCTGCGCCGATGGAAATAAATACCGGATACAGGGCATTGAAAATCTGGAATGGTACAACGTAGATAATGACAACGCACAGAAGAAGCATAATAACGTGAAGGTATCTTAACAGGAAAGATGGACAAACCTGCATAAGTCCGTTTGAGAGAGCTTCTACCATGCCTGTGTTATTAAATACTGCCTGATATACATTAATCGCCAGGAGCATGATCAGGATGTTTAAGTACATCGGTCCAACTTTGTTGAATATTTCTCCGAAGTTGTCTTTGTAGTTAAGCATTGCAGTGATTACTGTTGCAAAAATAAATACGAAGTATGGTGCAATACCGAAGATTCCGAGTGCTACGAGGCAGAGAATAAAAAGGATAAAATTTACCCAGAAGAGTTTTGGTCTGCGGTTTGGATTCTCCTCCTGTTGTGCTGCAGCTTCTACGGTTGTAGTAACTGCCTGGAATGTTCCGACACGTCTTTTGTGTTTGATTCCAAAGTAGATCCACTGGAAAATGATTGCCGGAATGAAACATAATCCCCAAGGCATAGATGCGGATGCGAGCTCATTGGCATCTAAACCGGCAGAGGAAGCAGTGTATGCCATTCCGATTCCCCAGGGGATAAAGCACATTGCGGACATGGCTGTCTGTGCAATGATGAAAGCCGCTTCTCTATCAAAGTTAAACTTTTTATACAGCGGCACCATCAATGGAAATGTAATGAGGTATGCAGGTGTGAAGTTACCTGTCAGGATACTGAAACCGCCGATGAGGGTTGTCAGAACCATAATAACAATTACATTCATCTTGTTTCCGAGTTTTGTTGTGATAGCAGAAACGATCGTATCGAATACACCAGCTTCTGTAAGCATCTGGAAATACAGAAATGCAAACAAAAGCATAAATCCGGCAGATTTCATCATGGAAGCGAGCTGTTCCACGATGAAAGTACTTGTCTCTTCTATGGAATGTCCAAGAATCAGTGCACAAAGAACCGGTGCAATGAAAAGGACAAAGTTAAATGGAAGTTTTTTTGTTATAACAGTGGCAACTACAATGAGAATCAGAATAAATGCCATGATTAAAGTAGCGTTCATAAATAAATCCTTTCGTTTATTATAGTTATTTACTTAAATATGTTTTTTAAGAAATTCATCTACAATGTTAAGATTTTCCGTTGTCCAGAAAGCGTTATCGCCATGAACTGCATTTTCCATTATATAGAATGTAACGTCTTTTTCTTCTTCGCGAAGTTTTTTGTAAAGACGTACGCTCTGTCTCCAGGATACAGTGTCATCCCCTGTTCCATGCATCATAAGGATTGGAGGAATTGGTGTAGCTTTTTCTACATAATTAGCGCAGGTGACCGGGACAGAAAGTTCTGGATGTTCATAAACATTATTGCCGCCAATCAACTTTCCTTCCGGACTGTCTGGCTCGCCCTGGTTTAAAGTGGTAGGGAAGTCTTCTTTCTGACAAACATCTGTCACACCGTAAAAATCAACGATGGCCTTTACTTGACAAGAATATTCATTGTAGTCTTCCGTATCTAATATGTTCTGTCCGGCAGTGATTCCTGCGAGTACAGCAGTATGACCGCCGCTGGAATCTCCCATGATGAAAATGTTATCTACATCGATATGATATTCTTCTGCGTGTTTTCTTAAAAATCTTATGCCGGTTTTTGCATCCTGAACCTGTGCAGGAAAAGTAGCCAGATTACTTTCTCTATACTGTAAAATAGCAGTTACGAAACCTCTTCTTGCAAGATCAGCCATGGCAGAAAGACGTTTATACTGATCCTGCTTCAGCCATGCGGAACCCTGCACATAAAGAATCGCCGGATATTTCTTCTGTACGGATTCTGGTTTTACTTCTGGTACGAGCATTTGTAATGTGCGCTCCCCCTCTGGTCGTGTAACATAAACAACATCATTTTTATAAACATGGTAGATTTCCTGACCAGTTGCCTTTATATGATGAACTTCTTTCATCTGTGGAACTGCCTGGAAAAAAGTTTCAAAATCTGTGTTTTTGATTTCTTCTGGTGTCATTTGTATCTCCTTTCTAACTCTTGCTTATGCCGGAGTATATACAGTAAAATATATATTCAAATCGCAGCTGATATAAACTCAAACAGCTTATATTGTTAATTATATAACCATGTCTTGCTCGCAGGTCAATCTGTCAAAATATATAAAAATCATAATAATTTTTGTATAAAATAACGAAAAAATTTTTGTAACTAACAGTAAAAGTGTTTGAGCTGCTTCTTTAAATTTGGGAATTTTTTCAAGTGAATAAAAACAGTTTCTGAGTGTACCAATGGTTTAGAAATAGTTTGGAAATAATTTAGAAGATGGCAAAAAACCTGTGAGTAGCTCACAGGTTTTGGACAAGAAATTTCTTGTTTTCTTATAGAACATAGTATTGTTCTGACCCTAACATCATATGATTTTGATATAACCTGAAAGAAATTTGATGAAATCAGGTAAAGTTATAATAATTTTTTAAACAACTATTTGATTCATTTCTTCTGAAGCCAAAACACAGAAACGAAAATAGTCTTTTCTTTCCCCGGTTTCATCAAGAGTGATCCGCAGGCGGAAACCATACACAGGAGCTTTAGGAATACCGGATTTATATTCATTATAATAACGAAGGAACTCGTTAATCAAGTCTCCCTCAGAAGCGTAATGGCCTCCAAGGCACATGTACGCAGTAAACATTCTGCCTCCGGAAATCTTTTCAAATCCTTTTTTATCTTTCATAAAATCATTATCCGTATCTACAGAGATTCCATGTCCCCATGAAAATGCAGAAAGATCTCCTTTGAAGTACTCGGGAGAAAGTTCCAGTAAAGAGCTGCTTTTAGGAGCATATTCTGCGAGATTGATTCCATCGGATTCACAGGAAGCCTCATCCATGTAGTTCAGTCCTTTTGTCTGACGGCGAAAATAAAAGTCAGGGCAATCCTCAATGTACCATTTGCCAAGTCTGCGGTCTAAATCAGCCAGTTCTTTTCGATAATTTTCTATAAGTTCACGAGTATTTAGTAATTCCGTTACCTCTGTGGCAAGTTCCTGACTTCTTTTTTCAAGAAGTGACGAAAGAAGAGCATTATCCCCTTCTTTAAGAAGAAGCTGGATGTCTTTTAAGGAAAATCCCATATTTCGATATTTCATACATTCATAAATATCTGTACAGCTTTTTACATCGTAGGAACGATAATTGGATTGTTCTCTTCTGCTTGAGGAAATCAACCCCAGTTTTTCGTAGTATTTAATAGTATGGACGGATACGCCGGTAAATTTAGAAAGCATTCCGACAGTTTTTTCATTCATGATTTCACCTGCCTGTATATTTGCTATTACTGTAATTATATAATTCCCCTTTGATACCAGATTGCTACGTGCCTGCACTCTCGCAAGCAAGCTTGCATCGGCTTTCTGACTTTTGACTCTGGTATCATTACATTATAATAGATACCACTGAAAAGTAAAAGCAGGAATATATAGAATCGGCTGTGAAATCCATAGAAGTTATTATATATTTAAAAAACGGACAACTCCGGAATGATATGCGTTGTCCGTTTCTTTAATTATGAAGCATTATTTTGAGTCTTTACAAAATGAAATACAGACAGATACTCTCTTGTAATCATACAAAATACTTATACTTCTGTAATTAAGTATCCTTTTTCTTCAAGTGTTTTTTCAATCAGATCGAGTGTTTTTTCGGAATCTGCTTCTACTGTATGGTAATGGTAGTTAGATGTGATGTTTTTAAGAGGGCTTGACTTGCCGTTCTTAATATCATCGATAAATGCCTTTACTTTTAATCGGGAAGAAATGCCAAGTGGGGCTTCCATATGACCGTATACCCGGTGATTGACCATTACGTTTACAACAGTGCCGCCTAAATCCACAATCGAGTAAAGTTCATCTTCTGTCTGAGCATCTGTGTGACTAACTTTAAATACTCTTGTAATTGTATGCGGAGCATTCAAAATGTATCCACGATTAGTAGAGATAATGTCATAACCTGCGGTACGAAGCAGAGCGATATCCTGCACGATTACCTGACGGCTGACATCATAAAGCTGTGCCAGAGTCTTACCGGAAATTGGTGAAGTGCTACTTTTTATTGTATTAATTAATTCTTCTCTTCGTTTCGAACCAGTCATTGTGTATCATTTTCCCTTTCATTAATTACAGAGCGTGAAGATTCTTCAGTGAAATATCAAGAACAGGTGCGGAATGAGTTAGCGCACCACTTGATATATAGTCTACTCCAAGAGAAGTCAGATGGTCAATATTTTCTTTTGTTACATTACCAGAACATTCTGTTTGAGCACGTCCGTCAATAATACGAATCGCTTCTTTCATTTCCTCAACAGACATGTTGTCAAGCATGATAATATCTGCACCAGCTTCTACTGCTTCTTTTACCATGTCAAGATTTTCAACTTCTACTTCAATCTTACGTACAAATGGAGCATATTCCTTTGCCATCTGTACAGCCTTTGCTACGCTGCCTGCTGCACCGATATGGTTATCCTTTAAAAGGACTCCATCGGAAAGATTATAGCGGTGATTGAATCCGCCGCCGGCACGAACTGCATATTTTTCAAAAATACGCATGTTAGGTGTTGTCTTTCTTGTATCTAAAAGCTTTGTCTTTGTTCCTTTTAAAAGAGCAGAAACTGTATGTGTGTAAGTGGCGATTCCACTCATACGCTGAAGATAGTTTAGTGCAACACGTTCACCGGACAAAAGCACACGAATATCTCCGGTAACTGTTCCCATGAGCTGTCCCTTTTTTACGGCATCCCCATCTTTACAGAGAAATTCTGTCTTTGTGTTCTCATCTAATAATTCAAATACTCTTTTAAATACATCCAGCCCGGCAACAATACCATCCTGCTTACAAATAAGCTGTACTTCACCTTCTACAGCTTCTTTCATAACAGAGTTGGTTGTAACATCCTCACTGGAAATGTCTTCCTGCAGAGCGAGACGAATCAGTTCGTCTGCCTGAAGTTTCATGGAAATTGTATTCATAGGTAGTTTCCTTTCTATATAAATAATACATAAATTTATACGGCTGCAGATTCACTGAAGTCTACAGGTTTAACAGTCTGTTCTAAACCACATATCTTACGTGCGGCTCTTTTTGCAAAGACAAGACTTTCAAGAAGAGAGTTACTTGCCAAACGATTCGCTCCATGTACACCATTACAACTTGTCTCACCAACAGCATAAAGATGATCCATAGAAGTCTTGCTGTCACTGTCTACCCAGATACCACCCATAAAATAATGCTGTGCAGGGACAACCGGTATCCACTCTTTTAATACATCATATCCCTCTTCCAGACATCTCTGATAAATATTGGGGAAATGATTGAGAATCGTCTCTTTATCAATATGTTCCATAGAAAGCCAGACATGATTGGTTCCGTCTTTTTCCATCTGTGCCTTGATTGCTTTCGTAACAACATCACGTGGAAGAAGCTCATTTACAAAACGTTCTCCGTTCTTATTATAGAGAACTGCACCCTCTCCACGTACCGATTCAGAAATCAAAAATCTTCTTCCCGGTTCTTTGGAATAAAGAGTGGTAGGATGAATCTGAACATAGTCAAGATGCTCTAAACGAATTCCATGCTTCTTAGAAATGTCTAACGCATCTCCTGTCAGATGAGGGAAGTTTGTGGAGTGCTTATAACATCCACCGATACCACCGCTTGCAAAAATCGTATCCTCGGCACGGATGTGCATGATCCCGCCATCCTTTGTTTTAGCGATAATACCTGCACAATGTCCGTCCTGTACAATAATATCTGTCATGGTCGTATATTCATAAATCGTTACATTCGGAAGCTTTTTCACCTGTGCAAGAAGTTTGCTCGTAATCTCCTGTCCTGTGATATCCTCGTGAAAAAGAATTCTTGGTCTGGAATGTGCCCCTTCTCTTGTATAAAGAAGTTTATCACCGTCATGAGCAAAATCAACACCATAGCCGATCAGGTCATGAATAATCTCCTGAGAACTGCGAATCATAATGTCAACTGATTCTTTACGGTTCTCGTAATGCCCTGCCTTCATCGTATCTTCAAAATAGTTGTCATAATCATTCTCATCTGTTAAAACACAGATACCACCCTGTGCAAGAAAAGAATCACTGCTCTCTAAATCTGATTTGGTAATCATAATAATATTTTTATCTTTTGGAAGATTTAACGCAGAAAATGTACCGGCTACACCTGTACCGACTATTACTACATCTGTCCTAAAATCCATTGCTGTTTACCTCCTGCTTACTACTTTGCAGCCAGCTCAAGCATCTTTTCGAGAGGCTTTTTAGAATTCTCTCTTAAAGCATCACTGACATGCACTTCATTCTCTCCTGTCTTCAATACGTGGAGAATCTTCTCCAAAGTATTTTTCTTCATATTCGGGCAGACTGGAAGCCTGTCTGGATAATAAAATGTCTTATCTGGATTCTGTGTCTTTAACTTATAACCAACACCTTCTTCTGTACATACGATAAATTCCTGACAGTCACTCTCTGTAACATAATTAATAATACCGGAAGTACTTCCAACATAATCTGCCATTAAGAGAATGGACTCCTGACATTCTCCATGGGCAACAATCTGTGCATCTGGATGCTGTGCCTTTACATTCGCAACATCTTCCGCCTCAATACGCTCATGTGTCGGGCAAAATCCATTATTATAAACAAAATTCTTCTCCGGTACCTGACTTGCAACATAGTGAGCCAGATTACGGTCAGGGATAAAGAAAATATTCTTCTGTGGCAGTTCCTTTACAATCTTAACTGCATTTGCGGAAGTAACACAAACATCAGAATACTCCTTAAGTGCTGCAGTAGAATTGATGTAACATACTACTGCAAGATCATCGTATTCTGAACGAACCTTCTTAATTGTCTCGATTTCTGCCATATGTGCCATCGGACAGTCCGCATTCATATCCGGCATTAAAACGGTCTTCTCCGGATTTAAAATCTTTGCACTCTCGCCCATAAAAGAAACACCACAAAAAACGATTGTCTGCTCCTTTAACTTTGTAGCAACCTTGCTCAAATAAAATGAATCTCCTATGTAATCAGCGATCTCCTGCACCTCAGGACGCACATAATAATGTGCAAGAATCACTGCATCTTTTTCTTCTTTTAACTTCTTTATTTCTTCTACAATTGTCATGAAATACCCTCCTGTAAGGTATGGTCTTTAAAGACCCCCTTCTGATTTTTGCCAAATTTCTGTCCATTATAACACCAAAGTTTACATCTGACAAGACACCTGTTAAAAAAGTGTAAAGAAGATTACAACAATGGCAGGGATTCTATATCATACAGAAATTCCCTGCCATTTATGCTACATACCATATTTATTTTTCCAATACGAATGTTATTTTACAGTAATCGTAAATGTTACTTTTTCTTTATTTGCTGTATTTGTACATGTAACCGTTGTCTTTCCAGGTTTTATCCCAACAAATTCCATTTCATCATCATATATTCCATCATCCATATCTTCGAATGCAAGAACAGAAGAATCTTCTACTGTCCATTTTAACTGACGGTCTTTTACTCCTTTTCCTTTTGTTTTCTTAACTTCAAGTTCTAATTCACCATTTACTCTTATACTACGTTTCAGAGAGCCTTTTGCTTGAATCGTTTTATTTTTGGAAGATGCTTTTTTTGTTTTTGAAACATTTTTTACTACAATATTAAAACTGATTTTTTTATCGGTTTTTGTATTTCGACAAGTGATTTTTGTTGTGCCTGCTTTCAGTGCCTTAAATTTAATATCATCATCATGTCTTTCTTTTCCTGCAAATGTTACAATGGAAGAATCTTTAATACTCCAAGTCAGATTTTTATCTTTAACAGACTCTGGCTTATCTACTTCTAGTTCAAATATCTTTCCTTTAATAATACTACGTTTCTTTTTTCCCTCTCTTGAAATGTCTTTTTTCTTTGCAGCTGCCTGCACAGTATTAACATTTCCAATTGCAGGAGTGGTATAACCTGCCGCAAACAAAATAGTAAATAATAATACAACTGCCATCCCAGTGAATAAATACCTTCTTTTTCTCATAGTTTTCTCCTTTCATTTTGCATAATTTTTGTAATCTTTTAAGATTTTATTGAATAACTTACTTTATTTTATATCTTGATTATACTCACAAAAAATGAGAAAATCATTAAAAAGCATATTTAAAAATGACAGATGATCAAGTTAAGAAAGGAGTATAAATCTATGAGGATGCTGATTGTTGAAGATGAAAAAGATTTGTGTAATATTTTAAAAAAACGGTTGCAAAAAGACTATACTATTGATATTTGTATGGATGGCGAAATTGCTAAAGATTATCTGAACACCTATACTTATGATATTATTTTACTTGATATTATGCTCCCTAAAATAGATGGAATCACTCTTTTAAAATGGCTGCGAAACCAAAAGAAGACTACACCTGTTCTTTTGCTGACTGCAAAAAGTTCTATTGAAGAACGAGTAAACGGATTAGATTCCGGTGCAGACGATTATTTAATCAAACCGTTTGCTTTTGAAGAACTACAGGCCAGGCTTCGGGTTTTGCTTCGAAGAAATATAGCAGCAGACCCAAGCGACATTCTTATTTATGAAGACCTTGTAATGGATACGAAAAAGAAAAAAGTCAGCCGTAATGGTAAGGAAATTTCCCTTACTACAAAAGAATATAAATTACTGCAATATATGATGCGTAATCCTGGACATGTTCTTTCACGTGATCAGCTTGAACAACGAGGCTGGGACAGTACTTTTGAGGGAGGTTCTAATATTATTGATGTCTATATCCGTTATCTCCGAAAAAAAATTGACTCCGATTATGAAAAAAAATTAATCCACACTGTATATGGTAAAGGATATTGTTTAGGAGAGTAAATATGAAAAGTTCAAAACTATCAATAAAATTTCGAATCACCTTTTGGTATACTCTTGTGTTTTCTCTCATTCTGGCTCTCGTATTTTTTTATATTTATTTTCTTTCTAAAAGCTACAGTGTCCATGATCTTCAGGAAGAACTAAAAGATGAATCCGCTGATATGCTGGAAAGTTTATATGATAAGTCCAGCAGGAATGATATTTTATATAATGCAGATTGGACAAAATTCTATGACGATAATGTTTCTATCAGTTTATATGATAAAAACAGTTCTTTTATAAATGGTGTTTCGCCAGAAGATTTTCCTGATAAAGTTCCATTTATCAACAATAAGATACGACAGATAAAATCTGATAAAAACATCTGGTTAGTATATGACTATTGTTATGAAGCATCTCCTGAAGATTCCATATGGATTCGAAGCATTGCTTCTTATGGACATTGGTCAAGAATTCTTTATAATATGCTATGGATTTTTGCTGTTCTTTTCCCTATTACTGTTTTCATCTCCGCCTTTGTCGGCTACCATATATTAAAAAAAGCGTTACAACCAATTTACACGATCAGTGATATGGCAAAAGAGATATCTTTTTCCGTCAATCTTTCAAAACGTATTGAAACATCAAACACTCATGACGAATTTTCTTACTTGGCTGATGCATTTAATTCTATGATTGCTAAACTGGAAAAGTCTTTTGAAAAAGAGAAACAATTCACATCCGATGCAGCTCATGAACTAAGAACACCAATTTAAGTAATACAAAGCCACTGTGAATATTGCCTTGATGAACTAAAGCTCACCGATAGTGTTCGGGAAGAAATTGAGATTATTTATAAAAAAACAACCTATATTGGCCAGCTGATTTCTCAGCTTCTTACTATATCCCGCACAGATAAGCATAGTTTTAAGCCTCAAAAAGAAGAAGTAGACCTTACTCTTTTAATAGAATCTGTCATAGAAGAACTTCAGCAAAAGGCAGCTTATAAAAATATTTCTCTTTTATTTGAATATATCCCCCAAAATGAATCATATATTATTCAAGGAGACACGATGCTCCTAATGCGTATGATTTATAATCTTATAGAAAATGCGATCAATTATGGTATCAATGGTGGATGTGTCTGGGTTAATCTTATAAAAAACCAAGAAAACACTGATATTATCATCAAAGATAATGGAATCGGTATCGAAAAAGAACATCTTGATAAAATATGGAATCGTTTTTATCGAGTTGATAAAAGCAGGAGCGCCGGGGAAGGCTTTGGACTTGGACTTTCTATGGTTCGTTTTATTGTAGATATTCATGGCGGAAGTATTGCCGTAAAAAGTAAACCTGGATACGGAACTACATTTACTGTGTCATTATAAAGCAATATCATTGACCACCCCCTGATTTTTGCCAAATTTCTGCCCATTATAACACCAACATTTACATCTAACAAGACACCTGTAAAAAAAGTGTAAAGAAGTTTCTGATAGTGTTTGACCACCGCCTCTTTTCTATGTTACAATTAAGATGAACATATATATTGATATGCGATTAAGAGGAGGGCCGGATATGATTTATTTGACAATTCTCAATACAATATCTATTCTATTTTTAAGAATCGGGCGAAGGCTCTTGTCCGGTTTTCGTGGTGTGATAAAGCTGATTTTTTAAGCGTCTTTTTGTCATGTACAAAAAGACGCTTTTTTTGACCCGGAAACTCTATGAGCAAATACATTTATTAAGAATGGAGGTCACTTTATGAATAAATATTTTAAAAAATCCACAAAGAGGTCTGTTATTTCCATGCTCAGCATTGCCATTACTCTTTGCCTACTGTTTTCCCTTCTTTTTCCGGGAAAAGCTGTTAATGCAGCTCCAAGAATGAGACTGAATAAAACTGCTGTTACACTGATTCAAGGAAAAACTGTAAAACTACGAGTAATTGGAACTAAAAGGAAAGTAACATGGAAAAGCAGTAATAAAAAGATTGCAAAAGTGAATAAAAAGGGAGTTGTAAAAGCTTTAAGTCCTGGCAAATGCACCATTACTGCAAAGGTAAGAGGCAAAAAGCTAAAATGTAAAGTAACGGTAGATACCGTTGAACGAATCAAGGCGAAAAAATTATATGATCTTATACGGAAAAAAGGTAAAAAAGGTAAAGGAGAAGAAAAAAATCTAAGAACAATTTCTACAAAGTTCCGTCCTAAAGGCACAGATGATTCTATTGAAGTCCGTATTACTGCCTACCCGGAAAAAGGAAAGCTCCTTTTTAGCTATGATTACGTTCTAGATTCTCCATGGGATAGTTATCATACAGAATTAACCATGAATCTCCTGAAAAAGAAAAAAGGTACGATTTCCAGTTCTTACAGAAACCTGTATGTCGATCCTGTATATACTCATTCTGTAAATGGTACGATTTCTACCTTATATGACGGAAAGTCACAGGGGCTTTTCCTGACAGAATGTTATAATGGGGCTGATTCAGATGAGGCTTATGATGATATAGAAACTTCTGTTCCTTATAAAGGCAAACCGAGGCCAGACGATATCATCAAAGGAAT
>OLQA01002626.1_pt1 | contig 13808 bp, 8 predicted proteins | sample 1673151 | NCBI WGS metagenome assembly OLQA01 (sample SAMEA3136760, study PRJEB25190) | human gut metagenome | biome: human gut; feature: human-associated habitat; material: faeces | place: Austria | collected 2013 | reverse complement strand
CACTCCGTTATAAAATTTCAGGGACAGATTCTGCCCCAGAAACTGCACCAGTCCGCCACCCCAGCAATACGCAAAAGCACAGACCAGCACAAAATCTATCGTCACCAGAAAAAGAAGCAATCGTCTCCTCACCCTATCACCACCTTGAGAGAATTATATGCCTTTTCTTTTGTCCCTATTCCTCTTTATCTCCCAGAAGCGCAATATTGAGTCCCTCCGAAATCAGAAAACTTAAATTTTTGATCGAGTCATCAATGTTTTTCGGTGTGACAAAAAGACCATTCAGCTGTGGCGAGAGCAGTTCCCTTGCCAGTTCCTGCCGCTCCCTCTCATCCAGCTTCTGCAGATCCGAAAGCGATAATGCGGAAATAAATTCCGTCATGGCATCCGAGACAATCGTTGCCGCATCCACGACCGTCGGCACCCCGACAGCGACGACCGGAACGCCGAGCGTCTCCTCTGTGAGGGCGCTGCGCGCGTTGCCGACGCCGGAGCCGGGGACGATGCCCGCATCCGTTACCTGCACCGCGCGGCAAAGCCGCGCCGCCTCGCGCGCCGAAAGCGCGTCTACGGCGATCACACGATCCGGCCGGACGAGCGATACAACACCGCGGACGAGCGCCGCGCTTTCGATGCCGGTCGTGCCGAGAACGCCGGTACGGAAAACGCTCACCGGGCGAAACGCCGCGAACTCTTCCGGGAGCCGTGTTTTCAAATGGCGCGTGACGAGAACGCACTCGGCGGCGAGCGGCCCGACGGCGTCCGGCGTAATATCAGGATTCCCCAGACCGACAACAAGAACACTCTCCTCCGGCTCCATGGCAAGCTGCGTGCGGATCTCGCGCGCGAGAACGCCGCAGGCGCGGTGGAAGGCGTCCTCCTCGCGCCGGACGAGCGCGTCGAGCGAGATCGTGACATAGCGCCCCATCGGTTTACATAATTCTTCGGCAGCTCCCTCGTCCAATATCTCCACGGTCTCAACGCCGAGACCGTCGCGCGTCTCCTGCCGCGCCGAGACGCCCGCGAGAGCGGCGCCGCGCGTTCGGAGCCATACGTCGCGCGACTCGCACGCGAGATCGGTTCGGAAAGAATTTTTCAAAAGATTTTCCTCCTGTGCCATATCTTGTGGTCAGTATTTGAAGGAGACACAAAAGTATGCAAAATTTTTCGGGAGAAAACGAAAAAAGTGCTTGCAAATTCAGGAATCCTCCTTTATAATATCAAAACGCGGGTTCGTCAATCCGCAGGAGTATTGAATGGAGGAGGTGGCTAAAGAATGGCCAACATCAAGTCTTCGGCCAAGAGGGTTCTCGTCTCCCGTGTTCGCGCCGAGCGCAACAAGGCGGACAAGTCTGAGCTCAAGACCACGATCAAAAAGTTTGACGCCGCTGCGACGGAAGGAAATAAGGAGAACGCCGAGGCTGCCTACAAAGCCGCTGTCAAGACGGTTGACCGCGCGGTATCCAAGGGTCTGCTCCACAAGAACAACGCAGCTCGCAAGAAGTCCAGCATGGCTTCCAAAATGAACGCGCTGAGCGAATAATCCTCAAAACCGGACAGTGCGGCAGATATCTGCCGCACTGTTTTTCTATTTTTAAAGCGTCGATTAACAAGGGCTCACACGTCGGGCAGCCAGCCTTTTCGGTGCTTTTTGCCCTTGTCAATCGACGCTATAGTATAAAGATTTTGCAAATTTGCAAAAAAGACATAAATTTTAAGAGAAGATACATTATAATATCTATGCAGGCAGTGCAGCGCCCCTGCATAAACGAAACGACAACTTTTGCGAGGTATATACTATGGCCAAGTCCTTAATGATGCTGGTGAATCCCGCCGCCGGGCGGTCAATGTCCGATCTCAATCTCGGCACGGCAGTCTCGACGTTCGCTCTGAACGGATATTGCCCGACCGTCTTTTATACAACCGCGCCGGGCACGGCGTCGAAGATCGTTGAAGAGAACGCCGCGAACTACGAGCGGCTCGTCTGTCTCGGCGGCGACGGCACGCTCTCCGACACGATCGCGGGCCTGATGATGCTGCCGCAGGAGAAGCGCCCCAAGCTCGGGTACATCCCGATGGGCACGGCGAACGACGTGGCAAACACGCTCGGCCTGCCGATGCGCCAGCCGGGGCGCGCCGCGGAAATGATCCTCGCCGGAACGCCGCTGCACTACGATGTCGGTGAAATGGACGGCGTTGGCTTCTTTACCTATATCGCCGCATTCGGCGCGTTCACCGAGGTGAGCTACAAGACCGACCAGGAGCTCAAACGTACGCTCGGCCATCTGGCGTATGTGCTCGGCGGGCTGAACGCCCTTTCCACCATCAAGAGCTACAAGGCCGTCATTGAGCACGAAAACGGCGTCGTCGAAGGTGAATTCATTTACGGCGCGATGTCCAACTCCCTGAGCGTCGCGGGCATGGTGCGTCTGAACGACGATCTCGTCGATCTCTCGGACGGCAAGTTTGAGATTTTGCTCGTCCGCCGCCCGAAGGACGTGATGGAGGTCAACAGCATCCTCACGGGCGTGCTGAACAAGACCTACGACAGCCCGTGCCTCACCATAGCGCAGTCGAGCTTCGTGAAAGTCACGTTTGAGGAGCCCGTGCCGTGGACGCGTGACGGCGAGGACGGCGGCGCACACCGGACGCTTACTCTGCGCTCCCACCGCCACGCCGTGGATATCTACTGCTGAAAAACAAAATATAGTAGTTTGCCGCCGCTCTTCCGGCGGCGAACATCCATATATGCCCCCGTGCCGTATCCTTTCCGAAGACCGGCGCGGGGGCATTTCGCCGTTCTGCACAGTTTCCGGATTTACTCTGCTAAATTTTTTGCATAATAATTTCTTGCAAAATTCAAATTTGTTCTTGCAATCGCTGTTTTCAGCGTTTATAATGCGTTCATACGAAAGTTATTTCCTGCGGCTTGCAAATTTCGCGGTTTTGCGGGAAGTGCATCCGTCAGAATGAAAAGGAGGAAATAAAAATGAAAAAAATTCTGGCTCTGGTTTTGGCTCTGTGCATGGTGTTCGCGCTGTGCGCCTGCGGCAGCAGTTCGGGTGATTCCGACACCCCGGCGGCAAGCCCCGTTTCGCTGAACGTCGGCACCGGCGGTGAAAGCGGCACCTATTACGGCTACACCGGCATCCTCGGCACCGTGATCGGACAGAAGACCGATGTTAAGCTCACGGTCGTTGCGACCGGCGGCTCCAAGGATAACCTTGTGAGCATGCAGGACGGCATGTACGATCTTGCAACCGTCCAGTCCGACGTTATGACCTACGCCTACAACGGCACGAACTCCTTTGCCGACTCCGGCAAGATCGACGGCTTCCGCGTTCTGTGCGCTCTGTATCCCGAAACGGTGCAGATCGTCACGACCGATCCCACGCTCAAGACCGTGGAAGACCTGCGCGGCAAGCGCGTGTGCGTCGGCGACGTCGGCAGCGGCACGTACTTCAACGCCATCGATGTGTTCGCCGCCTACGACATGACCATCGACGATGTTTCCCCCGTGTACCAGTCCTTCGGCGACAGCACCGAGAGCCTTAAGGACGGCAAGATCGACGCCGCGTTCCTCTGCGCCGGCGCTCCGACCCCGGCCGTTACCGAGCTCGCCGCCTCCAAGACCGTGTACATGATCGGCTTTGACGACGCGCACATGGAAAAGCTGCTCGCTTCCTGCCCGTGGTACGCCAAGCTCGTTCTGCCCGCCGGTACCTACACCGGGTTTGACGAGGACTGCGCCACCATCACCGTGAAGGCTACGCTTGTCTGCCGCGCCGATCTTGACGACGACACCGCTTACACCATCGTCAAGACCATCATGGAGAGTAAGGACGACATTGCCGCCCTGCACGAGAAAGGCAACAGCATCGATCTGACCTTCGCCACCGAGGGCATCGCCGTTCCGTTCGCCGCGGGCGCCGCGAAGTACTTTGCCGAAAACGGCATCACCGTTGAGACCGCCGGCTGATCCTCCCGGCTGTCTCCTCTCACCGGGGGCGCAAGGCCCCCCGGGCGGAGCAGATCCCGCCCCTACAGGATAACCTGAATTTCCCGTAGGGGAGGGGCTCTGCTCCTCCCCTTTGCGTATGTAAAAGATTCTTTTTTCGGGAGGTAGCCCCATGTCTCACGACGCGACAAAAAATCTCAACGAAGTCATGCGCAAGTATGACCGCGAATCGAATACCCGTGCCTGGGAGGGCAAGCCGAAGATCGCTGTGCAGGCGTATCTCGCGGCATTCGCCATTTTCGAGGTGTATGTCACGCTGTTTGGCACGATGCTCGACGAGGTGCGGCTCACTTCGTTCGTCGGCGGGCTGCTGATCGCAGGCTTTCTCATTTTCCCCAGCCACAAGCACGAGTTCCGCGTGAACTATGTCCCCTGGTACGACTGGGTCATCATGGCGCTCGGCGCGGTATCGTTCTTCTATTTCTGCTTCAACGCCAACACCATCGTGCAGCAGCTCCCGGCACTCAAGACGTACGAGGTCGTGCTCGGCGTGATCGGCATTCTCGCGCTCTTTGAGCTCTGCCGCCGGAGCACCGGCGTGCCCATCATGATCGTGGCGGGCGTCTTCATTGCGTACGCGCTCTACTACTACGGCGTCAAGCGCGGGCTCGGCGCAGGGGCGTTCAAATCGCTCGTCTGCTCACTCTTCTATAAAAAGACGGGCATTCTCTCCACGCCGATCAACGTCTGCTCCAAGTATATCGCCGTATTCATCATCTTCGGCGCGTTTCTTGAGCGCACCGGCATTTCCGATTTCTTCATCCGGCTCGCAAACTCGCTGGCCGGCTCGTCCGCCGGCGGCCCGGCGAAGGTCGCCGTTATTTCGAGCGCGCTGTGCGGCATGGTGTCCGGTTCGTCCGTCGGAAACACCGTAACGACCGGCAGCGTCACGATCCCGATGATGAAAAAGACCGGGTATAAAGGCGAATTTGCCGGTGCGGTCGAAGCGGCGGCATCTACCGGCGGGCAGATCATGCCCCCGATCATGGGCGCGGCGGCGTTCCTGATGGTAGACTACGTAAGTCTCCAGTATTCAAACATCGTCGTCCGGGCGATCCTCCCGGCGGTGCTGTATTTTACCGGCATTTTCATCTGCGTGCATCTCGAGGCGAAGAAATCCGGGCTGCAGGGTGTGCCCCGCCGCGAGCTGCCTCCCGTGATGCCGCTTCTGAAAAAGACGTATCTGCTGCTGCCGCTCGTGATCCTTGTGTATCTCGTCTCGTCCGGCAGCCGGACAATGGCCTTTGCCGCCGCGGTAGCAACCGTCGCCGCGATCGTCGTAAGCATGTTTTCCAAAGAAACACGCATGACTCCGAAGAAATTCTTTGAAGCTTTGGCCGGCGGTACGCAGGGGTGCATCTCGGTCGGCGTCGCCTGCTGCGTGGCGGGCATCGTCGCGGGCTGTCTCACGATGACCGGTCTCGCCAACCAGATCCTGCACGCCATCATCGGCGTTAGCGGCAACGCGAAGCTCCTCGCGCTCTTCCTCACAATGCTCTGCTGCATCGTGCTCGGCATGGGTGTTCCGACGACCGCCAACTACTGCATCATGGACACGACCTGCGCGCCCATTCTCGTACAGATGGGCATCCCGACGGTCGCGGCGCACTTCTTTGTGTTCTACTTCGGCATCGTCGCCGACCTCACGCCGCCGGTCGCCCTCGCGGCCTACGCCGGCGCCGCCATTGCGGGCGCAAATCCGATGAAGACCGCCTTCAACGCAACAAAGCTCGCTATCGCAGCGTTCATCATCCCGTATATCCTCGCCTACAATCCCGCGATGGTGCTCGTCGATACGACCGTCGTGGAGGTCGTTATGATTGCTATCACGTCGCTCATCGGCATGTTCGGTCTCGGGATGGCGCTCGAGGGCTACTACCGCGGGAGCATTCCCTGGTATCTGAGGATCCTCTCCGCCGCCGGCGGACTGTGCCTTGTGGATCCCGGCACGGTGACGGACGTGATCGGCATCGTCGTTGTCGGCGCGATCGTCGTCATGCAGATCCTCCGGGCGAAGAAGACGCTCAAAGCCGCATGAAACATCCGGGCAAAGCAGCGCAGCGCCCCTGCGATACCCCTTGAAAAGCCCCTCCCGCAAATAAAGACCCTGTCAAGACGCAGCCAAGATCCAGCTGCGTCTTGTTTTTTCGTTAAAATTCAATGAAAATTCACGATTTTGCGGCGGCGCGGTGCTATCATGGAAAGAATGAATTCGATTCCCGAAAGGATCCTGCCCGATGACTTCCTTCAGCGTAAAAAAGCCGTTTACCGTGTTCGTAGCGGTGGTAGCCATTCTGGTGTTCGGCGTGATGTCGTATGTCAAGATGACCCCCGACCTGATGCCGAACATGGACTACCCCTACGTCGTCGTGGTGACGACGTATCCGGGCGCCGCGCCGGAGGAGGTCGAAGCCGTCGTCACCAAGCCGATGGAGCAGAGCATGGCGACGCTCAATGATATCAAGACCGTGACCTCCACCTCGGCGGAGAACTATTCGATGCTCGTGCTGGAGTTTGAGCAGAGCACGAATATGGACAGCGCCGTGGTGGATATTCTGCAGAAAACGCAGATGCTCACCGGCCGCTGGGACGATTCCATCGGCACGCCGAGCATCATCCGCATCAACCCGAACATGATCCCCGTGATGGTAGCCGCGGTCGATTCCTCCGAAATGGACCGCTACGAGCTCTCTCGCTTTGCCAAGGACACCGTCATCCCCGCGCTGGAAGGCACGACGGGCGTGGCGAGCATCACGACCGGCGGCATGATCGAGCGGACGATGACCATCGAGGTCAACGAAGCCAAGCTCGACAAAATGAACGCAAAGATTGCCGAAGCCATCGACAAGGCGATGGAAGACGCCAGAAAGCAGCTCGAGGACGCGCAGAAGGAGCTGGACGAGAACCGCGAGAAGGTCGAGGCCGGCACGAACCAGCTTCTCAGCGCATCGAGCGGCATCTCCGATTCCATCAAGCAGGGCGAGGACGATCTCGCCGACACGCTCACCGCCGCCGGAGAGACCGCGGCGAAGCTCGCCTCCGCGCGCGCCGCCATCGACGCGCTCAACGCCCAGCTCGAACAGGCGGAGGCCGCGCTCGCGGAGGCCGAGGCGCGTCTGGCCGAAACCGACGCGCGCATCGCCTCGCTGGAAGCGGAAAGCGCGCTTTATGCCAAAGCGCTCGGCGAGCCCTACGACTCCATGGACGCCTCCACGACGCTGGAGGCCGCCGGACTGGACGCGGACACCGTTGCCGCGCTCAACGCCAAGGGCTGTACCGACCTCGGCAGCGTCCGCACGATGAACAACTTAAACGACGTGAATCTCTCCGCGCAGCGCACCGCGCGCGCAGCGCAGGCCGTCGCGGTGGAGACCGCGCGCGTGCAGGCCGAGGAGCTGCGCACGCAGATCGCCGCAGCGGAGGAGCGCTGCGCCCAGCTCGAAGAGGAATCCAAAAAGCAGATGGAATCGCTCGAAAACATGCAGAAGCAGCTCGAGGAGCTGCCGGGCGAGCTCATGGGCGGCGTAACGAAGATCTCGCTCGCGGGCGGCCAGCTCGCCGCGGCGCAGACCGCGCTCACCAGCGCGCAGACGCAGCTCGACGCGGCGGTGAAAACGCTTGAGGAGCAGCTCGCCTCCGCGCTCGACGCGGCCGACCTCCACGGCGTCATCACGCTCGAAACGCTGAGCAGCCTCATTGCCGCGCAGAATCTCGACATGCCCGCCGGGTATGTGTATGACGAGAACGGCAACGGCATCATCGTCACCGTCGGCGACGCCATCGCGGACGGCGAGGATCTCGAAAACCTTGTGCTGCTCGATCTCGGCATCGAGGGCCTTGACCCCATCCGCGTGTGCGATGTGGCGGACGTTGTCCGCGCCGACAACGCGGGGGAGATCTATGCCTCGCTCAACGGCAACAACGGTCTCATCCTCATGTTCTCCAAGCAGTCGAACTACGCGACGGCGAAGGTGTCTGACAACATCAACGCCGCGTTTGAAGAGCTGAGCGCGCAGTATCCGGGGCTGACGTTCACCGCGCTCATGGATCAGGGCGATTACATTTATCTCCTGCGCGACTCGATCCTCTCGAGCCTTCTCTGGGGCGCGCTCTTCTCGGTCGTCATTCTCTTCCTCTTTCTGCGCGACTGGCGGCCCACGGTCATCACGCTCTGCTCGATCCCGATCAGCCTGCTCTTCGCGCTCACGCTCATGTACTTCACCGGCGTTTCCATCAACATCATGTCGCTTTCCGGTCTTTCGATATCGGTCGGCATGCTGGTGGATAACTCCGTCGTTGTGATCGAAAACACCTACCGCCTGCGCGCGCTCGGCGAATCAACGGTCAAGTCCGCCGTGTCCGGCGCACGGCAGGTCGGCGGCGCGATCGCGGCCTCCACGCTCACGACCATCTGCGTCTTTGTCCCGATCGCGTTCGTCGAGGGCCTTACGCGCGAGCTCTTCACCGATATGGTGCTCACGCTCAGCTACGCGCTCATCGCCAGTCTCATCGTAGCGCTCACGCTCGTCCCGGCGCTCGCGGGCAAGCTGCTCGCGCACGCCAGGCCCCAGAGCGAAACGGCGTTCACGCGCTTCATGCCGAAATACAAAAAATCCGTCCTCTGGGCGGTGAACCACAAGGCCGTCACGCTCCTCACCGCGGTGGCGCTGCTCATCGCAAGCGGCGCGGCGGTGATCGCCAGGGGCTTCACGTTCCTCCCCGATATGGAGATGGAGCAGATGATGGTAACGCTCACGATGCCGGAGGGCAGTTCCTTTGCCGACACGACCGCCGCGGCGGACGAGGCGGCGGCGCGAATGCTCACCGTGCCGGGCGTGGAGACCGTCGGCGGCGCCATCGGCGACAGCGCCGGCTCCAGCCTTTCCATGATGACCACCGAGGACGACGTTTCGTTCTATGTCCTGCTCGAGAGCGGATATAAGGCGAGCCGCGTGGCGAAAGAGATCAACGAGAAATGCGCCGATATGGAGGCCGCCGTGAACGCCGACGCGAACTCGCTCATGTCCTCCATGACGCAGATGCTCACGAGCAGCGGCATCACGGTGCGCGTATACTCCAACGATCTCGACGATCTGCGCGAGACCGCCGACGCCGTGGCCGATGTGCTGCGCGGCGTGGACGGCACGGAAAACGTCGCCGCCGGGGAAGAGGAGCCCACCGCCGAGCTGCACTTCACCGTGGACAAGAAAAAGGCGGCAAAGGAGCAGCTCACCGTGGCGCAGGTGTATATGCAGGTGGCAAAGGCGCTCACCGGCTCGGCCGATCTCATTGAGCTTTCGGACGGCGGCGACACCTATGCCGTCAGCGTACAGACCGCCGGGAAGGACAAGATCACGCCCGAATACGTCCGCTCTCTCACGTTTGACGTGACGGCGAAGGACGGCACGGTGCATTCCGTCGCGCTCAGGGACATTGCCACGGTCGAGGAGACCGAGAGCCTTTCGAGCATCCGCCGTCTCAACCAGCGCCGGTACATCGACGTGACCGCCGACATCGCCGAGGGCTGCAACGTCACGCTCGTGACGAACGCCGCCGAGGAAGCGCTCGCATCGTTCTCTCCCTCGGACGGCACGACCATCGGCTTCACCGGCGAGCGCGAATCCATCGTCGAGGCGCTCAGACAGCTCGTTTTGATGCTCGCGGTCGGTATCCTGCTCGTATATCTCGTGATGGTCGCGCAGTTCCAGGATCTCAAATCGCCGTTCATCGTCATGTTCACGATCCCGCTCGCGTTCACCGGCGGCTTCCTCGCGCTGCTCATTGCGGGGCTGGAGATCAACCTGCTCTCGATGCTCGGCATGATCATGCTCGTCGGCATCATCGTGAATAACGGCATCGTGCTCGTGGACTACATCAACCAGCTGCGCATCGGCGGCATGGACCGGCGCGAGGCCATTGCGGACGCCGCCGTCACCCGTCTGCGCCCGATTCTGATGACGAGCATCACGACCATCCTCGGTCTTATCGTCATGGCGCTCGGCCAGAGCGAGGCAACGTCGCTCATCCAGCCGCTCGCCGTAACGTGCATCGGCGGACTGCTGTACGCCACGCTCATGACGCTTTACGTCGTGCCCGTAATGTACGACGCGCTCTCCAAAAAGGCGCTCTACCACGTGGACGAGGCCGATCTCCAGCTCAGCGAAAAATAAATCCCTGTCTTAGAACCCCCTGCTCTTGAAAGAGCAGGGGGTTTCGGTTACAATGAGATAATGTGATATTATAAGGAGGTCGTATTTATGAACGTTCTCGTTACCGGCGGCGCCGGATACATCGGCAGCCACGCCTGCGTGGAGCTTCTGAACGCCGGACATTCGGTCGTTGTGGTGGACAATCTCGTCAACGCCAACGCGGAGTGCCTGCGGCGCGTCGAGCGCATCACCGGAAAGACGCTCGAATACCACGAAATGGATCTTTTGAACCGCGCAGCTCTCAATGAGCTTTTCGATACGCACCGGTTTGACTGCGTGCTCCACTTTGCCGGTCTCAAGGCGGTAGGGGAGTCGGTGCAGCAGCCGCTGCGGTACTACAACAACAACCTCGGCACAACCATCCATCTCTGCCAGACGATGGCGGCGCACGGCGTGAAGAAGATCCTCTTCTCCTCGTCCGCGACGGTGTATTCGCCGGACAATACGATGCCCGTGGACGAGAGCGCCCGCACCGGCGGCTGCACGAATCCCTACGGCTGGACGAAGTACATGAGCGAGCAGATCCTCTCCGATACGGCGAAGGCCGACGGCGAATGGACCGTTATGCTGCTGCGGTACTTCAACCCCGTCGGCGCGCATCCGAGCGGACTCATCGGCGAGGACCCGCGCGGCATCCCGAACAATCTGATGCCGTACATCGCCCAGACCGCCGCCGGACGGCGCGAGTATCTGAGCGTATTCGGCAACGACTATCCCACACCGGACGGCACGGGCGTGCGCGACTATCTGCACGTCGTCGATCTCGCGCGCGGCCATGTCGCGGCGATGGACTATATGGCGGAGCGGAAGGGCGTTTTCGTGTTCAATCTCGGCACCGGCCACGGCTACAGCGTGCTCGACATGGTGCATGCCTTTGAAAAGGCGACGGGGAAGAAGGTCCCCTACAAGATCGCCCCGCGCCGTGCCGGAGACGTCGCCGAGGTGTACTGCGACCCGGGCAAGGCCGAGCGGGAGCTTGGCTGGAAGGCGGAACACACTCTTGAGGATATGTGCCGCGACAGCTGGAACTGGCAGAGCCACAACCCCAACGGCTTCGCCGACGCCGAGTAGCAAAAACCTACATACTGTTCTTGCCCCGGTCTCACGATGTGAGACTGGGGCTTTTTTATGGCGCGTAACCATTCACCGAAATCCGCCCAACTTTTCCATCTTGCCCGTACATGTTTAAACAACATGATCTACAATAAGCATGTCGAATTAGAAACTCGGGGACGGGCTGTCTATCCATCTGCAGGCCGACCCCACAACAAGAAGGTTGGTGAGCGCATTCATGGAGCGTGCAAGCGGCGTCCTCATGCCCGTCTCATCTCTGCCCGGACCATACGGAATCGGCGGCTTTGGCTGGAATGCCTACGATTTCGTCGATTTTCTCGCCTCGTGCAAACAACATTACTGGCAGATTCTGCCCCTTACGACGACCAGCTATGGCGATTCGCCCTATCAGTCGTTCTCGGCCCGCGCAGGCAACCCCAACTTTATCGACTTTGCCGAGCTTATCGAGGCAGGGTATCTGGAGCAGCGCGATATCGATGGCGTGTATCTGGGATCAGACCCCAGCAATGTCGACTACGGTGCTATCTTTGGCGGCCGCCGCCAGATTCTCGACCGTGCCGCCGAACGCTTCGCCTCCAACAAGCCAGCCGATTTCGACAACTTTGTCCAGGCAAACGAAGACTGGCTTATTCCCTACTGCGAGTTCATGACCGTCAAGGAGGAGTGCGGTCTCAAGGCATTTTGGGAGTGGCCCGCAGAGCTCCGTACCCGCGGTGAGGCTTCTGCCAAGGTCTGTGCCGCCCATCCCGCGCGCATGCTTTACCACCAGATGACGCAGTACTTCTTCGACCGCCAATGGAGCCGCCTCAAGGCATACGCCAACGAGCGCGACATCCTGATCATCGGCGACCTGCCCATCTACGTCTCGCGCGACTCCGTCGAAATGTGGGCAAGCCCCGAGCTCTTTAAGGTCGACGCCGCCGGCAACCCCATCAGTGTCGCCGGCACGCCGCCCGATCAGTTCTCCGCCACCGGCCAGTACTGGGGCAATCCCATCTATGACTGGGATGCCATGGAGGCAGACGGCTTCTCCTGGTGGGAAGGCCGCATCCGAGCCGCGCTCGACATGTACGACGTTATCCGTCTGGACCACTTCCGTGGCTTTGAGGCCTACTGGGAGGTGCCGTTCTCCTCGCCCGACTCGTCCTACGGTTCGTGGACACAGGGTCCCGGCCTCAAATTCTTCAAGACGCTCGAGGAAAAGCTCGGCACGCTGCCTATTATCGCCGAGGACCTGGGCTTCCTTACCCCCGGCGTCATCGATATGCGCGACACCTCGGGCTTCCCCGGCATGAAGATCTTGCAGTTTGCCTTTGAGGGCACCAACTCGTATTACCTGCCGCATAACTACATCGCCAATACTGTCGCCTATGTAGGCACGCACGACAACGAGACGGCGCGCGGTTGGTTCGAGGGTACGGCCACTCCGCGTCAGCGCGAGCAGGCAGCCCTGTACACTCACCAGCAGGCAGGCGAGTCCATAGCCGACGCACTCAACCGCACCATCGCCGCCAGCGTGAGCGATACCTGCATCTACACCATGCAAGACCTGCTCAATCTGGGCAACGAGGCACGCATCAACACCCCCGCCACCCTGGGCGGCAACTGGACCTGGCGCATGCTCGATGGCGCCATCACCCGCGAGCTCGAGCACAAGCTAACCGACTGGACCGAGACCTACTTCCGCATCCCATCGGAAGCCGAAATCGAGCTTCCTCAATAGGAGCTACCGCGCCCGACCCTTCCCCACCGTGCGGACGCGCTTGCTTACCCGCGCGAGGCCACCCCAATCCCCTCGCGCGGGCTTCTTATGAATTGCAGACATGTAATCAACCCATCACAGGAGGAAACATGCCCCGTATCAATCTCGCAGAACTCGCCGAGCAGTCTTTTGGCATCTCGCTCGAGCAGCTCGATGACCGTCGAATTTACAAGCTGCTGGTCAAACTCGTGCAGGAGCGCTCCGCCGCCCGCCCGCTCAACAACGGCAAGAAAAAGCTCTATTACATTTCCGCCGAATTTTTGATCGGCAAGCTGCTCATCAACAACATGATCGACCTCGGCATCTACGACGAGGTTAAGGACCAGCTCACCGCCGCAGGCCACGACCTCAACAAAATCGAGGAATTCGAGGTCGAGCCGTCACTCGGCAACGGCGGCCTGGGCCGCTTGGCCGCATGCTTCCTGGATTCCATCGCCACGCTGGGCTTGACCGGCGATGGCGTGGGCCTCAACTATCACTACGGTCTGTTCCGTCAGCGCTTTGTCGACAACCAGCAGAAGGCCGTCCCCGACGAGTGGCTCGGTGAGCAGGACATCCTAGTCGACGATGACCGCTCCTACACCGTCGAGTTCGGCGATTTTGCCGTTACCTCCAAGCTCGTCAACATCGATGTGCCCGGTTACGGCCAGCCCACCAAGAACCGCCTGCGCCTGTTCGACCTGGCGAGCATCGACGACGGCCTGGTCCCCGGCAGCTCCATCGACTTCGACAAGACCGAGATCGC
>OLQA01002618.1_pt1 | contig 13848 bp, 14 predicted proteins | sample 1673151 | NCBI WGS metagenome assembly OLQA01 (sample SAMEA3136760, study PRJEB25190) | human gut metagenome | biome: human gut; feature: human-associated habitat; material: faeces | place: Austria | collected 2013 | reverse complement strand
TCTTCCGATCTCGGCCCGGACCCGCCCTCTGCAGGGGCTGGACGAGAATTTCCCGCGGAAACCGGCAATAGACGGGCGGCTAAGAATCTTCATCAAAACTTAAAAAAGCCGGGCGGAAATATGGTGCGAACCGGCTTTACATCCCACTGGCAGGTGCTATAATAGACTTATCGAGATCAGACAAAAAACTGGACGAAAAGGAGACCCAGCCATGAATCGATCCTCGCTGAAGAGCGGCATATTCCTTATCACCTACGGCATTGTGCTGTACCTGGTGCTGTCCCATATTGGACTGGTAGCAGGGGCCGGCAGCTACATCATGACGGTACTGCGGCCGGTCATCATCGGGGTGGTCATGGCTTATGTCATCAACCTGCTGATGCGCCCGATGGAAACCAAATGGCTGGCCGGGCTGTGGCGCCGCTGCCCCCGCCTGGCGCGCGGCAAGCGGGGCCTATGCATCGTCCTTTCCATCCTGGGGGTGCTGGCCATCATTACGGCCCTGTGCCTGTTCATTCTGCCGCAGGTAGGGGAAAGCCTGCTGAGCCTGGCCAACAGCATTCCCGGTTATCTCGCCGATGCCGGTGACTTCTTCAACGGGCTGGAAAGCCGGCTGGATATGGAAAACGAGATCATCAGCTACCTGTGGAAGCAGGGGGAAGAGCTGATCAATCAGTCCGGCACCCTCATCAAGAACTTTGTTGGAAGCGCGGCGACATGGCTGCTTTCCTTTGTCACAGGTCTTGCCAGCGGCATCATCAATGGCTTTTTGGGAATCATTTTCGCCATCTACATTCTGGCGGATAAAGCCGTCAATCAGTTGCGACTTGCTGCGCAGCTCGGCATCTTTAATCATTGTGTCGATGATATGGCGGCGTTGTTCCTCATAGTTTTCACTGAACGGATTGAGTTCTGCAATCAGCTCGAGGATATAAGCCACATTGATAATGTCGCTGTGCAACAGTTCAAGACAGAAGTCGATGTCTTCAAGTCCTATTTCGTCTTCGGTGGAATTATCCTCAATGGAAGTACCGCCTACGGTAGTGCTGTCAAGGAACGTGTCGTGAATGTCGAGGTACTTACTTCGGAAGTCGTTGTACTGTTGTTCGGATATGCCCAATTCGGGGTCATCCTCCGAATAGTCCTCATAGATTTGTATCTCCGCATGTTTCTTTATCAACTCACGGAAAGCGAGAATGAAGTCGCGCTTTTCGGGTTCGGTCTTCAACGCATCGACAGCCGCAGTGTCGGGATATTTGGCAAGGAAATCTTTGGCGATGTCGGCATATTCCTTTTTCACCACCTCGAAAGCCTCGTGGATGATAGTGCCCGTACCCCCGTTGCTGAACAGTTTTATGGATTCGTCCACATTGCTCTTGAGGTCGCGGAAACAGACAATCTTACCAAAACGTTTGCGCTCGTTGAGTACACGGTTGGTACGTGAGAACGCTTGCAACAATCCGTGGTATTCCAAATTCTTATCCACATAAAGCGTATTCAGCTTCTTGCTGTCAAAACCGGTAAGAAACATTCCTACAACAAGACAAAGATCAAGCGGTTTCATGTCCGCTTTCTTCTTTTTCATGCGCAGGTTTATATCATCGTAGTATGCCCGGAAATTTTCTGTTGTAAATGAAGTACCGAACATTTCATTATAGTCATCCATGATGGCCTGCAATTCGTCAGCATCTCCTACACTACCACTTACATATTGCCCTGTACCCATTCCTGTCTGTTCGTCATCCTGACTGCCGTTAGCTGCGTATGTAAATACCGCACCTATGCGGATTTTAGGATTCAGAGATTTGAATATCTTATAATAACGGATAAGCATGGGTACAGACTGCACGGCAAACAGTGCATCAAATTCCCCGTCAAAAGTTGACTTGCTGAAATTATTGAGGATGAACTTTGCTATTTCCTCCATACGGGTGGCATTTTCTTTTTCCACCTCTTCATTTCCATGATAATACTCTACAAGGAACCCCAATACATTTTCATCAGCAATGGCATCCTTGATGAGGTATTTATGCAGACAATTCCCAAAGATTTCTTTTGTGGTATGCCCGTCCACCGCATTCTCCGCAAAGATAGGAGTACCCGTAAAACCGAATACTTGGGCATTGTCAAAGAACTTCATTATTCGTTTGTGACTTTCCCCAAAGTGGCTTCTGTGGCACTCATCGAATATCATAACAATGCGAGAGTGGCGTATTGCTTCTATCTTGTTACTGTACCAAGTCTTGCTGACGGCAGCATTGAGTTTTTGGATAGTAGTAATGATAATTTTGGAATTACTTTGTAGACGTTTTACTAATTCATCAGTATTATCCGTACCATCCACCGCACCTGGTTCGAATGCCTCATATTCTGACTGCGTCTGCGTATCAAGGTCGTGGCGGTCAACAACAAACATCACCTTATCAACATCGTCCAGTTCGGAAACGAGTTGGGCTGCCTTGAAAGAAGTTAATGTCTTTCCGGCACCTGTCGTATGCCATATATAGCCGTTGTCGTTTGAATTCTTTACTTTATCCAATATCTTTTCTACGGCATAGAACTGATATGGACGGAGAACCATCAAAGACTTATCACCCTCATGTAACACTATATATTTGCCAATAATTTTTCCGAGTGTACATTTCTCGAGAAAGAACGCAGCAAACATATCTAATTCATTGAATGGATGATTGGAAGCATCAGTCCAGTTGAAGGTGAATTTGTAACCTATATTCGGATTATTTGCAAAATAGCGTGTGTTTACGCCATTGGAAATTACAAATAATTGAATGTAATCAAACAAACCGTGAAAAGATGTCTTGTGGTAACGCTGTATTTGATTATATGCCTGCTTGAGTTCCACTCCACGGCGCTTCAGCTCAATTTGAACCAATGGAAGTCCGTTAATAAGAATGGTTACATCATAACGGCATTTCTTTCGCCCTTCCACCGTGATTTGGTTGGACACCTGAAACTCATTTTGACACCATTGTTGGCGGTTGAGAAATTCTACCCAAATGCGTTTGCCGTCTGCCGTGTCAAGCGGATAGAGATCCCGGAGTTTTTTCGCTTTTTCAAAACGTGTTCCTCCTTCAAGATAGATAAGTATCTTTTCAAATTCCTCGTTGGTAAACTGAGTACGGCCATGCTCCTCCAACCGCTTACGATTGTGTATCTCCAACTGCCGTTTGAAATTGGCTTGAAGATTATCCTCCTCTGCAATCTGGATATACTCATAATCCATTTGCTGAAGTGTGGCGATAAGTCCAGCTTCTAGTGCCGCTTCACTTTGTATTGCCATATTCTTGAAGATTATCTGGATTAGCACATTTTTTCTACATGAATCAACTCCCTTACATCCACATTCAGGACTTCAGCGATGCGAAACAAAGTTTCGAGATCCGGCTGCGATGTGTTTGTACACCAACGTGACACAGAGCAAGTATTTTTGCCTATCTGTTCAGACAACCATTTTGCCGTTCTGTTTTGCTCAACAAGTACTACCTTTATTCTATTTAGTTGCTTCATATAGAAAAAAATTATAGTTTAATGCAAAGGTACAAAATTAGATTGTAAGGAGGTATATAAAAGCAGAAACATTTATCAAATTCCTAAAATTCTATTAGATTTGGTAATTATAACTCATTTTTGAATTAAAACAGTTTGTTATAGAAATTCTATTAATTATTATCGCTCATTATCTACTAAATCACTACCTTTACATAAATTTCATTTGAAGTGTAAATGCGGTAAGTGTTTGATAAGTAACTATTTCAAATTAGTTTTTATCTAGTACGTTCTTCGTCTCGCACTGAAAATGTTAATAGTTCTTGACTGAGCTAAGTAATTAAAGTTTAGATAGATATTACCAGTTATTGAAATATAATGTCAAAAAAGATAGGTCGTAATGAACCTTGCCCTTGTGGTAGCGGCAAGAAATACAAGCATTGTTGTATGCAAAAGGAACGGGTCTTAGGAATGCTGCCAACTGAAAATCATGCTTTGTGCTCAGCTTCTTGGCTTAATGCTCCAAAAACGATGGCGTATTTAAATAATCATGCTGTTCCACCTATATTGGAATATTTGATAGGAATGCAACTTAATCCACAAAATCGTGGGAAGAATATCCGAATCGAGCACCTTTTGCAAATAGCAGTTGCGAATCTCGGAAAGAGTAGCCAGACTCCTGACATCAGTGAGTTCAAGAGTATAATTGATCAGGAATTCTCTTTTGATCTTATGGAAGACTTGCCGAGTAACATGTTTTCTGAACCAGTAGTGTTTTATGGCGGTAATTACACATTCTTTCCTGGCATCTCAACCCATGCAACAGAAATTTTCCGTTCGATGACAGAAGCCATATTCTATAAATCGGATATATTTACGGGAGCTTTTCGTAATGAAGTTTATGATGGAGTGGTCTTTATGCTTGAACTGAGCAACATTTTGTCAACCCGAGCAGGGATAAGTGGCTTAGTACTCGGAAATGGGACCCCTCGCGAAATGCTTAACGAACCAAAGACTAACCAATCCTTAGTCATTACTTTGCCGATGATGGCAGAAATCATTAATAGGAATAGGTTAGATCGAAATATTTTGAAATCATTTTTGTTAGAGGTTAATGCTCCTAATATACTAACTCAAGATGCAGACAAGAATCCCTTGTTATACAGACCTATCGTTGAGTTTGACAACAACTTCTACTTTGTCGGAATTTCCAGTCAAGGCTGTGCCATTAACAACTTTATCCTAAAAACAGCTCGAAAACATCATTGTCTTGAAGAACTAGTAAAACAGACCCACTATGGTGTCTGGATGCGCATCGGGCATTCTTGCATAGAACAGATGAGCTGGGTACAAAATTCAATGGATGATATACTACACTTGCTCCTGTTGAAGGCTATTACGAAGATGTATTCCGCATTGATGTTAACTGGCTTGCATACGTGTGCTATGCTCATGATTTGGCTCATAATGTAGCCATAGATGGTAATGATAGTTTCAGCAATCGAGATCTCAGCCAACATTTACAAAAACGTATTGATGCCATCAGAAATGACAAAAGGTCGAAAGATGACCATATCCTGACGCTTGTTCTGTATTCTACAATGGGGGAGACATATGGATTTGCCATGAAAAAACAAAATGGAACTGACTATTTTCTTCAATTCTCAGCTTATGATTTCTTACAACTGATACAGACTGAGAAATGGGACAGTTTGAGTCTTGTTCGTTATGCTCGGTCCAAAGAGAACGTATCATTTCTCGAAACTCCTATGAATCAATCTCTCGATGTATATGCTCTCTATAAGCATTATGGTGAGAGTTTCTATATGACAGACGACACACCATCATACATGCTTTATATTGAGCCAAATGATGGTTGTGACCTCATATTCAAAAGCAAAGATCAACTGTATTTACACGGAACGCTGAAAAAACTTAATGGACGGTATGCTCATATACCAGTGATACGCGATCTAGAGTATGCAGCAATTTTTAAGCCTGTACATTCGGTTATCAATGCCAAGAGTTGTGAGTCTTATAATATTCCTGTGTGGGTAAATTGTTGTCAAGAAGAGAAGCAGGGAATAAATCCATCCTCTATTTCCGATACTGTAATAACAGCTGTTGCATACTGGATGGATATTTTACAACCAGCCATAGCCGATATGATCAGCCAACACTATGAGTGTTCTGTAGAAATAGAACTTGTCTTCAGTGGAAAGGTATTGGTCGATAAAGGAATGCACTATGATGACGACATAAAGCCCTCGCAAGGAGGAAATCTTACTACATCCAAGACAGAAAGTGGAGTTACCGTCACATTTGATGATGATTATATCCATTCCTTTATGGGGGCGGGTAATGAGAGCGAGCGTACCATGATGCGCTGTATCATAACCGAACTCCTAGGAATAGACGAGGAGACGGCAAGCCAAATTATAGATAGTTATATTCCTTTGGGTCAGGCAAAAATGATTCTGATGACGGAGCAGTCACTCAACCCTTTGGCAATACCCTTATGGCTTTATACTCCTATCTATATTCATGCCGCCACCAGCCAACTACTACTAGACAAATTTCCACAGTGGATGAAGGAAAATGGTCACGATATAGCGGGCAAACTCAATACAAAAACTGAAAAAGTAACTTTCCTTCACAAAGGCGTAGATGTATGGGGCGTAATTCGAAGCGGTTTTTTGAGAGTTGGTGGAAATGAGGCGAAAAGCGTTTATTTATAGGGGGTTAAAGGGTTGGGTAAAAAATGGGTCGGAAATTCGAAGCGGTTTTCTTTTTACACAAACTTTACATGACTTTTACAAAAACGAGGGGAAAATGGCTTGTTTGGGGCCATATCTTTACATCGGGTCGTGAATACTGCTCAAATGGGCTTATAAGTGTGTTTTTTATGGCTGTGTCCGCTCCATCAGCGTCATGGGGTGCACTGATCGGGAGAAGGTGGTTTGGCGGTTTCGCTGCCGTTTTTTTGATTTATCTCAAATTATATTATCTATTTTATTCCAAATAATAGTTATTTAGTATATTTGTAGGTATAAAAATTGCGATATGGCAAAGGTAATACATGTGCATTTGTTGCATAATATAGGCGGAACGAAACAAAAGGACTGGTATTTCAGCAGTATATCGGCGGTATATACGGTTTTGACGGCTGAACAAGTGGGAGCGACGAAGAATTACCTGCTCCATGCCGGGCTGTCCGGGAATGGCACGGTGTGCACGAAAAGGGCTATAATCAAGCAATCTACGCTCATTTCGGGCGGTAGAAAGGCTGACGATTAGAACGATATAATAACGCCTGTCGAATGGCTTTCGAGCGTTATTCCTTTGAATGCTGACAGAGAGGGCTGATCGCCCTCTTTTTTTGTGTCCATTTTGATTTAGGGTTACAATTAGGGTTACTATTTAGGGTTACAATTTTATTAAGTTTAGGGTTACGTTTAGGGTTACAAAACAACTATTATTAACGTATACCCCAAAATATAAAAAGGTGCTAAAATGCAAATAAGTCCCGTTTTTTACCATTTTCAAGGAGGAAAAACGACATTTATTTTTAATCACAAAATTGTTATATATAATTGACCATTAGTGTATTAAAATAAATATTCGCTTGCATTCCATTAAAAAAACGTGTGCGTGTCATTTTTTGTGCGTCGTTGCGCGATGTACGTGTTTTTATCAATGTGTTGTGCGTTTATGTTCACTCGAGGCCGACAGATCCAATGACAAGGGCGAGACCTGTTATCTCATCGAACGGCACATCGAAAGCCGGATATTCCTTGTTGTCGGACACTACTGTAATATAACCATCTTTTGTACTCGGCATAAGCCGTTTCACGAGAATACCTTGCTCTCGTGTAGCAATGACGTGACATTTATTCCATTGTAGGAATTTTCGGTCTTTGAGTATAGTGCAAGCTATCACGTCTCCGGGGTTAAAATGCGGGTACATGGAAAGACCGGATACTTCAATCATGAAATCCACATTGCAATAGCGAAACTTGGGTATAACGTAGTACTCTTTTACATCTTTTTCTTCAATAGAGAGGAGACCGTTACCAAAGCCAGCCGCTGCTGTTTCAGTAACCAAAGGAATGGGCTTTACGTTTGTGGTTTCCCATATCGTTGTTAAAGGGCGGGCTTTGGGTCGATCGATATTATCTTCCGGTATAGGTGTATTGGTAGCAGTAGGATTAACTGTTACAGATTTGAGCATATTCCCATGTCCAGTTAGGAGCCATTCTGGATTAACATCTGGATATGTGGCGATAAATTTCGCCATAACATCTTCGGTTATACCTGTTGCACTTTCAAGGGTCCCCCTTGACACTCCTATTCTGGTATAAAAATCGCGCTTGCTGATGCCTAATGTAGCAGCATATTGCAAAATTCTTTGTTTTATTGGCGATATTTTTTGCTCTTTTGTTTGCATGTGGCGAAATCTTTTGTATATTTGCAAAGTGTTTAATCAGTAAACAGCGGCCAAATATACAAAATTGGCTCGAAATTAACGAGTGTCAGAGATTAAAGAATATGAACCGAAACCTATTATTAACAAGTGAGACGATGGAAAATCAAGAAACGATGATGAAAAAGCGGGATTTTGTAGCCGAACGGGTGAAATGCCGTATCGATGGACTTTTGGAAGAGGCCGACAACTATACGCGAATCATGAATGAGGATTATGAGTCATTTTTTATGGATCATGCGGAAGATATGTATAAAGTACAGCTTGAACTTTCCGAATACCGCAAGTTGAAAGCCGTGGTAAGCTCCGGAAGCCTTGAAGATATCCGGTCATATTTGGTAAATAAAGTGAATAACATTACCAATACCCTGCTTGGCGAAAAATTGCGATTAAATACTACCGGCGCCACTACCCAGCTTGCCCATATTTTAGAACTGGAATTGATCCGGGATTTACGCGGCAAGTTTATCATGTTCCTTGACTTTATCGGTAAAGACGAGAATGTCGCCGGATAATAAAAAATCGAGCGTGACAGCCCGGAAGGCGTCAAGAGACGGGCGGACGGTGTGGAAAGACACACGGGGCAATGGTTTTTGCGTTGGGGTTCGATTCCCCATGCCCCACAAAATCCAACCATTAAAACTTAAAGTTATGAAAGCAACAATGAATCCAACAAAAATGGAGGCGCGGATCAAACAGAAGCTGCGCACGCTGATCGGCAACGTGACACACATGCAGAATGTCGCCGACCAGACGCTGGAGCTTATCAAGAGCATCCTGACAGAGGACGAGCGAAACGACTCGGACACCTGCCGCGTCGTCGAGAACCTGTCGTGCGTGTGCGAGGAGGCATTACAGGTGTTGTGCGAGGAACTGAAAAAGGGAACCCGGCTTTACGAGATTCTGAACGAAGAAGGAATGCGAACCAAAGCCATTGACAGCCTTTGATTATGAAAGCCATTGAGAATTTTTCGGGGAACCCTCTTTATCGTCTATTGTCTTTTGAAGAGCTTCCTCAGTTATACAAAGAGTTGATTCTTTCCTGTTATGGAACTCCGTATACGGATAGGCCAGCGGGCGACAGAACTGTTCCGGGAAAGGATCCTCTTTCAGGAATTTTTGGAGCTGACTCTGAACCTCGAACGGATCACCCCGAAAAAAGATGTCATAGTCTTGAAACAGGCCGTCGACTATCGCTCGGAACTCCTTTATCGAGGATAAAGAGTTCGAAGAAGAACGAAACCGAACAAGGTCGGCGACAAATCCTTGAAAAGGCGTATGCAATTTATCGTGAATTTCGTCGAACAATGGGGCTTCGATGTCTATCGCGTAGTCAATTCTACGCAATGTCGCGGCACTGATTAGGGTGTCAAGGACAAACTGGCGATACCGATTTGCCTTTTCAGCATCCAAGTATGTAATCACATAGTTCAATCTCCATTTCTTGGGAGTTTTTCCGGACGGTTTCATGATGTAGTTATTGTAAACAATCGCAAATATAATAAACCCCAAATAAACAGACAAATGAGAAAGCAGATATTGACAGACAACGAGACCAAGTCCTTCTTGATGAAAACATTCAACTGTACCCGCCAAGCGGTATGGCAGGCATTGACCTTCCAGCGCAACAGCGACCAAGCCCGGCGGATACGCCATCTCGCCCTGCAACGCGGCGGCAAGTTGACAGACGGCTATGCACCGAAGTGCGAGACTTCCTACGAAGAAGGAGAAAAAACGATGACCCAGAGATTCGGGTCACGTGTAAAGATAGTGGCGCACAGGGAGACCGGGAATGTATCCGTGTTCGTGGACGACCGGCTGAAAGAGAATTACGAGAATTTGAACGTTTGCAGCCTCATGCAGTTGCAGAGCGAGGTGGAACAGATGGCAGCCGTGTTGTAAGAGGAGGCGATATGGAATACTACGGAAAGATATTGTGCATATCGTACCACGATCTGACATACGACGACCGCCCCGTTATCATCGATGGGAAGGGCGACTACAGCAGAAGTCGTGCGTTGAAAGATGTACATCCGTCGATGCTTTCCGAGGAAGAACTTGCACCCATCATGTCAGAGGCTAATTATAAGCAACTGGCGGCCCGGGGACAAATCAATGTAGTCCGTCAAGGGAAAGGACTCGGGAATTATGCACTGATAGAAGTGGCCACCCTTCCCCTGCGATTTCAGGAGAGGATAAAGCTGAAATACGGGGACATGAAAGACGATATTCTCAGGAACTGGTTCGGCAGCCACTTCCACATCGAACCGAAAGCCCGGGAGTTCTACTCCCGATTCCGTTTCGACAACGGTAACACGCTCCCTCCGGAACGCATACAGGAATACACGGTGAACGCCTCGGTGATAGAGAGTGTATTGGAGCTGATGGCCGACACGGTATTGATGCGCAGAGCCATGAAGGGCGGCCCGGTGAACTGGGGCGAGATGGCGGGGGCGATCAGTTACTATCAAATCGAATTCGGGCATACGTTGCCGATAAGCGCCAACCGCTTCAAGAGGCGCGTGTGGGATTTCAAGGCTCAGGGATATGAGAGCTTAATCAGCGGAAAGTTCATGAACCAGAACCGTCGCAAGGTGACTTACGGCATCGAGCGGGTGCTGCTGGCGATAGACGCCCAACCGGAACAGCCCTATAACACGACGGTATGGGAACAATACAACCTGTTTCTGGAAGGAGAATGCGAATTATTTGACCCGGAAACGGGCGAGATACTCGACCCGGCCGATTTTACAGACAAAAACGGCAACCCGATCGTGTTAAGTCCCAAGACGGTGGCGAACTATCTGACCAATCCCAAGAACAAGGCGTTGAGGGCGAAACATCACATGAGCCAATGGGACTTCAACAACGCCTACCGTCCGTACCATTTACGCTACACGGGAGCCTATTCGCTCAGCAAGATCTCCCTCGACGACCGTGACCTCCCTCGTCCGATGAAGGACGGCAACCGGGTAAAGGCTTACTACGCATACGATGTGGTGAGCGGCGCCGTGGTGGGCTACGCTTACAACCGGCTGAAAACCGCCGAACTATTCCTCGACTGCATGCGCAACATGTTCCGGACCCTTGACCGCAACGGCATGTACATACCGGCGGAGCTGGAAGTGGAGCACCACTTGGTAAAGGACTTCGCCGACGGCCTGATGCAGGCCGGCACGGTGTTCCCGCTGATACGGTGGTGTAACCCCGGCAACTCCCGGGAAAAGCGGGCGGAACATTTCAACCGCCAGAAGAAATACGGCGTGGAGAAGCGCTCGCAGGCGGGCATAGGCCGCTGGTGGGCCCGTCTGGAAGCGAACCGTCCGAAGGAAGAGAAAGTATATGACGAGTACAACGACACCTATAAGGTGAAGAGCTATACCTACGACGAACTGGTGGCCGACGACATTCGCTCCATCGACGAGTATAACAACCAGCTACACCCGAATCAGAAGCGATACCCCGGCATGACCCGCTGGGACGTATTCTGCAAAATGCAGAACCCGAACCTCCGCCCGTGGGACAAGGCCGTGCTTTACCGGTATATCGGCTTCCACACGAACACGACCATACGGAACAACAGCTATTTCAAGGTACAATACAAGGATTTCCGCCTTCCCGACCCGGAAGTCATCGCCCGGCTCGAACCCCGTAACTACAAGGTTGAAGCCTATTATTTGCCCGACAGCGACGGAAACATCAACGAGGTGTATATCTACCAGAACGGACGGTATCTCGCCGCCTGCAAGCCTGCCCCGCGGTATAACGAGAACACGGCCGAGCAGACCGAGGCCGACCGCGAGGCTTATACCGAACAGGCAAAATATGTAGCCAAGTTCGACAAGATGATCAAGGAGGGCAAAATCAAGCCGTTGGGAATCCTGAGCAAAGAGGCCTCGAAAACGGTATCCACCGTAAAAGCCGAGGCGGTGGAGACGCAGCCCGCCGACGATACGGAAGACTATTCGGCATACCTCAATGTGTCGTCCTTCGAAAGAGACGCCATGTCCAAACTCTAACGATATTAAAAAAACATTCAAACAGCATTCAATATGGAAATAACGAACGAATTGAAACAACGGATTGCGGAGGCGATAGCCGCCGACCGGGGGAACTATCCCAGCGACAACCGCCATGCGACGGCTCTGGGTATTTCTCCGAGCGTGTACAACTCCATCAAAAGAGGAAATTATGAAAAACAAGTGAGCGACGCCAACTGGGTGGGTATCGCCCGGAGGCTGGGTGTGCAACTGCGGGCCGAAATGCCGTGGACGGCGGCCAAGACCCCGACCTATGCGTTTATCAGCAAGCAGTTGGAGATGTGTCAGGAGAGCGGACTGAGCGCCATTCTGTGCGACATGCCCAACATCGGGAAGACCTTCTCGGCGAAGGTGTACGTCAAAAACCACAAAAACGCCGTGTATGTGGACTGTTCGCAAGTGAAAACGAAACTCAAACTGATACGGTATATCGCCAAAGAGTTCGGCGTGAGCAGTTACGGACGTTACGGCGACGTCTACGAGGATCTGGTGGCTTACCTGCGCACGATAGACACCCCGCTTATCGTGCTGGACGAGGCTGGGGACTTGCAGTACGAGGCTTTTTTGGAATTGAAAGCCCTGTGGAACGCCACCGAACGCTGCTGCGCATGGTACATGATGGGTGCGGACGGCCTAAAAGAGAAGATAAACCGGGCCATCGAGGGCAAGAAGGTGGGCTACACCGAGATGTTGAGCCGGTATGGCGACACATACAGCAAGGTGACCCCCGACGATGCCAAAGAGCGCGAGAAATTCCTGCGGGCGCAGGCCGCCATCGTGGCGAAGATGAACGCCCCGGAGGGCTCGGACATCGCCCGGATCGTAAATCTTACCGGCGGAGGGCTTCGCCGGGTATATACCGAAATCGAGAAATTGAGGAGGGCGCAGATATGATGACGAAAATAACATTAGAGGATAGAGGTCAGGACATCTTGTGGTTTAAGGTAAACGAAGACGGGATTGTCGAAGAATCCGGTCCGTTCCAGAATGAAATATGGAAAGACGCATATATTCCTTTTCGGAAAATCCGTGTCGGACAATTGCCCCCCATATCCTTTTATCCGTATATCATATTCAATTTTCTACAATATAGGGTCGTATCAATAGAGCCAAGCCATGAAACTGAAACGAGCGTACAGCCCCAAAGAGGTGCTTAACATGAAGATACCCTGTTACGAGTTCACCGGGCAGTGGCTCGTCTCCATCGGCCGACCTGCCAAAAGCGGGGGGTGGATCATCTGGGGGTCGAGCGGGAACGGCAAGAGCTCTTTTGTCATGCAACTGGCCAAATACCTCTGCGCGTTCGACAAGGTGATATACGACAGTTTGGAGGAGAGCACGGGGCTCTCTTTGCAAATGTCATTGAAACGCCATCGAATGGAAGAGGTGCGCAAGCGGCTGCTGATTCTCGACCGGGAACCGATCGATCAACTGGAGGAACGGTTGAAACGAAGGGGCAGTCCCAGAGTGGTGATCATAGACAGTTTCCAATATAGCGGGTTGAGCTACCCTGCTTACAAAGAATTAAAGGAGCGGCATCCCAAAAAGCTGTTCGTTTTCATCAGCCATGCCGAGGGAATGCACCCGGCCGGCAGGACGGCCCGAAAGGTGGAATACGATGCCGATGTCAAAATCATGGTGAGCGGCTTCAAGGCGTGGTGCAAGAGTCGGTTTATGGAGCAACCAGGCGAGCCCTACACAATATGGGAGGAAGGCGCCGCCAAAACATGGATGGAAGATGGACAAAAAGAGAATGCGCCGGAAGAACCTGCTGTATAGGCTCCGGAAGAAGGGCGTGAAAGTCAACACGAGAGAACG
>OLQA01002613.1_pt1 | contig 13864 bp, 10 predicted proteins | sample 1673151 | NCBI WGS metagenome assembly OLQA01 (sample SAMEA3136760, study PRJEB25190) | human gut metagenome | biome: human gut; feature: human-associated habitat; material: faeces | place: Austria | collected 2013 | reverse complement strand
CCGTTCTCTCTTTCCTCACGATGTTTTCTTATCGGGAGCAGCCTTCTGCCGCAGCTTTTTTGTTGCGAGCTTTCAGGTTTTTTTCCAATTCTCCAATGTTCATAATCCCATTCCTCCCCAAAGATCATTCGTGATACGCCGACTATACTCTACTCCATCAATAAAATATTTTATGTAAAATACACTCGGTCGCAAATCGTCTCCCTCGTACTCGACACGGACATCTACCTCCACCGCTTTTCCAGCCTGTATCGCCCTGTGCCATTTGTTCTCAAGCACCTTATAAGAGCTCAGGTTTACAAGCCAATACTGCGACACAAGGTTGTCCAATTTCCCGGAGCCGCCGAAACGGTCGCCCGCCAGATGCCTGGCATGATCGTCCGGCTGCTTTCCCGGCGTGTTTCGTACATACGGCAGACGCCCGGTAATGGTTCGTCCTTTTTCTCATAATCATACTGTACCATGCTTTGCTGAAAAAAACACGGACTTTTCCAGTACGCAAAACGCCGCCGGGGCACCCCGGCGGCGCATGCATTATTCAATTAATCCGTCTCTTCGTGCCTTTTCAAATGCTTCGTGTACTTCGGCGAAAAAGACCTTTATTTTTCGTGACATCTCCTCCGGCTTGTCCAGCAGGAAATACGCATCAATTCCGGTATGGATCACCGTATTCATATCCGGGTTTTCCTTTTGGCCGGAATGAAACACCAAAAGATTTGCAATCTTTACAGACATCCGTACCGAATAATGCAACTTCTGATAGGCGATGGCCGTAATCGTTCCATTAAACCAGCCCAGTCTCGCAAAGCCATTCTCATATGCAAGCGCACATATCTCCCCGAAAATCAGTCCGGCCATCGTTGCGCGGTCTATATCGTCGTATTCCTCCACCGGTTTCCCGTAGGCCGCGATCGTTTGATCCGCTATTGCAAAAGCCTTCGGCGAGAGCTCGTTCATTTTTGCCTCCACTTCCGGCGGGAGCTGCTGTTCTGCTTCTTTCTGCCGATCCGGCGGCACTCTCTTTTCCTTATCCATTTCCATTCTCTGAATCCTCCAATCATTTCAGATGCATTGAGCCGGGTAGTCTCGGAATCAGCTCATCCATGGAGAAGCCATAATCGAACTGTTCCTGAACGGCGGCATTTATAAAGGCTTCCACAAGATCGTTTCCAAACCCCGCATTTCCTATTGATTTTGCGTTTTCAATGTTATACTCGCCGATTGTTGGAAGTTCTCCTTCGTATTCACCGCCTGCTCTGTAGTTATTAAAAAAACCTTCCGTCCATATGTGCAGCAGATTGTGTTCACTGCCCTTTTCGGTGATTGCATTTCCTCTAAGCATTATGCATACACCGTCCCGATAGGGAATTGTTTCTCCGAAAACTCCCTGCTGGTTCAAATGGTGCAGCTGTACGCCGGTAATACCTTCCAGCTTTCGGAACTTGTTCAAATCGCCGTAGCTTCCATAGAGGACATATTTTCCTGTTGACGGATCAATTATATCATCCGACATCAAAGCTGTCATCACTTTTTGATCGAACGCCGGATCAATTCCAAGTCGGCGTGCATTTCCGCCTCCGGCCCCGGCATTCTGTGCCGCACGTAGTACAACGTCGTTATACCAGTCGTTTGTGGGCATCTCCGGTGCTCTGGCTCCGCCGTCACCATTCAGCCCCTGAATAACACGCTGATACTCGTCCGACCCGAGCTTTTCCTCGACTTTCTCCTGTGCCTGATCGAGTAAAACTGCGTAAATTGGGTCTGTAGGCTTTCTCGATTTTTCAGCAAGTACTCCTCCGCTTTGGTAGAGCAGGCTTTCTCCAAAGCCGATAAGATAGTCTTCGGTAAGCTGCGCTACATCCACATCGGAGAAATATTCCTGTGCGCTGCTGTATTGTTTTCCCTTATAGATCGTTGTAAAAAGCGGGTCTAAAACATCGTCAATAACGTTTTCCAGCCCTTCGTTATTTGCATTCAACAGGAAACGCAAAACTATCTTTCCGGCAGGGCTTTTTGCAAGCTTATCCACCACCTGATTCGTTAATTTGTCGGAAAATCCCTTGCCGAAAAGCTTGTTCATTCCGTCGCTGAGGCGTTCTGTGACGACAGCTTTCATTCCTATGCCGCTTGCATACAGCTCTGCCTCGTGCCGCGTTGCCCCCTCGCTCAGGGAACGGTCAAAGGCTGCGCCGGATGACTGCCCGTACAGCATTGCATTGGAAAGGAATGGTCCGAAGATTGGAATATATTTTGCCGCTATAGCCGGAACTCTGCTGCCCAGGCGCTCCGCAAATTTTCCCGCAAGACGCAAACCGTCCGAGACATCTCCATACTTTCTCTGTGTTTCGGCGTTATACTCATCCGCCCAGTACGCAGCGCGGTACAGCGGCTCATCAGCGTATTTCGCCTCTGCTTCCCGCTGCGCCTGAAGAAGGTACTCCGAACTCGCGTCCAGGCTACCCATATATTCAAGCGCAGTACGCTGATTTTCTGTCAATCCGGCGTAACGCTCTTCTCTTGCGGCTCTGGAAGCCGCTCCACCGTTGTATACATCCTCCCAATATGCCTGTTCTGCTGCTTGGTATGGCATTGCAAGCTGTGAGCGATAACTAATATCATTTGCCAGCGCTTGCGTTGCTCCTTTCGCGCCCCCGACAGCTCTCCGCCACAAATAGTCCGCGCCTGTACCTTTCGCTTCCAATGCGGCACGATAGTCGGCTGCATTGTCTACGTTATAACGCGCCCACTCCGCTTGAACCATGTCGTTGACCTTGCCGGTGTAGCCGCCGCGCAGGCCGAGGATTTCCGCCTCGTCCTCCGCGCTGCCGTACAGCTCGCGATACTGCCGCGCCCGTTCCTCCTGCGCTCTTCGCTTCGCTTCCTGCTCGGCAAAGAACTTTTTCTGGTACTCTGTGGTGCTGCTTACGCCCTTCTGCCGCAGGAAATCGTCGGCGACATCCTGCGCCTCGCCGGTGTAGGAGTTCACACCCATGATCTCGTTCATGTCGGCGAGATCCGCAGCGCTGGCATACGAAGAACGGTAAGGCGGTTTCCCGGTCGTTCCCGTTGACTTACTCGTTCCGGTTTGTCTGGCCGTACCCGTTGTCCCGGTTCTTCTTATCGTTCCGGTCGTGCCGGGCGTCTGCTTCCCTGCGCCGGAATTGCGCAGCCACGGCTGCGCACCGGTGCTCGCCGGCCGGCCCCGCGTCGGCGGCTTATAGTTCTGCCGGGCGTTCTGCCCTCTTTCCGGAACGATTCCCCGCTGCGCCGGTGTTGTGTTTTGCAGCGTCGGCGCTCTGCTCTGCTGGCTCTGCGGGATGCCGACGCCCCGGTTCCGCTCCTGCGGCGATTTCGCCGGCGTTATCAGGTTTTGTTTGGTGTTGGACGGATAGTCCCACACCGGATAGGATCGTTTACTCATATCCGCTCCTCTGCTTACATAGATTTGAATCACGCTTTGTGTTTCATATCTATATGTTAGCAGAAAAACACATTTTGTGAGCACCTACTTTCCCGTCGGATTTCACGAATCGTATATCCATTGATAATGCATAGGTTTTCGACTGCAAAATTTTCTGGCCGACAATTTGAGTCCCAATTATACGCACATTTCGTGATATTGATGGGCATAGAAAAACTGCCGGGATCATACGATCCCGGCAGCTTTGCGGATATGAAATTATCGGGGAGAATTACTCGACAACAACGATGCCGAGCTTCTTCGCGGCTTCCTGCGCCTTCTCGAGAGAGGGCGTGGCGTTGCGCAGCACGAGACGGCCGCCGCCGCGGTTGAGCGTATCGACCATAACGCTGTTGCCCTTATCGGTGACGAGAGTGACCTTCTGGATCTGGTACTCTTCACCGCGGACGATGTTCACCTTGACGCCGTCGGCCTTGACGCGCTCCACGGCGACCTCGTAGGTCTTATAGTCGGAGGTGGAGCAGCCGTACACCGCGCCCATGAGCACGCCGGGCACGTTGATCGTGCGGCGGGCGAAGAGCTCCGGATACAGTTCGATGGTGATCTCGGTGACCTTCTCGCCCTCATTGAGAAGCTCGTGGGCGATGCGGCCGCAGTTTGTCGGGCTGCCGACAGCCTGAGAGGAACCGCCGACAACGGCGTCGCCGAGCGTCTTGATGATGGGGGCAGAGCCGTCCGCCATCTTCTTGGCGATCTCCTTGGCCTTTTCGAGCGTCTCTTCGATGCGCTTCTTGTCGGCCTTGTGGACTTCCTCGGAAACGAGAGATTCGACCTCAGCGGTGCGCTGGAAGAAGGGCTCCATGTACTCCACGACGGTGGGTACGATGTGGTGCGCGCTCTCCTTGTGAACGAGAGACGCCATAGCGAACATGACGTCGAACGGGACGTTGACGGTCATCTCCACGGTCGTGCAGAGACGGCCGGCGTACATGCCGCCGAGGATCGCGCCGCCGACGTGGGCGGTGCAGAGCGCCGGAACGAGCACGCGCGGCGTGCAGGGAACGCCGATCGTCGGGGACATGGCAAGGACCATGGCCTTTTCCATCTGCTCGGGCGTGCCGTTCTTCAGATGAACGGTCGCGGCGGCGATGGCGGCAGAGCCCGCGCCGTAGCCTTCCAGATTGCAGCCGGTGGTGACCTTCGCCACGCGGAACAGGCTGCCGACCTTGAGCATGAGGCATGCGACCTCGGCGAGAGTGGTCTCGTCGGTGCCGACATCCATCAGCGCGCGCAGGAAGCCGGTGTAGGGGCAGGGGTCGCCCGTGCCGGCGCACGGACGCACGCCGATGCAGTGGTTGCCGACTTCGGCGGCCACAGTGTACATGAGCGCCTTGTCAAGCAGCACATCCGCAAAGATGGTACCGGGGCCCATTTCCTTGAGCTGGGTGGGAACGGTGCCGAGCAGGAAGCTGTTTCCGCCGGAAACGCCGATCTCCACAGCCTTGAGGTTGTGCGCATACTCTTCCATGACGGCCTTGAGCACGCCTTCGCGGTCAAGACCGGTGCGCAGCTCGCTCTCCGTGAGGACAACGTCCACCACGCGCACGCCGTATTCTTTTGCGAGGGCGATCGTCTCGCCCATCGTCAGCGGAAGCTTTTCCGCAACTACGCTTTTCAGATCTGCCATCTTTTTCTCTCCCGTCTGCGCTCAGCGGCCGGTGGAGGAAGCGTAGGTGTGCTCGATGTCGCGGATCTTCTGCAGACCCATCAGCTCGTTGAACTGGGCAAACGGGACCATCTTGTCAAGCTGGGTGATGGTGGTGCCGTCGCGCTTCAGGCCTTCCCACAGGTCGATCATGGCCTTGGTGGTGACGTAGGTGGAGGCGGTGGGGTAGATAACGAGGTTGTAGCCGAAGCTCTCGAGCTCGTCGTTCTTGAAGATCGGGGTGCGGCCGCCCTCGACCATGTTGGCGAGCGTCAGACCGGGGATCTCCTTGTTGATGAGCATCATCTCTTCCTTGGACTCGGGGGACTCGATGAAGATGATGTCCGCGCCGGCTTCCTTGTAAGCAAGGCCGCGCTTGATGGCCTCTTCGATGCCGTAAACGGTACGGGCGTCGGTACGGGCCATGATCATCATGTCGCCCTGGCGGGCATCAACGGCGGCCTTGACCTTGCCGACCATCTCTTCCATGGGAACGACCTGACGGCCGGTCATGTGGCCGCACTTCTTGGGCATGACCTGGTCCTCGAGCTGAATGACGGCGACGCCGGCCTTCTCATACTCGCGGATGGTGCGCTGCACGTTGACAGCGTTGCCGAAGCCGGTGTCGGCGTCGGCGACGACGAGGGCGGCAGCTTCCACGGTGTTGGAAGCGCGCATGACCATTTCGCTCATGGTCATCAGGCCGACGTCGGGCTGGCCGAGGTGGGAGGCGCTCTGGCCGTAGCCGGTCATGTACACGGCGTCGAAGCCGAGGTAAGAAATGATCTTCGCGGTGAGAGCGTCGTGGCAGCCGGGGGCAACGACGAGCTTTTTCTCTTCAAAGAGCTTGCGCATTTTCTGTCCGTTGGTCATGGGAATCAGTCTCCTTAATAAGTATAAGTATTTGAGTGGTTTATTTCTTTATCACATGCTCTTTCATGTACGAAAGAACTTCTTCGGGGAAGTGCTGCGCCAGAACGCCCATGGCGTAGAGGATGTAGTCCTCGTCGAACCAGATGTCCGGGTCGTTGAGCGGCAGCAGGGAGATGCCGGGGTTATCGAACGTGCGGCGCACGATGTTCTCGCGCTCCTCGCCGTGGCAGTGGAGGAAAATACCGCCCACGCACAGCACCTGGCGTACGTTGCGAAGATCACGCCCCATCGGAGCGCCGGCCATGATGCCCATGACGGGATCGGCTTCCTTCGCATAATATCCGGCGTGACGGCGGATGGCGACGTCCGCGGCGCACGCGGCAAGCGCGCGGTCGAGACAGGCCTCCTTCTCGTCGGCGGGAATATGATCGTTGTGCGCTTCGAGCAGATCGACATAGTTTTCCACATCCTCCGGCGTCAGACCGTAATCGTGGTCCATGGCGCGGAGAACGGCCTTGTCGCCCACGGCCTCGGGAATGCCGGTCGCGCTCACGCGCAGACCGAGATTGCCCTCGACGGTGCGGTAGGAAAACTGCTTTTCGTTGCTCACAACAAGTCCGCGCTCTTCGATGTTCATGTCGATGAGCTCGGGCAGAGCGGAATGGATGTCGGTCGTAGCGCCGCCGATATCCACGAGGATCACGCCGCCGACGCCCTCCTGCTCGTAGCTGCCCTTGGCAAGCAGCTCGCTCGCAAGGAGCACGGCGCCCGGCGTCGGGATGACGGTCTGATCCGCGAGCGAATCGCGGAACTCCTGCAAACCCTTCGCGTGGGTGATCTGGTTGATGAACTGCTCGTGGATGGCGATGCGCGCGGGCTTCACGTTCAGCTCGTGGATCGTCGGCAGGATATTCGGCACGCGGATGCAGTCAATGCCCGCGGCGCGGAATTTCTCCGCCGCCTCGCGCTGGGCGAACTTGTTGCAGCCGAGAATGACCGTGCCTTCGCCGTGCACCTTGCAGATGATGTCCGCGTTTTCGAGCACGTTGGCCATGTCGCCGCCGTCCGTACCGCCGGAGAGCAGGATGATGTCGGGCTTGATCTCGCGCAGCACTTCCTCGCGGAACTCGGGCGGCTCGTCCGCGGAGACGACCTCCATGACACGTGCACCGGCGGTCATGGCAACTTCCTTCGCGGCCTTCGCGGTCACGCGGGGCATGAACCCCATGGCGACCATGCGCAGTCCGCCCGCGGCGCTGCACGAGCTGAACCGAACCATATCGGGCGCGAATTCCACGCCCTTGGCGCGGATCTCCGCCTCGGCGCCGCGCGCGCCGTCGCTGATGTTCTCCAGCGTCGTCGGGTGCTGGCCGCGGGCAAGGAACGTCAGTTTCCCGTCCGCAAGGGCAAAGGCCGCGCCCTTCGTATAGGTGCTGCCGACATCATAAACAAGAATGTTTGCTTTCATCGCTTTGACTCCTTAACCGCCATCCGGGAGACCCGGATGGCGGACATGGGTGCTCTTACTTCTTGCGGGGGTCCTTGCTCTTCTCGAGCAGGGCGTAGCCCTCCATAAGACGGCGGGCGGTACGCTCGATGGCGGCCTTCTTCACGGTCAGATCGGGCGTGACCTCGGAGTAGCAGTTGATGACGCCGGCGGGGTGGCCGATGCGCACGAGCTCTTCCGGGTTCTCCTTGCCGATGACCTGGTTGACGATGGTGCCGGGGATCTTCGCGGCGACGCCGGTGCAGACCGTGGCGGTGCCGGCATAGGTCTTATGCAGCACCTGCATGAACATCAGGCGGGAGACAAGATCGACCTCTTCCTTCTTGATGGTCTTCTTCTCGGGGGGATAGTAGTAATCCTGCGCCTCGGTGATGAAAGCGACCATCGGGAACGCCGGGGAATTCTTGGTGGCGTCGGCGAGATCCTTCGCCATGCCGCACTTGACGCACGCGATGCCGCGGATCTCTTCGAGATACTTGAGCAGTTCCTTGTTGCCGTCGATCTCGACCTGATCCTCGGTGCCCTTCATGCCGACGCTCTCGGCGCGCACGAAGATGACGGGGTTGGCGCAGTCAACGATGGAGGCCTCGATGGGGCCGCGGCTCGTCTCGATGACGTCCACGGGGTTGCCGGTCGGCAGGAGCTTGCCGGTAGCGGCGCCGGCGGTGCCGGACATATCCATCTGGATGAGAGCGCCGGTGCCGGGCACGCCCGCGATGGCGACGTCACCGGTGACCTTCGCCTTGCCGTCCTCGACAAGGACGTAGGACTTCATGACCTTCTGGGTGTTGACCTGCCAGATGGTGACCTCGTTGAGACCCTCGTGGCACTTCACGATGGACTCGTCGATCGCAAACGGAGCAACGCCGGAGGAGATGTTGCCGCAGTTGCCGTTCCAGTCAACGACGGCGTCGGTGATGGAGACCTGGGCGAACGTGTAGTCCACGTCGCAGCCGGGCTGCTTGCTCGGGCCGATGACGGCGAGCTTGCTCGTCAGGGGATCGGCACCGGCCAGACCGTTGATCTGGCGCTTGTCGGGGGAACCGAAGATCTGCAGGATCATGGCGTCGCGCTCGGGGCCGGGGGCGGGCAGATCGTTTTCCTTGAGGAAAATGCCCTTGCTGGTACCGGCACGCATGATAACGCAGGGAATTCTGTACTGGTCCATGGTGTTCTCTTTCCTTCCTAAATTACTTGTTTTCTTCTTTCTCGGCGAGCTCTTTCTCTTTCGCCTCGATGAGTTCGGTGATCTTGGTCACGCACTGCTCAGGCGTGGACTCGGGGCCGAAGAACGCGTCAACGCCCATAAAGCCGGTGCCCTCTTCCGCGATCTTCTTCTCGTAGTAGGCGTGCTCTTCTTCCTTCTCGGCGATACGCCCGCCGGCCCAGACGACGACCTTGTCGCGCATTCCGAGCTCTTCGAGACGCTTGCCGACACGCGGGAACAGCGTCACGCCGAGGCCGAGCAGGTTGCTCACGCCGATGGCGTTTGCCTTCGCCTCCGCCGCGACTTCGGCCACGGTCTCGGGCAGGTTCATGCCGCGCAGGAAAATGATCTCATAACCGGCGTCCTGGAACGCCTCGCGGATGGTGTTGATGCCGTTGACGTGCGCGTCGGCGCCGACGGTCGCGAGGACGATCTTCTCCTTGCGTGTAGGCGGCTTCTCGATGTGCACGGTAACGTGCTCCTTGGTGATCGGGCAGCGGGAAGGATCGACGCCCAGCGGAGTGTAGCCTTCGACGTAGCGGGTGATGCCGTCGGGGTCGCGGTTCGTTTTGACAAAGCGCTTGAGATCCCAGCCGCCGGCGCGCGGGGTGTCCATCTTGCCGGACTTGCCGCCGTCAACGATGAGGTCGATGAGCTCTTCGTCCGTCCACTGCTTCCAGAATTCCTCGGTCAGGCAGCCCTGGTGCAGGCTGTGCGCGGGGAGCTTGAGGACGGCTTCAAGAACGGCGAACGCCTCGTCCATCATCATGTTCTCGTATTCGTCGATCTTCGGAGACTCAATGCCGGGGTTGTAGGTGTGCTGGAACACGTCGAGCGTAGCCCAGCAGGCCTGGCCCATGGAGTCGCCGGTCGGGATGCCGACGCTCTCGGCCGCCTTCGGGCGGTAGAAGTTGGCGCCGCCGAGCTTGGCGGAGATGGCCATGCGGGCAAAATGCGCCTGCTCCGCGATCAGGTTCGCGGGCGGATGCTGGAACGTTTCGGGGACAACGATCAGGCTCTTGGAGAGCATGTTGTGGCGGAACGCGCGGATGATGGCGAGGTCGCGGTACAGGTTGTTGCCGCCGACGTTCATCTGGATGCCGGAGAGCTCCCAGGGGAGGCCGGCGTGGGTGGCAATACCCTCGGAGAGAAGGCACATCGCGATGGCCATGCCGTCGGTGCCGCCGATGTTGTTGATGTGCTTGTGGGTGTCGAGCTGCGCGAAGATCTTGTTCTCGGCGCAGACGATGCAGGACTTGTAACCGTTGACGACCTTCGTGCGGAAGTCGTGGATGCCGCGGCCGCCGAAGTGGACGTGGATGACAGGGCCGATGTCGGTGCCGTCAAAGCCGGCGATAAAGCCATTGAGGATGTTGATGTGCGCTGTGTCGCCGGTGGCGTTGATACGCACGGGGTGCTTCGCGCCGCCGCCCATCTGGATGAACTCGCGCTCGCCCTTCGGGGTGATGCCGCCCTTACCGCGGGACTGCTCGATGAGCTCGCGGCCCTTGAGCGGGTCGATGTGGCGGGTCGCCTCGGAGTGGACGAACTGGAACACGGTCTGGCCGAACTTTTCGGCGTACTTGTAAATGTCGTTGGATTCCTTCCAGGTCTCTTCGGCGCTGTTGCGGCCGAGGATCGGGTTCAGGCAGGGCATGCCGGTCTCGACGGCCTTCTGGCCGAGCTCGTAGATGCGGTAGCCGCTGCGGACGACACCGGCGACCTCGCGGGGATACGGCGCGGGCAGACCGACGACCTCGCCGTTCTCGTCAAGATCGGGCATCTCAACGCCGAACGCATCAGCATAAGCGCGGATGGTCTCGATATCGTCCTTAATAATTTGTTTTGTTCTTGCCTGAGGGTCTTTCATAGCCATAGCTCCTCTCCTCTGTATATTCCTTATTTGATTCTTTCAAACCGGTTTATTCGGTGATGCCGAGCTCGGCGCGCACACGGGGGATCAGTCCGCCGTATTCGAGCGTTTTGAGCACGTTCTCCGAAAGAGGGTTGGCTTCGATGACGCCGCAGGGCGCGGTGATCGTGCCTTTTTCGAGATCGACCTCAATGATCTCGCCGGTGTGGAGCTTCTTCACGGCGTCGGCAACGAACACCGGCATGCCGATGTTGATGCAGTTGCGGCGGAAGATGCGGGCGAAGCCCTGCGCCACGACGAGGGCGACCTGCGCCTGCTTGAGGGCGATGGGGGCCTGCTCGCGGGAGGAGCCACAGCCGAAGTTGCGTCCGGCTACGAGAATGCACCCGGGCTCGCGGTTGAGCTTGAAGTCCTCCGTCGGGAGGCCGGCCATGGCGTACTTGCCGATCTCCTCGTAGGGCTCGCTCATCGCGTAGCCGGGGAGGATCTGGTCGGTATCGACGTCGTCGCCGAGAATGATAACTTTACCTCTGATCTTTTCCATTTGTGCTTACACCTCCGGAACGGTGATGACGCCCGTGAGGGCGGTGGCCGCCGCGGTAGCCGGGCTCGCCAGATAGATCTGGCCGACCTTGCTGCCCATACGGCCGGGGAAGTTGCGGTTCGTCGTGGAAACGCACACGTCGCGCGGGGTGATAAGTCCCTCGTGCGCGCCGAAGCAGGAACCGCAGCCGGGGTTGAGAATAGTGGCGCCGGCGTCGCGGATGATCTTCGTCCAGCCGCGCTCTTCCATCTGTCCGAGGATCTCGCGGGAGGCGGGAACGATGAGCACGTTGACGTCGGGGCTGACCTTCTTGCCTTTAAATGCCTTGGCGACCTGCTCCATGTCGTTCAGACGGCCGTTGGTGCAGCTGCCGACGACGACCTGCGTGACCTTGATGCCGGCCTTCTCGCGCACCGGAACAACGTTCGCGGGGCTGAAGGGGCAGGAGATCTGCGGTTCAAGCGTGGAAAGATCGATCTCATAGGTCTCGAAGCAGTCGGATTCCTTCTCTTCGGTGCCGAAGATGGTGATCATGCTGCCGATCTCGATACCCATGTTGCAGACGGTCATGCGCTCGGCGATGGAGAGATCGTCGATGCCGGGGCCGGTAAGAAGAAGGCCGCGGTCCACGAGATAGTCGGAGCCGAACTTGCTGCCGAGATACAGGATGAGATCCTTGCCGAAAACGTTGGAGGGGCGCTTGCCGGTGAGATATATCTGCACAACCTGGGGCACCTCAAGATCGAGCGTGCCGGTCGCCATGGCCGCGGCCAGCTCCGTGGAGCCGACGCCGATGCCGATCTGACCGTAACCGCCGCAGGTGCCGGTGTGGGAGTCAGCAATACAAACGATATCGCCGGGGTTCTGCTTATGCTTTTCATACATCAGCTGGTGGATAACGCCTTCACCGCGCTGATACAGGGGAACGCCGAATTCCTTGGAGAAGTCGTCCATCGCCCAAACGTTGGCGCGGGCCTTCTCCGTGGCGGCGGGGTACACATGGTCAACGATCAGCGCCACGCGGCTGGGATCGAAGACCTTCTTCACGCCGATCTCGCGGAACATGCGGATGGCGATGGGAGCCGTCACGTCGTGCGCGGCGACAAAGCTCACCTTGCAGGTGAGATCCTGGCCGGGGGCGACATGTTCCTTGCCAGCCGCTTTTGCCAGATACTTTTCAATAAGGTTCATTTACAATGTCCTCCAGGCCTTTTCTCCCGCAGATGATTCTGCGGTCATGCTCTTGAAAATAGCCCCCTTGTTGCCAAGGGGGCTATTGTTAAACGCGGGGAAGAATTAGTGCATGCCGTCCTCGCACTTGGCTTCGGACTTCTGCAGACCGCCGATACGGCCAACGCCGTTGACGAGAGCATGCGGACGGCCGGCGTCAGCCAGAACGACCGCCATGACGATCTCATCGCTCTTCGGGGCATCGGGAATACGGACCGCGAAGGAGCCGTAGTGGGTGCGCACGAAGGCAGCATCTTTGAAGTGCAGGGAGATGTCCAGCTCGGAGCCGGCAGGGCCGACCTTCTCGTTGGAAGGAATGATGGACTTGCCGCCGCCGATAGCAGCGCGGATGGTCTTGCCGGACTTCGGGTGCAGCATAGCGGAGGAGTGCTCCAGCTCGCCGTCGAGACCGACGATGCAGCCCTTGCCGTAGGTTTCAACGTTCTCGGCGCCGAGGAGCTCGGCACCCTTCTTGGTGAGCAGATCGCCCAGGTACTCGCCGTACTCGGTCAGCTCAGACAGGTCTTCGACCCACTGGCCGGCGTACGGATTCTTGATAACGGCAGCCACGGACACCGTCTTGATGGACTTGCGGCCGGAGTTGGTCTCCACGGGCTTCTCAGCGCCGCCCTCGTAGAACACTTCTTCGAGGTTGGTAACGATCTTGCGAATCTTAGGCTCTTTCATTGGTATATCCTCCTATTAAAAATTAATAGCTAAATGAGTTGGGCTTCTGTGCGAGCAAGGCTCAGCAGGGCTTTCTCGACGCAGGAGGAGTGTTGCTGGACTTCTTGACGTTGATCTTGCCGTCAATGATGACATAGGACAGGCCCGGAATATCGCCGGCGGCGAAAGCTTCCATGGCGTCCTTGCCGACGGAACCCATCGGGGTATCCATGATCAGCAGGTCGGCTTCCTTACCCGGGGCGATGACGCCGCGGTTGAGCTTCGTGTAGACCTTCGCCGGGTTGCCGGTCGCCATGGCGACGCAGACTTCGGGGGCGATGTCGGTCATGGAAGCGGCGAAGCTGATGTTGCGCATGATGCCCAGAGGAATGATGCCCGTGCCGGACGGAGCGTCGTTGCCGAAGATCACGCGGCCGAGCTGGCCCTTTTCGGCAGCGCGGTTGAGGACGTACTGAGCGGTCTTCGGGTTGCCGCACTGCACGATCTCCATCGCGAACGTGGTCTCGTCCATGATGCGGTCAACTTCGTGCAGAGGAATGGAGGTCGGGCCGCCATTGATGTGGGAAACAACGTCGGGCTTCGTCTTGATGACGTCGTCCGCGGTAACGGTGGAGGAGCCGGGGATGGAAGTACCGCCGGTGTGCATCTGCACCTTGAAGCCGTGCTTGTGGGCCCACTCGACCATGGGAGCCGCAGTCTCGGGGTTGTTGACGGTGCCGAGCGCGACCATGCCGAACTCCTCGGACATGCCGAAGCGCGTGATCATGTTGCGCGCGAGCTTCGTCGCCTTCTCGATGTCGTTGGCGGCGCCGGTGGT
>OLQA01002604.1_pt1 | contig 13899 bp, 7 predicted proteins | sample 1673151 | NCBI WGS metagenome assembly OLQA01 (sample SAMEA3136760, study PRJEB25190) | human gut metagenome | biome: human gut; feature: human-associated habitat; material: faeces | place: Austria | collected 2013 | reverse complement strand
GGGTGACTTCAATACCATTCATATCCGGCAGACGCCAGTCAATGATATAAGCGTGGAACGCATCTCCCAGTTCCATAGACTGCCGTGCACGGAGAACAGCTTCCTTGCCGGAAAGTGTCCATTCCGAACGCATTCCGACCCTTACAAGCATTTTTGTCACACTGTCGCAGGTATTAAAGTCATCATCTACAACCAGTGCCTTAAGCCCTTCCAGCTCTACGATTTTCTCTATACGTTGGCGCTCAGACTGAATCCGTAATGGCAGACAGACAATAAATTCGGTACCTTTGCCCTGTTCTGTCTAAACCTCAATAGTTCCGCCCATCATATCCACAATATTCTTGGTGATTGCCATGCCAAGCCCTGTGCCCTGGGTTCTGCTCACAGTGGAAGTCCTCTCCCTCTCAAAAGGAGAAAAAATTTTCTGCACGAATTCCTGACTCATACCGATTCCGGTATCCTTTACCCGGATCTCATACAGCTTACTGCCTTTTACTGCCTTCGGATACTGTTTCAGCCGGACAGAAACGGTTCCTCCTGCAGGTGTAAACTTAACCGCATTAGACAAAAGATTCAGCAGCACCTGGTTCAGCCGAGTCTTGTCACAGTAAACATCTTCATTTGTAACATCCATGACATCCATATAAAGTTCCAGCTGCTTCGCATGGATCTGCCCACTGATGATCGTCTTCAGGTCATGAAGTACATCCGACAGACTGACTTCTGTTTCTTCCAAATGGATCTTTCCACTCTCAATCCGGCTCATATCCAATATATCGTTAATCAGTGAGAGCAGATGGTTGCTGGATGAAATGATCTTACCCAGATAATCCCGTACCTTTTTTATATCATCAATATCCAAAACCTGATAATTTATATAATCATAACAAAATCTCAATAGAGGATACTTGTCATCCCCAGACAGTGATACATCAAAAATAGAATTTGCTTCAAATTTCAAATTATGATCTGTAAGACGTTTCTGCAAATAGAATGCCACTCCCACAAAAACGCATTTATTAAATTCTGTATTAGATTCAATATTATTTTTTTTTATGAAGTTGAATATATCACAAGCTTTTTGACAAGCCACTATAAATTCACGATAATTATTTATTTCTGTTTGAAATATCCCATTTCTTCTAACATTCACGCAGTCCTTTATTTCTTTCAGATCATCATTATTAAAAGAATCTATAATACTATTTATAGTCTGCTTATAGTCCGCTGAAAACTGCAATGTATCAGCTACTGTTTTCTCTTTTATCTTGCGATATGTAGATTTAATACTGTTGTCTGTTTCATTTGATTTATCCAAAGTAGATAGCTCTTCTTCATTTGCGACCAACAGTATTTTTACCCCGTCGCATTCGCATAAGTTGTTAACATATCCCATCAATTCAATAAGATCGATCTTAGTTCTTTCTATATCCTCTAAAACGATAAGTTTACCTGTTAGATTTATAGACTCGTAAACTTTTTGAAAATCGTCATCGCTTAGTTTTGCAATGTCGACGTTAGCTATACTAGTCAACCCATTTAAGAGCGTTTTGCCAATAATTTTAGCAGCAACACCAGCAGTAGTCGCTAATTCAGACTTTGACTCTTTTATTAAAGTACGCAAATCAACGTAGATAGCTTTGCTTATATCCGCAATATTTGTAATCCCATATAATGAAACAATAACGCAATCATGTTTTCCACCCTCGTCAGACTCCAAATGCTTTTTCAAAATATTTTTTACATAATAGCTTTTGCCCGAACCCCAGGCTGAAGTAAGCATGATCGCTCTTCCTGTTATATCGTTTTCAACATAATTTTTCATGTACTTATTTAGTTCTTCATATGTCATTTTCTTAGTTAACCTCCATAATATGTCCAATTTTATCTATTGAAAATATTATATCGCATTTTACCAAAAAGTCAACAAGAAACATTTCCCTTACTCTTGCATTTTTTTGAAAAAATAAGTAATTTGTATAAACAGTTTTTGTTCTGTTTTGTTCACGTCTTTATGCTATAAATCATATCAGCTCAAGCATTTTCCACAAAAAGTATTGAAAACCCTCTATTTTCATGGTATAATATACATATTGATTAACTTATTAGTACAAAAATAATATAATGAGGTGAATGAATGAAACCAATAATATTCGTCGATACAGAAGTCAGCGAAGCGGATAACAAAGCTTACGATTTCGGAGCAGTTAGCGAAAGCGGAGAAAAATTGCATACGGGTTCTTTCAGCGAGTTCCATTCGTTCATTTCAAACGCAAAGTATCTTTGCGGACACAATATTATTGACCACGACTCAAAATACATAGCCGCTCCCGAAAATGCTGAATATATCGACACTCTCTACTTTTCACCTTTGATGTTCCCGAACAGACCTTATCATAAGCTTTTGAAGGACGATAAGCTGTGTACCGATGAACTTAATAATCCGCTGAATGACTCTCTGAAAGCAATGAGCCTATTCTATGATGAGATAAATGCTTTTCAAAGCCTTGATAATGAGCTAAAACAGATATACTATATGCTTTTGAAAGACAGCCCATATTTTTCAGGATTTTTCTCATATCTTGACTATTCAGCAGATGACGACCTTGAAACCGCTATATTAGTGTATTTTTCAGGCAGAATATGCGAAAACGCACCATTATCAGATTTTATTACCTATTCACCGGTTGAGCTTGCTTACTCACTTGCTATGATATCTGCGACTGAAAAATATTCGCTTATACCAAGGTGGGTGATAATGAATTATCCAAAGGTCGACGCAGTTCTAAAAGCATTAAGAAATACGTCATGTGGCAAATGCGGCTACTGCAAGTCTGAACTTGATCCTAAAAAATATCTCAGCAAATACTTTGGATACCCTGATTTTCGTACATATAATGGTGAGCCGTTGCAGGAAAACGCAGTGAATGCCGCCGCTGAGCATAGATCTCTGCTGGCTATCTTCCCGACGGGCGGCGGTAAATCACTTACATTCCAGATCCCCGCACTTATGGCAGGCGAGACCGAAAGGGCGCTGACTGTTGTCATTTCGCCTTTGCAGTCCTTAATGAAAGATCAGGTGGATAACCTTGAAAATAGAGGTATTGCTGACGCTGTTACCATAAACGGTTTGCTAAGCCCTATTGAAAGAGCTGAGGCTATCGATCAAGTTGAATCAGGGCTGGCTTCTATTCTGTATATTTCTCCTGAGTCGCTTCGTTCTGTTACGATCGAGAGGCTGTTTTTGTCACGCCATATTGCAAGATTTGTTATTGATGAGGCCCACTGCTTTTCTGCGTGGGGACAGGATTTCCGTGTTGACTATTTGTATATCGGCGATTTTATAAGAGAGTTGCAGGAGAAAAAAGGCGACGGCTGCAAGATACCTGTGTCTTGCTTTACTGCAACGGCAAAGCAGAAAGTTATAAGCGACATCAAAGAATATTTTAAGAATAAGCTTGACATTGAGCTTGAACTGTTTGCAACAAGTGCGTCAAGAACGAACCTCCGCTATGAGGTTTTGTATAAAGAAACCGACGCTGAGAAATATGATGCTCTGCGCTCACTTATCGAGCAAAAAAATTGTCCCACCATAGTATATGTATCGAGAACTAAACGTACAAGAATACTTGCCGAAAAGCTTACGAGCGACGGATTTAAAGCCCGAACTTTCAACGGAAAAATGGAGAGCAGTGAAAAGCAGGAAAATCAGGAAGCTTTCATTAATGATGAGATACAGATCATCGTTGCTACATCGGCTTTTGGTATGGGCGTTGACAAAGCCAACGTCAAGCTCGTTGTGCATTATGATATTTCAGATTCTTTGGAGAACTATGTGCAGGAGGCCGGCCGTGCAGGGCGTGACCCGTCCCTTCAGGCAGAATGTTACGTATTGTTCAATGACAGCGACCTTGATAAGCATTTTATGCTGCTCAATCAGACAAAATTAAGCATAAGCGAGATACAGCAAGTCTGGAAAGCTGTAAAAGACCTGACCAAAACACGTCCTGAGGTATGCTGTTCGCCGCTTGAAGTAGCAAGGCAAGCCGGCTGGGACGATAGCGTTGCCGACATAGAAACGAGAGTGAAAACGGCGATACAGGCTCTTGAAAATGCAGGTTATCTTCAAAGAGGTAAAAATGTTCCCAGAGTATATGCGACCAGCATACTTGTAAAGAATATGATAGAAGCATCTCAGCAGATAGAGTCGTCTTTGCGTTTTACTGACGAGCAGGAACGTGTTACAGCCAAAAGGATAATCAGTTCGCTAATATCAAGCAAGAGCATTTCCAGAGCTGGCAATGAGGACGCTGAGTCGAGAGTTGATTATCTCGCAGACCGTTTAGGCTTACAGAAATCAGATATTATCCACTCGATCCAAATGATGAGAGAAGATAAACTTCTTGCCGATACCAAAGACCTTACTGCATATATTTTCAAAACAGATACTGAAAACAAATCGCTTCTTGTGCTGCGCAAATTTCAGACACTTGAAAAGTTCTTGCTTAACTACATTGACGCAGACAAACTTTGTATGAATTACAAAGAACTTAACGAAGCGGCACTCGCAAACGGAATAAAGTCAAGCTCTGTCAATTCGATCAAAACGTTGTTTTATTACTGGACAATACGAAGCTACGTTCAGAAAGAGCAGGACGCCGCCACAAATAAAGTGCTTATAGTTCCAAAGCTTAATTTCAAGACCCTTGCCGAAAAACGTGAAAAAAGTTATCGCATTGCCGAGTTTATCATTCATTACCTATTTGAAAACAGCGACTTTGCGGCAGGCGAAAAAGAAGAAGTTTTGGTGGGCTTTTCCATCCTAGAGCTTATGAACACATATGACGCTGACGTTTCGGAGGAGGACATCGAGGAAGCGTTGCTGTTTCTTTCAAAAATAAATGCTATCAAGCTTGAGGGCGGATTTCTTGTTCTGTACAGCGGAATGAGGATAAAAAGGCTTGTTCTCGATAATAAGATCAGGTACAAGCTTGAGGACTACAAACAGTTGAATGAATTTTATCAGCAGAAAATACAGCAGATACATATTGTTGGCGAATACGCAAATATGATGGTGCGAAACTATGATGAAGCTCTGCGTTTTGTCAATGACTATTTCCAAATGGATTATAAGAAATTCTTGTCGCAGTATTTTTCGGGGGAGCGTGCCGCTCAGATAGTAAGAAATATCACGCCTGCAAAATACAGTCAGCTTTTTGACACACTTTCTGAAAGACAGCTTGAGATAATTCGTGACAATACATCTCAACACATTGTTGTTTCAGCAGGCCCCGGAAGCGGTAAAACAAGAGTGCTGGTGCATAAGCTGGCGGCTTTACTGCTGTTGGAGGACGTAAAGCATGAACAACTTCTTATGCTGACTTTTTCAAGAGCGGCAGCTATCGAGTTTAAACAGCGTCTAAAAAAACTCATCGGTAATGCGGCAAGCTTTGTGGAAATAAAGACTTTCCATTCATATTGCTTTGACCTGCTTGGTAAGATCGGAAATATCGAAGATTCAGAAAATATCGTCAAGGACGCAGGCGAGCTTATAAAAAGTGGTGATGTAGACCTTGGCCGAATAACCAAAACAGTGCTTGTTATCGACGAAGCACAGGATATGGATAAATATGAATATCAGCTTGTGGAAGCACTTATGGAGCGTAATGATGATATGCGTGTTATTGCCGTGGGTGATGATGACCAAAACATATATCAGTTCAGAGGCTCTGATTCGGCATTTCTAAAAAAGCTCATCACTGAGCACAATGCTAACCAATACTCTCTTGTTGATAATTACAGAAGCTGTCAGAACGTAGTTTCTTTCGCCAATAGATTCGTAAAAGAAATATCTGACAGAATGAAGGATGAGGATATTGTAGCTGTTTCGCAGTTCAGCGGTGAAACAAAGCTTATAAAGCACAGTGGAAAATACATAGAAACTGCCGTGGTGGACGATATAGAGGCTGAAAATGTGGCAGGAACTACCTGCGTCCTTACAAACACAAACAGAGAAGCTCTGATCGTAATGGGCATTCTCAAACAACGGAATATTCCCGCAAAGCTTATCCAATCTATCGACGGTTTTGATATGTATGACATTGCGGAGATACGTTACTTTTTGAAAAAGCTTCAAAAAGAGGGAGAGGAGGTCACGCCAGTTATAAGCGATACCCAATGGGAAAATGCCATTGAAAAGCTGAAACAGCAATACCGCAATAGCGAATGTCTGCCGTTGATACTTGATATTCTCACCGCTTTTGCAGAAACCAATGCAAGAAAATATCGCACTGACTTTGATATGTTCCTGCACGAATCAAAAATAGAGGACTTTTATCAGAGCAAGCAGGGTGTGGTCACTGTGTCAACTATGCACAAGTCAAAAGGCAGAGAGTTTGACAATGTTTTTATGATGCTGAATGATCCTGACATTGATACCGACGAATCAAAAAGAAAACTATATGTTGGGATAACAAGGGCAAAATCACTTCTGCACATGCACTACACGGGTGATGTCTTTGATAAATTTACAGATGCAGCGTCCACAGACGAGATCGACCTGCACTCATACTCTAAGCCTACCGAACTGATAATGCAGTTATCTCACCGAGATGTGTATCTTGACTTTTTCAAGGATAAAAAGCTGCTGATACTGCAACTGCGAAGCGGCACGCACCTGTACGCACAAAACAACAGATTGTATATTCGATATAAAGAGAGACTGTTGCCTGTTTTGCAGTTCTCTTCAGCTTGTTATGAAAAGGTCAAAAAATTAATTGTAGACGGATACAAACTTTATGACGCAAAAATACGTTTTATATGCGCTTGGAAAGGCAAAGAAGACGAAACCGAAACGGCAGTAATTCTGCCTGATATTTATTTTAAGTTGTGAAAGGCTTAATAGCGAAATGAGCGATAAAACCAAAAGCCGGGAGGCTGTAATGAAAACAATAAAGTATAACAAACTTGTACGTGACAAGATCCCTGAAATAATCGAAAAGTCGGGTAAGAAATGTGTTGTTGAGGTAATGGATAAAGAAACCTACATACAGTATCTTGACCGCAAACTTAATGAAGAGCTTGCAGAATATCAGTCTGACAAGTCAATAGAGGAACTGGCAGATCTTCTCGAAGTAATGCAAGCCGTTGCTGTTGCAAGAGGTTATTCTGCTGAGGAACTTGATAACGTGAGAAAAGAAAAAGCCGCAAATCGCGGATGCTTTGAAAAACGTTTGCTTTTAAAGGAAGTGATCGAAGATGCTGACTAGGCTCTCAAATAATGCAGGGAACAGTAGTGCTGAAGAAAAATTTGTTCAGCTTTTTTGCGATGTTTTTGGTGCTGAAAAAGGGCAGTATGTCTATCTTCAGTACCCCTTTGTAGATATTTACGGTAAACATCGAACTATTGATTTTGCAATAAAAACCGAAGCGGATAAGATCGCTTTTGAAATAGACGGTGAAACATGGCACAACCCGACTAAGGTTTCAAAAGACAAGTACATTGATGATCTGCTGAAACAAAACAGCATGATTCATAATGGCTGGAAAGTGTTCCGTTGGACTGATTCACAGCTTGATAAAACACCCGAACGAGTAAAAGATGAGCTGGTCACCTTTTTAGGCTATACTCCTACGCTTACATATATAGACGATGATATGCCCTCACAGAAAGGGAAAGTCTTTGAACTCAGAGAGCACCAAGAAGAGGCTTTGGCAAGTCTTAATAAAATGCGCGAAGAGGGAAAAACAATTGCTCTTGTGCAGGGTGCAACAGGCTCAGGAAAATCAGCTATTGGCGTGCTGGACGCAAGATCTATCGGAAAAAGAGTTTTGTTTCTTGCTCACACAAAAGAACTTGTTGAACAGGGTGTTGAAAATTTCGAGAAGTTATGGTCGGAAGTTTCTGTAGGAAGATTTTATGAAAACTATCACGAAACAGATACACAGGTCGTGTGCGGCAGTATCCAAAGTATTATCAGAAATCTTGATCTTTTCCGTCCCGATGACTTTGATTACATGATAATAGATGAGTGCCACCATGCTTCTGCAAAAAGCTACGCTACCATTCTCAGCTATTTCAGGCCTTCATTTACTCTCGGGCTAACAGCTACCCCCGAGCGTGCGGACGGCGAAGATCTGCTTGAAGTGTTTCAGAATGTGGCCCATAAACTTGATATAAAAGATGCCGTTGAAAGCGGAGTTCTTGTGCCTGTACGCTGTATCAGGGTAAAAACGAATATAAATTTGACTGATGTGCGTATAAACGGATTTAAATATAATTCGATGGATCTTGAAACAACAGTCGTTGTTCCTGAACGAAACAAACTGATAGTTGATACTTATCTTGAATATGTAAAAGATAAATCGACAGTAATTTTCTGCACTTCTGTCGATCATGCTGATAAAATAGCTGAATTACTGAGAAACAATGGCGTTAAGGCTGAAAGTGTTTCAGGAAAAACAGAAAACAGCAAACGCAAGCAAATACTTAAAGACTATGAGAATAAAAAGATAAAAGTTCTTTGTGCCTGTGACCTGCTTAACGAGGGTTGGGACAGCCCCATAACCGAAGTTTTGTTTATGGCAAGACCTACAATGTCAAAAACAATATATATGCAGCAGCTCGGAAGAGGTATGCGTATCCACGAAGGCAAAGAGTTTCTTATGGTCTTTGATTTTGTAGATAACGCCAATATGTTCAATTGCCCATACTCACTTCACAGAATACTTAATATCAGCGAATACGTTCCCGGCGGAATGGTTCTTGGAACTAAACACGGTATGTCTTGGGATAAGGATATGTTCAAACATGGTGATAAGCCTGCGGTTCTTATTGATTATCCTATCCACGCTACCGACTATGAGATCATTGATCTGTTCAATTGGCAGGAGAAAGCAGACAAGATGTATTCTCAGCTTGAGCTTACCCGTCACGTTTCAGCACAAGGCGAAACGATCGGCAAATATATCAGAGAGGGCAAAATAAAAGCTGATTTGGAAGTTCCCATAAGTGAAAATAAAACACTTTACTATTTTGAGCGTGAACGCGTAAAAGAATTCTGCAAAGAATTTGGCTGGACTGAAATAACCCCCACTAATCGAAAGCGATTATTTATGGATTTTTGCAAGAAAATGACTATGAGCTATTCATACAAGCCTGTATTTCTCATTTCACTTATTTCAACTATGAACGAAAAGGGTGAAGCAGATCTTGACGATGTTGCGTATGCTTTTTCAGAGTATTATAAAGATCGTAAAGAACAAGGATTGCCTGCTGAGAAGAAAAAATGTATTTTTACTGAGGGCAACTATACTCTGAAAGATGTAGAGAAGCTGATACTAAGTAATCCATTCAAGAGGTTTGAAGATATGGGCTATATGCACCATTCAAAATATCTCGGCATATTGCAGATTGACAAGAGCATAATGAAGCACTTTAACGATAATGATATGTCTGATTTGCTGACATACTGTTCAGAAGCGCTCAATAGATATTGGAAATAATAACCATAGAAGAACTATTTGAGATTCATCGCCTATTTCAAATAGTTCTTCTTTTGATTCCAACAAATCACCCTCTATCATCACCTCCATACCAAAACACCTCCTTCCCCCTAGACTTCCTGCGTATATATTCATACAACGCCTTTTCCTCCTCACTCGGCGGAGAAAACCCCAAAAGTGTGTTCAGCGATTGTAAAAACGGCGTTTCCTTGTCGCTTGTTGGAACTGATGAAACGCCCATATCCTCAAATTTGCTGAGCAGCTTTGAAACTGACCGCTGACATTTTTCGCTGTTCTCTATCACGCTCTCCATAGTAGGTCGTGAAGCGTGCGCAAGTTGCTTTGAAAAATCATTCATCTTTTCGCCAAGCTTTGTCTTGCCTGAAACGTACTTTTTGATCTGTTTTTTCTGCCAGTAGGGCGATATAAAACAACTGTCTTTGTTAAGCACAAAAACGTCATCGAAAACATCTCTTATGACCTCCATTCTCCTGCGGTAAATTTCCACCAGCTTTTGAGCCGTGTATGCTTTCTCTGAAAGCTTGTCCGCAAACTTTTTCCTGCACCTCACTTCAACACGCATAGTGTCTTTGTAATGATCCTTCTGTTCATCACTGCTGTTCTTTTTACTGCGAACTTCGTGACCCTTGTTATATACAACAAATTCAACCTTTTTAGAGTCATTGACCGCATTGAATGAACTGTCAGGATCAAAATCCTCAGTATTCTCCTCAAGCTTCTTGTTGTGATGAAAACCCAGCGTCAAATACAGCTGACGCATAATGCGTATGTACTGAGTGATTTTGTCCTCAGGGATACCGTGAATGTCCTCCGTCAGATCGACCCTCGTGATCTCAAAGTCATCTATCGTCAAGCCGCTAAAACAATACTGTATCTGCATATCCAGCCGCTCGACCATATCGCAAAATTCTATAATATTGCTTATATGTTCCGTCTTCATATACGGCTTGTAAAATTTGTTGGGATTTATTCTAAGTACCAGTTTGTACTTATTTCTATTTTTATACAATTCAGCCTTGCTGCTTCTTCTTGTTTTTATTATAATACCCATGCCACTCAATTCAGTGGAAATAAATTCTTTATTGCCTGCCCCTTTTTTAGGGTCTACCATTTTAAAATTTTTAGTTAATTTGATTATGTCATTGAAGTCGGAACTGTAAGTGAGCTCCAGTGTGTCTATAAAATAAATATTCAAAATTATTCCTCCAATATAAATAAAATTAATTTTAAACAAATATTTGTCAAATTAATTTCATGTTATCTTGCTATTTGAATTTTATGTCACAGACAAATATATAAAAATATTAACCTCACAACTATTATTTAGTAAGCAGTATTTATATAATACCAGCTATCAAAACTCCCTAAAATTAGAAATAAGAATTATGGGGGTAAGGGGGAGAAGTATCCTAAAAATGACAAAAAAGGTGCAGCGGTTTCCCATTTATATATAGACAGAAATTCTGAAATACTTACGAAAAAAACCACAATGGTAATGGTTGAACCCTTATCATTGTGGTTTTTAAACTTATTTTTTCATAGTAAAATTACAGTATATTTTATAATTTACATATATAGTATGTTAACTGCTTGCAATAAGATGTCCTTCACTTATGGTAAAATCAAGCAGAAGATTCTATTTATTGGAGGCGGGCGATTTAGAGTTCTTATTATTATAATCCTTTCTGCTACCACAATTTTTTCTCTTATTGTCTGTAAATGACATAAGAAAATATTCATAACACCTTGTGCAGCGTCGATACCCCTGACCTTGCTTATAATTCAGTAATAATGAATAATACATCGCCTCCAAAAGTGTGTTCACCCTTAATGAAAGTCCTTTTTCTAAGTCAAAACTCGGTCTAATATTTTTTATGTTATGCTCGATCTCATCGCAAATAACCTTCTTAGCTATGATTATCAATGCTTCTTTCATCTTTGGTGTGAACTTCTTCAAATCCGGTTTGCCGACATATTCTAGTTGGGTTACTATACGTTTGTCTGCTGCACAATTTTCTGTTACATTTTCTATATCTGCTACTTTTTCTATACATCCCTTCACTATCCCAACTTGTTCAAAATACAGCTTCATAAAAACAATAATTTTGAGATCATGTATATTGTTTTCGAGATTTTCAAAATTAAAAAATAGCGCATTGTTTTGATAATAAAGGGAACCTACGTGGTTTACGTCATTTATATTTAAATCCGCTTTAATCTTTTCAAGATCAGATTCTTCTTCGCTTTCTTTGGAATTCTCCGCTTCGATCATCTCAGTGACAGATTCTTCTTTGTTTTCCTTGGAATTCTCCGCTTCGATCATTTCAGAATCAGATTCTTCTTTATTTTCTTTGGAATTCTCTGCTTCGATCATCTCAGTATCAGATTTTTCTTCACCTTCCTTGGAATTCTCCGTTTCTTCGTTTTCTTTTTCTGAAATTTCGGGAAAGCACCCTTCAAATATTTCATTCAATTCATCGTTGCTAATTTTTGTTTCATAAGAACCATACTTATCATCGTCACTGTTCGTTCCCCAACTCCCTAGTCTACTACTATCTGTTTTCAAATGATATGGACCATTTATTAGTTCATAATAGTTATGGACACAGGATCTGTATGTATAGTTTTGCAATTTTATTTCTACCGGCTTAGAAAGCAATAATTTTAATACAAGTGCAAGTATAGTTTGATAATAATTATCATTATCTAGATTTAACGAGATCTCATGGATCAGGTCAACAAGAATCGAGAATCGCTCTATTAAACAGATCATTTTACCATACTCTATATACTCATCATCTGTAATAGGGAAAAAGAAGCCATAGTTCTTTATGAAGTTAAAAAGATTTTTCCTAGTCTTTTCCGGATCATCCTTGATTCTTTCAACATTTCCCTTAGCATCTTTGGCTTTTTTCTTATTTATTATATTCAAGAACAGTTTGACGACATCTTTTTCGCTTTTTAAAGGCACCAATGTGTGTGCGTCGTCGTTAAACTCAAACCTTCTTGTGCTGATGGCGGGAACAATACCGCGAATCAAATCAAAACGTATTTTACTTGTATCATGTTTCGGAGTAATCAGTATCTTCTGAGACATATCATTATACAAAAGATTCAAAAAATCAAATCTTTCTTCCTCAGAAATGTTACATAATGTGTTGTCAAAGCTATCACATCTTAGATCATTGAAATTTATGATTTTTTTACATTTTGATTTTGCCACCACAATTACCTCCCTATAATTACAAAAACGGATAAAAAATTTTTATTTAGAAAAAAGTCGGCTCTTTTTTTCTAAAATATATCACATTTTTATTATACAAAATAGCTGAAATTGTTCCGAAGCTGTAAAAAGTGTAAAAAGTGCGAATTTGCAACATAAAAAAGAAGGTGATATAATGTGAACATTAAATTATTCGAAAGGATCTTACTTATGGAAATGAAAAATTACCCAAAAGGCTACTCAGCAGGTCCGGACGGTATCTACTATCACGGCGAGCATTTTTCAAACGCTCTTATAGAAATAACCGATTACTACGAAGTAAAGTCATTGACGGCAGATGTCCCAGGTGACTGCTATGTAGAGGTCGCATTTAAGGTCGGTGAGAAAACCTATCCGGCGGTAATTCCGTGCAGTGATCTTGAAAAAGCTATGCGCTTTATTCCTCGCAATGAGGTCAAATTTAATAAAAGAGAAAGCACATGTAACGATTTTTTGTCGGGAACTATTAAAGGGGCTATTCTTAATATGGAACCCGAAATCAGATATTCTCTTACCCAAGGGTATAATCGCTTTGAAATAGGTGATGACCATAATGCGCACTACGTTTTCCTGCTTGGCAACTGCATTATTGGCGATACGGAACGTATAGGCGTTGATATAGCACCGCAGAACGAAGCCCTCGCAAAATTTAAACGCCCGCTGTCAACGCAAAATGCTGAATTTATGCCGTGGGTATCGGATTTTCTTGATTCAGATAATATCCCCGGCGTATTGCTTATGGCGGCACTTACGCCATTCATAATGCCGCTTATAGACGAATCGCAAAGAAGCAGATTTGAGTTCAACACTTACGTTTACGGCGATTCGGGTTCGGGAAAATCTGCGATAACCAAACTGCTTGTAGATTATTTTGAAGGCAGTCCAAACATTATAAATCTGCACAGCAATAAAAGCGAGATCGACAAGATATTCGAGTACAAGCATTGCTGCGTGGCAATTGACGACCTCTGCGGCACTGATTCAAACAGAGAAAGAGAGAATAACGAACAGAAACTTTCGGAAAATCTCAAACGTGTTCAAACTCCGGGGCAGATAGTCCGTGACGGCAAAAGGATCAAAAATGAAAGTATGCTTTTTGTGACGGGTGAATA
>OLQA01002601.1_pt1 | contig 13908 bp, 11 predicted proteins | sample 1673151 | NCBI WGS metagenome assembly OLQA01 (sample SAMEA3136760, study PRJEB25190) | human gut metagenome | biome: human gut; feature: human-associated habitat; material: faeces | place: Austria | collected 2013 | reverse complement strand
GGATTCTTGACGGCGTTGTCGAATGGATCTCCGAACAGATCATGCACGGTCTGGACCTCATCAACACATCGGTACTCGGCGCGCTCGGCTGCGGGATGGACACGTTTCTGCGTTACTTCCCGGCAGCCGAAACAATGTATGATATTTTTACTGCCATCGGCATCGGCCTGATTTTATTGATGTGGGTCTGGAACCTGTTTAAGAATTACTGGCTGGGCGCCGGCTTTGAAGCGGAGCACCCGGTCAAGCTGACGTTCCGCGCGATCATCTTCATCACACTCACCTACTGCGCGAAAAGCATCGTCGAGATCGTCCTGAAGATCGGCGGCACGCCTTATGACTGGATTCTGACCTCTGAACTGCCGCCGCTCAGCTTTGCGGATTTCAATTCCGTCATGCTGGTCATCATCGGCGCTTGCGCAAACGGTGCGGTCACGCTGATCGTGCTCATCATCGTTGTGCTGCTGGCGTGGAACTATCTGAAGCTGCTCTTTGAAGCCGCCGAGCGGTATATCCTGCTCGGCGTTCTTGTTTACACCGCGCCGGTCGCGTTCTCGATGGGCGGCTCTCAGTCCACAGCAAACATCTTCAAGGCATGGTGCCGGATGCTGGGCGGGCAGGTGTTTCTGCTGCTCATGAACGCATGGTGCCTGCGGCTGTTTACCAGCATGGTCGGCACGTTTATCGCAAACCCTTTGTCCCTATAAGGAGTATCCATGAGAAAACGATTCTTTTTGAACTTTCTGCTGATTCTCGTCCTCGTTGCAGTTATGTCAACTAGCGCATTTGCTATTTCCGAGAGCGACGTAGAATCTGCAGTCAGTGCTTCCGGGAAGGAAGCTGTCTCCGGCAACGTGCTGGTGTGGTTCCTGTGCGCCATTGCCTTCTTGAAAGTGTCGCAGAAGATCGACAGCTTCTTGTCCAGTCTCGGTCTGAACGTTGGGCATACCGGCGGCTCCATGCTCTCTGAGGCGATGATCGCCATGCGCGCCATCAACACCGCGACCAGCGCGGTCGGCAGTGCATTGGGAAGCCGTGGCCGTCACGGTTCTGTGCCTGCATCCGGGAAATCCGGCGGTGGAAGCGCGGCTACGGCAGGCTTTTTCAGCGGTGGACTTGTCGGTATGGCAAGCCGCAAAATTGCAAGCGATGCTGTGCGCACGGCAACGACGGAGAAAAATATCGTTCAGCCGCAGCAGGCGGAGGCAACTGTCAGCCGGACACACGCGAGCAGCGACACCCATTCCGGTTCGCAGTCTGCTTCCGAGCAGCAGCGGCAGAACACCAGCCAGCTTGACCAGAATCAGCAGACGGTTTCTTCCCGCGCTGTAAAATCGGAGCAGCAGGAACGCTCTCAGCAAGCACTCCATGAATCGCAGCGTTCTGTGGATGCCAGCAAGCTCCATCAGGATACACAGACTGCGCAGGAGCAGCAGTTCCACGCGGCGCTGCATACGGAGGATCAGCAGGCATCGCATCTGGCGTTCCAGTCGGAACAGGGCGAGTTTGTCGGCTCTGTGGTGCAGTCGGACGAATTTGAAGCAAGCAGCGAAGAAGCCAGAACGGAACAGTCTCAGGTCATGCAGTCTGCCTTGCAGCAGGAGCAGATCGGCGTTACCCAGCGCGAGCAGGCGCAGCACATTCAGCAGGATACGCAGGCTGCCACGTTCGGGCAGGTGGAATCGCAATCCCGGCAGCATACTGCGCAATCCGACAAACAGTTTTTCTCCGTCCGCAATGGACTTTCCAAAACCACCATTGCAGAGCGGACTGTTCAGGCGCAGGAGCGCCCCGGCAGATTCCTGCACAGCAGAACACCATCTGCTGCGCCCGCTTCTGCCCCGGCAAATGAAGCGCCTGCCGCCCGGCCTGCGCCGATCCCGTCCGCACCGACGCAGTTCCGCAGCTTCGGCGGAACGCTTTTCGCAAAATCTCTCTATCAGGGCGGTGCGTTTGCCAACGATGTGATCGGCACGGTCGCCAAAGGTGATTACCGCACGACCGGCTCCATCACCGGCGAGACCGCGACGCGCTCTCTGATGTCCTACATGGGCTTCACGGCGCTCGGCGAGCACGCGCCCAACCTTCCGCGCTATCAGGACGTGGAGATCGGCGGCGGCCGCATCACGGGGCGCGAGTTCACACCGGAGCATCCGGGCGGCATTGATTTTTGTATGTACCATGCAGACCAGTATGCCCAGCCGAAGGGCGATTACAGCAAGGTCTACTCCGCGGACGACGCCGCATGGTATAAGCAGTACGCAGCGGACACCGTAGAACGAAAGCCCTATCAGACGGAGGACGGCAAGATCGCCTATCACGAAAAGATCGTGCAGAAGCTGCCGAATCCGCCGCAAAGAAAAGATCGGATGTGAGAACCTATGAGTCAGGAACAGCGGGACAGCTATGTGATCCCGCCAAACTTTATTGAGGGCGGTTCGTTCTTCGGCGGCTTATTCAAGGCGCGAAACGTGGTCGAGGCGGTCATCCTTGCCGCCGGCACCGGGCTTCCGATCCTGACGCTCTCGCTGACGCTGACCGTCCGGATCATCCTGCTCTGCCTGACCTCGCTGCCGCTGGCACTTCTGGCGCTCATCGGGATCGCAGGGATGCCGCTCTCGTCCTATATCATTCTGTTTTTTCGTTTTCTGCGCAACCGCAGAAGTCTGAGCAAAACCGGCGGCAGAAGCAGCCGAAAACAGGCGATCCTCCCGACGTGGGATAAAAAGTCCGGCCCCAGCACGGCTGTGCAGCCCGCCGCCTATAAAAAGGACGGCAGCCGCATCCGCTTTGCAAAGGACACGCGCCGCCTGATGCTGGACACTGCCTATCGGCAGAAGAAGCAGGCGGAACGCCCCGGCAATCCGCTTGCGGCGTATGTGCCGATTCAGAAGATCGAAAACGGCATCGTCTATACGACCGACCATCGTTTTATCAAAATTCTGGAGATTGTGCCGATCAACTTTCTGCTCCGCAGTGCAAGAGAGCAGCGGAACATCGTGTATTCGTTTATCAGCTATCTCAAAATCGCGCCTGTGAAGCTGCAGATCAAGGTCGTCACCAAGCGTGCGGATATGAACCGGCACATTGAAACCGTGCGCCGGGAGATGGCGCAGGAGACGAACGAAAGCTGCCGGATGCAGCAGGAGGACTATCTGAAGCTGCTCAAAAAGCTCGGCTCCAGAGAGGCCATTGCACGGAGGTTCTTTCTTATCATGGAATATGAACCGCTGCCCGGTGCGAAGAAAGACCGTGAAGAAGCGGATGCCATTTCGTCACTGCAAACAGCGGCGCGGACGGCGGCAAATTATCTCCGGCAATGCGGCAACAGCGTTGTCCAGCATGAGAATGAGGACGAAGCTGCCGCCGAAATGCTCTATACATTTCTCTGCCGCAGAGAAAGCACGGATGTTCCGTTTTTGCAGCGCATCTCCCACATCGCATCCAACTATATAAAAGCTGGCTGCTCCATCGACGAAATTCCCGTCGGTGTTTTTTTTGCGCCTTCGCAGCTGGATTTCACGCATGGCAGCTATCTCTGCATCGACGGAACGTACTATGCGTATCTGCTGGTGCCGTCGGACGGTTATAAATCCGAGGTTCCCGCGGGCTGGCTGAGTCTGCTGGTCAACGCCGGGGACGGCATTGACCTCGATGTATTTCTGACACGCCAGCCAAAGAATCGCATGATCCGCAAGCTCGGTCAGCAGCTTCGCATCAACCGCAGCAAGATCAAGGAGACCAGCGACACCAATACAGACTTTGACGACCTCGACAGTGCCATCCGCAGCGGATATTTCCTGAAGGATGGTCTGAGCAACCATGAAGATTTCTACTATCTGAATCTGCTCATCACCGTGACCGCGGACAATCCGGACGATCTGGACTGGAAGTGCGCTGAAATGAAGAAGCTGCTTATTTCGCAGGATATGAATGTGCAGAACTGCAATTTCTGTCAGGAACAGGCGCTCCGCTCATCTTTTCCGCTCGTGAAGCTGGATAAATCGCTCTTTGAACGCAGCAAGCGGAACGTGCTGACATTGGGCGCAGCAAGCTGCTATCCGTTCACGGCGTATGAGCTGTGTGACGACAACGGCATTCTGCTCGGTGTCAACAAGCACAACAATTCTCTTATCATCGTGGACATCTTTGATTCGCGTATCTACAAAAACGCCAACATCGCCATTCTCGGCACGAGCGGCAGCGGCAAGACCTTTACCATGCAACTCATGGCGCTGCGGATGCGGCGCAAAGGGATTCAGGTGTTCATCGTCGCACCGCTCAAAGGTCACGAATTTCACCGGGCCTGCTCCAACATCGGCGGGGCGTTCATCCAGATCTCGCCCGCATCCCCCAACTGCATCAACGTCATGGAAATCCGGCAGACGGATCGCTCGGTCGATGAACAGCTCGACGGCAGCACGGTGGAGCACTCCATGCTGGCCGCCAAAATTCAGCGGCTTCATATTTTTTTCAGCCTGCTGATCCCCGACATGAACCATGAGGAACGGCAGCTTCTCGATGAAGCCATGATCCGCACCTACGCCCAAAAGGGCATTACGCACGACAATGAAACACTCCGTGATCCCAAGCACCCGGAGCGGTACCGCGAAATGCCGATTCTGGGCGATCTGTATGCGGTGCTCAAGGAATCTTCCTCCACGCAACGGCTGGCAAACATTCTGAATCGACTCGTCAGCGGCTCTGCCAAGACATTCAACCAGCAGACGAATGTTTCACTCGACAATAAATATATCGTTCTGGATATTTCGGAGCTGACCGGCGACCTTTTGACCGTTGGGATGTTCATGGCACTGGATTTTGTCTGGGATAAGGCGAAGGAGAACCGTACCGAGGAAAAAGCCATTTTCATTGACGAATGCTGGCAGCTCATCGGCGCCAGCAGCAACCGTCTGGCAGCGGAGTTTGTGCTGGAGATTTTCAAGATCATCCGCGGCTACGGCGGCTCGGCCGTCTGTGCAACGCAGGACCTCAATGACTTCTTCGCGTTGGAGGACGGCAAATACGGCAAGGGCATCATCAACAACTCCAAGACCAAGGTGATCTTGAATCTGGAGGATGAGGAAGCCCAGCGCGTCGGCTCCATTCTGCATCTTTCTGAAGCAGAGCTGATGGAGATCACGCACTTTGAGCGCGGCAGCGCCCTTATCAGCACGAACAACAATAATGTTGCCGTCGAGATCAAGTGCAGTGAGCTGGAAAAGGAACTCATCACCACCGACCGCAGGGAGCTTCAGGAGCTGCTGAAACGGAACGGCAAAACAGGCTAAGGCGTACACAATACGTCTTTTATGCGTACAGCAGCCATCTTCAAATCTGACGGCTACAGTTTGTACGTATTCTGTGCGGCAGTTATACGCACAAAAATTAGAGGTGACGACTATGAAAACCCGCGCACAGATTTATTCGCACGAAGCCAGCGGCATCCTGCGGGATATTTCCACCTATGGTGTCCTGACACAGAAACAGATTTTAGGTTTGTACCCACAGAAAGACGAACAGCTCAAAAACCTTTTGTCCTATCTCTGCAAGCAAAAACGCTTGTTCCTTGTGGACGGCTTCTATTCCCTGACACCGGAGCTGCCGAAAGACCGCGACCGTGGTTTGGAAGCAGCGGTGACCGTCCTGGCAGACTTTATGGAGCAGGTCGAGTACCATGCTGCGGGAGAATATCCCGTGAAGATCATCTTCCTTGCCGGCGGCGAGGTCTATGAAATCCTCTATGCCGAACCGGGCAAAGAAGCCATTTTGAACCTGCTACTTGCTCGTCCGGAACAGGAACCACCCGTGCGGCTGGTCATTCTGGAGGATGCCGCGCAGGTTGATCTGCTTGCTATCCCAAATGTACGCGCATACTGCCTGTTGGATGGTGATGGAAGTGTTCAATATCTTCAAGAACTCATTTAAAAGGACGGATGCAAAGTCTGCATCCGTCCAGTAAATAAACTACATCATTTTTCTTCTCGCTTATGATGGGGTTGTGGCTCGTATTTTTCTTTTTGGTATTTCTGATATTTTCCCGTTCTTTCCGATTGTCCACCAGAATCAAGAGCCTGTTCGTCATAGACGATCGGCTCGGTGCAGACCGCATCCATCAAAATGCGCTCCAGATGCTCATACTCAGAAATCTGATCCAGTGAGGCCATAACAAAGGAATCGCGCACATATCCAGCACTCGCGGCCATCAATTCGTGATCCATGTAATAGCCGTAATGCTCAACGAACAGCGTCATCATCATAACCACCGTTCGCGTATTGCCTTCACGGAATGGGTGTACCTGCCATACACGCGGAAACAGCCTTGCAAGAGTATGCACAAATTCTTCTCTGGAGAACTGCTCCCACTGTTTTGCTGAAATAGCGGTGAATGCTTTCTCCAAATCATCCGGAATCGCTTCGTCGTTGCTGTACCAGACGCTGCGCCCACCCAGCAAACGCTCCCGTTTTTCAATGTTGATAAGCCGATACTTCCCAGCCCAATCATAAATATCGCCAAACAGGAACTGATGAATCTTGCGCAGTCCGGTCGGTGTAAAATCCGAAAAACCGCGCTCATACAAGATCATCATGTTGGCGCGGGACTGCTCCGCCTCGATCAGATCAAGCGTTTTCTCATCCCGAATGTCCAGTTTGTTTTTCAGGACAGGAACATCCTCGTATAAATAAATGTCAGACACGGCTGCGCACCATTGCTGCAAGCTTTCTGTGGGAAGCAAGCAGCGCAGATTTCATTTGCTGATCTGTGATCTCGCCCCTTGCCCAACAAGCAGAGAGCGTTTTGGCATAGTCAGAAACCGGAACGCCTTCAATCGCATTGATCGCGTCGGCTGCCTTGACAGCAGCAATCCGGCGGTTTTGTATTTGATCCATAACAACCGCTCCTTTCACACATCGTATTTTCTCAGTTCAGTATAGCCTAGATTCTAAATAAAATCAATTTTCTTTTTTGGAAGCTCTATTTCACACTATGGAGGTTATCTATGAACCGTGCGCTTTTATCCAAGCGAATATCCTCGCTGCTGGCGGAGGTCTCGCGGCTGAGCAATGCGCTTTGCGCCATGAACACGATGGACTTGCAGCGTTACCCGGAAAACTATGAGCTGCTTTCCACTGATGCAGCGCTCCGCGCAGAGCAGATCGCCTGCCGGATGCGGCATCTGGTCTACGGCTTTACCACCGTGCAGAAGCATGAATACCTGACCTCCGCTGCAAATGTCCTCGGCATCACGATCACTGCGCAGCCGGGGCTGGTGGAAATTACGCTGCCGGGTCTGCTTCCTAAAAAAAAGCAGCGCAGCGCCGAATATCTGACCGACCCGCTGGAGCAGGCGCTCGGACAGTTTGTTAAAGATCATCCTCTTTCCCATTTTGAGTCGTGCATCATCTGCTTCTGCCATATCTATGCGGTATCTGGCGGACGCGGACGTATCCGGGACTATGACAATCTGGAAATGAAGCAGATTTTGGACGTTGTCTGCGCCTATCTTATGATGGATGACAATGGGCTTTTGTGCAACGTCTATAACACCACGGAGTTAGGCGAGGAAGATGTCACAAAACTCTTTGTAATGGATCAAGATATGTTTCCGGGCTGGCTGGAAGAGCATCAAAATGCGCTGGAAACCATGTCGGATTTTTAAGCATTTTTCGTCCTTCTTTTTCAGATACCGCCGTGCATGGTGTTTTCCCTTGAAACATCAGGCGTTTTCGCTTGACCGGCAGCGCAAAAATTACCGAAGTTAAGAGCCGATACGGTAAAAGAGGTCATCGTTTATGAATCCGACGCAACTTCCCACTGATGGCACGCTTCCGCTTCTTGTGCTGCAGATCATTGCCGTCTCCGGCGAGTTCCCGGCTGCTTTTTCCGGCCACTTTCCGGGCGGCAGCAGCTACATTGGAAGCGTGATCGGCAAACTCAAAAAGGACGGGCTGCTCCGTTCGTATACCAAGAACGGTTTGCGTGGACTCAGGCTGACCGCAAGCGCCAAACGGCTGCTGCTGCAAAAATACCCGGTTGACCTTACGCCCTTTCTTACAGGTGCGTCCGAGACAAGTTCTTTGAAGTCCGAACCAGAGCGCCGGCTGCGGCTGCACCGGATGGCTGAGGCGCTTCTGATTCTGCACAACGCGCAAATCCCATCGCTGCCTTGGGAAAAGCCGTCCATACAGGACTGGCTCTCAAATCCCACTCTATTTCCGGTCTACTACTCCTCCCGCGAGTTCAAAGCTCTCGGCAGTCTTTGCACCAAAATCCGCAATTCCCGCATGACGGGTGTTCTGTTCACAGAACAAGCCATCTTCCCGATCTACAACATGGCTTCGACTTTTCCAAGATGGGCGTACAATGCCGAGATCCGGCTCAAGGCTGTCTTACAGACAGAATTTTGCCGCAATGCACAGTTCACGATCAGTGGCATTGTATTTGGCAGTTCTCCCATGCAGATACCTGCGATCCTGAATGACATGACGCAGAACCATTTCCTTTTGGATGGCAGCTATCCGCATTTCTATTTTCTGACGCGCGACCACGTTGGTGAGGTTGGTGCATTTCAGTTATGTCAACCAGATATGCTGGAGCAGTTGAATGAAATCCTCTCAGAAAACCTCCTGCCACCGTCCCCCGCAATGCCAATCGAACATGACGCTCTGGAGCAGGACGGGTCGCCCGTCCTGTTTTCGTATCTCTGCGACCTGCCAAGGCTGCACCGGTTCCGCTGTGCGCTGACGCTGCGGAACCAGACTGGCAGCATTCTCTGCTTTGACTATCAGGCAGAGGCGCTGCGGGAGGCGTTCGGTGCGCAGGTCAATATCACAAGCATCGACTTTGCCGCTTATGAAAGGGTGTTGCTCCATCAATAAGAAACAGAAGATCACTCTGGCCTGTTTTCTGCCTGTCGCGCTGGCCGCGCTTTTCTATGCGGGCGGCTATCTTGCGCAGTTCATCTACAACTATCAGGCATGGGCAGCCGAAGGCGGCACGCCGTATAGCGGCACCTCGCCGCCGATGCCGGACGCCGCGTTCGGCGTCTGCCTGCGGTTCGTATTCCGCTTTCCATACGGTCTGTACGGCATGGGCATCTTTCTGGCGGCAATCGTACTTCTTGTCGTGGCGATCATGCACATGGGCGCCGGCGGCGACGGGCAGTACGACAAAACCAGAAACCTGACCTATTCCCACAAAGGAACTTACGGAACCGCCGGTTTTCTGAACCCGAAAGAAGCCGGGCAGGTACTCGACTTTGTACCGGACCTGCGCAAGCACCACGGCACCATTCTCGGTGAAGTGGATGGCTGCGTGATCTGCATCCCGGAGAAAACGCGCTTCAACGGCAACCTCGCCGTCTATGGCGCAAGCGGCTCGAAAAAGACGCGCGCGTTCTGCGTCAATATGATCTTGCAGTGCGCGGCGCGAAAAAGCTCACTGGTCATCTGTGATCCGAAATCGGAACTATACGAAAAAACAAGCGCCTATCTGCGCGATCAGGGTTACACCGTGCGCGTGTTCAATCTGGTCACACCCGCGTCGTCGGATTCGTGGAACTGCCTGTCCGAGATCGACGGACAGGAGCTGATGGCGCAGCTTTTCTGCGACGTTATCATCCGCAATACGGGCAGCGACCGGGGTGACCATTTCTGGGACAGCGCTGAGATGAATCTTCTCAAGGCGCTTGTCCTGTTCGTCGAGCGCAGCTATCCCCCGGAACGACGGAACATCGGCGAAGCGTATCAGCTGCTTGTAAGCTGCTCGGAAAAGGAACTGAACGAACTGTTTGACGCGCTCCCGCTGGGGCATCCGGCCAGAGCGCCGTACAGCATCTTCCGCCAATCGTCGGAGAGCGTGCGCGGCGGCGTCATTATCGGTCTTGGCTCCCGGCTGCAGGTGTTCCAGAACGCGGACATCCGCGCCATCACCAGCCATGATGAGATCGATCTGGAGCTGCCGGGCAAGCAGCCGTGCGCTTATTACTGCATCACGAGCGATCAGGACAGTACCTTCGATTTTCTGTCCTCGCTGTTTCTGTCGTTCATTTTTATCAAACTCGTCCGCTACGCCGACCAGAACTGTCCGGGCGGCTGTCTGCCGGTTCCTGTCCATGTGCTTGGCGAGGAGCTTTGCGCCTGCGGCGTTATCCCCGATCTCAGCCGAAAAATCTCCGTCATCCGCTCCCGAAACATCAGTATGTCCTGCGTGTTTCAGAATCTCGCCGGTCTGCAAAACCGCTATCCCAACAACCAATGGCAGGAAATTCTAGGAAACTGCGACGTACAGTTGTTCCTTGGCTGTACAGATGCACTGACGGCAGAGTTCATTTCCTCACGCTCCGGCGAGGCAAGTGTCGCCGTGACCAGTCAGGCCAAACAGCTTGGTACATGGCGCATTTCCAACTACACCCCGGAATATCGCGAAACGAGCGGCGTCGGCAGACGGCGGCTGCTCACGATGGATGAGGTTTTGCGGCTGGACGTGGATAAGGCGCTCGTTATCATCCGCGGGCGCAATATTCTGGAGGTCGATAAATTTGACTACTCCAAGCACTACGAAGCAAAGAAGCTGCGCCCGGACAAAGCGGCGGCGCACATCCCGCGTTGGAAAAGCGAAGCGTCGCCAACACCTGCCACCCCCGTTCCGCGCACTGCCCCAGCGCCCCAAAAGGATACTCCTGCAAAAAAGCAGAAGATCATAACCACCAGCAAGGAATCCATTTTATCCAAACCAAAAAAGGAGGACTGACCCATGCCCAGAAAAAAGGAATTACCTGCCCCGGACAGCGGCGAACAGGACGACCTGCTTTCTACTGAACCGCAGGAGTCTCCCGATGCGCCGCTCACCGAGCCGCAGGAGGAGCCCATCCCCACAGAAAGCCCGCCCGCTGAAGGCGCACCGGAGGATGATGCGCCGTCCGAAGAATACACGGAATTTCTTCAGGCATTGAACGAAGCTCCCGTGCAGGAAGATCCGCAGCCTGTTCCATCTGACGAAGCAGAACCGCTGCCATCGGAGGAAGAACCGGCGCTGACCATTCCCGCAGAAGAACCGTTCAGCGAAGCCGCACCCTCGGAATCTCCATCCGTGCCGCGCAATGACGCAGTTCTGACGATCACGGCCAGAACGCGCATCAAAAGCGAAGCCGAAGCCACCGACGAACTCTGGCATGAGATCCGCAACGCCTACCGGACGCGGCGGATCCTGACCGGCACGTTAGATGGCATTGAGCAGACAGCCGGCGGCAAAACGCTGGCGACAGTCAGTTTCCGTGGCTTCCGCATTGCCATCCCGATCCGTGAGATGCTTGTGCTGGAGGAACGTATGCCGTCCGGCAGAGCATATGCCGACTACATGAATCGGCTGAACCGCATTCTTGGCACGATGCTCGGCGCGGAGATCGATTTCATCGTCAAGGGTATTGACTCGACCACACACAGCGCCGTTGCCAGCCGCCGGGACGCCATGCTCCGCAAGCGGCAGACGTTCTACTTCGGCAAAGACGCATCTGGGAATCCCTACATCTATCCCGGCCGTCTGGTTGAGGCGCGCGTGATCGCCGTCGCGGAGAAAGTGCTGCGCGTCGAAGCCTTTGGCATTGAATGTGCCATCTTTGCCCGTGACCTCTCCTGGCAGTGGGTGTCCGACGTCCGCGACCTTTACAGTGTCGGCGACCGGGTTCTGGTCCGCGTGCAGGAGATCAGCGGTGAGGATGCCGAGCATCTTTCCATCCGGGCAGATATCCGCAGCACGTTTTCCGAAACCAGCGTGGACAATTTGAAGAAGTGTCAAGTACAGAGCAAGTACGCCGGCAAGGTAACAGATCTTCGCGGCGGTGTTGTGTATATCCGCCTGAACAACGGCGTCAACGCCATCGCGCACACCTGCTATGATTCCAGAATGCCCGGCAAAAAGGACGATGTCAGCTTTGCGGTCACACGGCTGGATGAAGAACACGGCATTGCCGTCGGCATTATCACACGGATCATCAAGCGGAACCTGTAACTTGGCAGCGTTCTGCCTATGACCAATTTCACATTCCTTGCAGCGTCCACATTGGAACCGCTGCTGCGCCGTCTGAGGGTGCCTCCCTGACGGTACTAATATACAAAGGAGTTTTCTCTATGAAAGCCAAAGAAGAATACGTTGACGTCCCTCGTGAAACGCGCTCGAAAGACATCACCGTCTACGCGATTATTTTCCTCGTCCTGCTGGTCGGTGCGGGTATTTTCCTCGCGGTCAAGCTGCTGCATAAGCCCGCAGATGCGGCGCTTGCAAGCAGCAAATCCGGTATCGTCTACGATTCCAGCGCCGTTGAGGGCGGCTGGGACAACCTTTCGCCAGAGGAGATCGAAGCGCGATTAAACGAAAAAGTAGCCGAGGGCATGATTAACATTTCTGCCAACACCGCCCCCATCTTTGATGCTTTTTTGACGCGCTTGCCGCGGCGCGCATCGACGTGCGCCGTCTGCACGCCTGCCGTTTTGCCGCCATCGGCCCGGCTACGGCGGAGGCGCTGGCACAGAGGGGCATCACGGCGGATCTGTGCCCGGAGCAGGCCACAGGCGCGGAACTGGCCCGTGCGCTGTGCGCCGCCGCCGGCCCCGGCGAAGAGATCCTGCTGTTTCGCGCCGCGGAAAGCAGCCCGGAGATGCGCGGCATCCTGACGGCTCAAGGCTTTTCGGTGCGGGAATATACGCTGTACAAAACGGAATATGCCGCGGCATCGCCCAATGCGGAGGCAGACTATCTGGCGTTTGCCAGCGCGGGCGGCGTGCGGGCATGGTTCTCCGCCTGCGGCGCGGCGCCGAAGGGCGCTGTGTGCGTGTGCATCGGCCCGGTGACGGCCCGCGCGCTGGCGCAGCAGACCGGTGCGCCGTTCCTGACGGCGGAGGACATCTCCGCAGAGGGCGTGGCCGAATGCATTCTGCGCGCACACCGGCACAAGAAAGCGCAGGAGGAGTAAAACGCCCCGCCGCACAGGCGGCAGGACAGGAGGCCTGAATTCATATGGGATGTATTATTCCCGGCTTGCGGGACCGTGATTTGAAGAAAACAGGGATAAGCCGATACGGGTTTATTTCCACAGCGGAGATCCTGTTCAGCGATGCGGTTCGGAAGATCTGCGAAAACGATACCTGCCGCTTGTACGGAAGAACCTGGGCGTGTCCTCCCGCGGTTGGAACGGTTGAACAGTGCAGGCAGCGGTGCCTCCGGTATGAAAAGGCGATGGTTTTTGACGCCGTATATCCTTTGACAGACCCTTTTGATTACGAAGGAATGACCGAAGGACACGGGGCGTTTAAAAAGCTGTGTGACAGGCTGTATATCCTTGTGAAAAACCAGCTTTCTTCATTCCTTCTTTTGTCCAATGAAGGCTGTAACAGATGTGAAGCCTGCACCTATCCGGAGGGTGCATGCAGAATGCCGGAAATGCTGTTTCCCTCTTTGGAAGGCTTCGGGATCGATGTTGCAAGCCTGGCGGCAAAAGCCGGCCTGACCTATAACGGCGGAGAAAATACAGTGACTTACTTTGGGATGCTGCTGTATTGATCTGGCACGTTTTTGCTTTCCGTCCGCCAGATACAAAAAACCTCCTGCCGGGAATCCCCTCGTAAGGAAGTTCCTTAGAAAATGCATGAATCAATGAAGTCCGTACCCTTTTCAGGGTGCGGACTTCTACTTTGGACTGCAGTGCCGCAATCCGATGCTCGTTATACCTGTGGACACGCTCACACCAGCACAGTCGCCCTATGCTGTTTTTTTGATAAACGGAAAATTGTCCTATTCAAGCCATTGAATAAAAGCGGTTTTATCACTGCTGTTATACCCTGCGCTTCTATAAAACTTAAGGCAGCACCGCACAATTGCTGAGGCAAGCGCTGTCGAATCACCCATCAGGC
>OLQA01002598.1_pt1 | contig 13921 bp, 10 predicted proteins | sample 1673151 | NCBI WGS metagenome assembly OLQA01 (sample SAMEA3136760, study PRJEB25190) | human gut metagenome | biome: human gut; feature: human-associated habitat; material: faeces | place: Austria | collected 2013 | reverse complement strand
CTTCCGAAACGAGAAAAAAACTTCGCTTTTTACTTGCATATAAACTTAGAAAGCAGGGTGCAGTAACACTAGCTAACGGCCAACAGCCTCATAATGCGTTAGCCCTGGTGCTTTTTGGTGCTACACTTGCTATTTAGTACCTTTGCAGGAGATTAAGTACTATGCTCCGTATGCAACCCCACAAGATGACCACACCCTACTACCTCCTAGAGGAGTCTCTCCTGAGACGTAACCTCGAGCTGATACGATCCGTAGCAGAGCGGGCGGGCGTGGAGATTATCTTAGCCTTCAAGGCGTACGCCCTCTGGCGTACCTTCCCTATATTTAAGGAGTACATCCACGCTAGCACGGCTAGCTCGCCGTGGGAGGCTCGCCTAGGCTACGAGGAGATGGGAGCACCCGTGCATGCCTACACTCCAGCTTACAGCGAGGACAACATCGCAGACTTCGTACGCTACAGTAGCCATATCACGCTCAATTCGCCCACCCAGTGGCAGCGCTTCGGACCCGCATCGCCTTACGCTGCCGAGCAGATCTCTTATGGTCTGCGGCTAAACTTAGCCTACTCACCTGTCAAGACGGAGATCTACAACCCCGCCATGCCAGGGACACGCTTCGGCGTGAGTGCCGAGACGCTTCGACAGATGGAGCAAGAGGGTGCTTTGACAGGACTAGAGGGTGTGCATCTACATGTCCTTTGCGAAGGTGATGACAAGCAGTTGGAGTTAGTGCTGGAGCGTCTCGAGGAGCGCTTTGGCTTTATCCTAGACAAGGTGCAATGGCTCAACCTCGGGGGCGGACACTTGATGACGCATCGGGAGTACGATACGGAGCATCTGGTGGCGCTGCTGCGTGCTTTCCGAGAGCGGCACCCGAACCTGAGAATTATTATGGAGCCTGGCAGTGCTTTTGCTTGGCAGACGGGAGACCTCTACGCTCAGGTGGTGGACATTGTCACCAACGATGGCATCAAGACGGCTATTATGAACGTCTCCTTCGCCTGCCACATGCCTGACTGTCTTGAGATGCCTTATCACCCAGTCGTGGAGGGGGCAACACAGTGCGACACGCCCAAGCCTGGCACGCACAGCTACCGCCTAGGAGGCAATAGCTGTCTGAGCGGCGACTATATGGGCTACTGGACCTTCGACCATCCGCTGGAGATTGGCGAGACGCTCGTCCTCAAGGATATGCTACACTACACGACGGTCAAGACGAACATGTTCAACGGGGTACAGCATCCCGCCATTGCGCTGCGTCATCTCGACGGCTCGGTGGAGACGCTCCGTAGCTTTGACTATTTGGACTACAAGTCTCGCATGGACTAATCATTTAACCTAGAAGAAAGAGACCAACTATGGGACTATTCGGACTATTCTCAAAGAAGAAAAAAGAGACACTCGACACAGGTCTGGAAAAGAGCAAGACCTCGATGGTAGACAAGCTGACTCGTGCCGTAGCTGGCAAGAGCAAGGTCGATGATGAGATCCTCGACGACCTAGAGGACATCCTCGTGACGAGTGATGTGGGCGTGGACACGACGCTCAAGATCATCAAGCGCATCGAAGAGCGTGTGGCTCGAGACAAATATGTCGGCACAAGCGAGCTCAAAAGCATCCTGCGTGACGAAGTCGCTGCGCTCCTTGCGGAGAATGGCACGACCGATGGGGAGAGCTTCACACTCCCCGCAGATGCGCATCCCTACGTCATCATGGTCGTTGGTGTCAACGGCGTGGGCAAGACAACAACCATCGGCAAGCTCGCCTATCAGTTCAAGCAGCAAGGCAAGCGCATCGTACTGGGCGCTGCAGACACCTTCCGTGCGGCCGCCATTGAGCAGCTAGAGATATGGGGAGAGCGTGTCAGCGTGCCAGTCATCAAGCAGCAGATGGGCTCGGATCCCGCTTCGGTAGCCTTCGACACGCTACAGTCGGCTGTGGCGCAGGACGCTGACGTAGTCATCATCGACACGGCTGGTCGTCTACACAACCAGGTGAGCCTGATGAACGAGCTCTCTAAGATCAAGCGTGTCATGGCAAAGGTAGTCCCCGATGCGCCTCACGAAGTACTCCTCGTACTCGACGGCTCTACGGGTCAGAATGCCTTCGAGCAGGCGAAGCAGTTTACCGCAGCCACCGATGTCTCTGCCCTAGCCATCACGAAGCTCGATGGCACGGCAAAGGGCGGTGTCGTCATCGGTATCTCCGACCAGTTTAAGGTACCTGTCAAGTATATCGGACTCGGCGAAAAGATTGAGGACCTGCAGGTCTTTCGCAAGCGTGAGTTCGTCGACTCCATCTTTGGAGATGAGCTTTAGCCCAGTAGCAGCTCTGCGATGATTGCCAACCAAATAGATGTCATCAGTCTAGGTTGCTCTAAGAACCTCGTCGACTCCGATGCACTCATGCATCGGCTCGCTCAGTACGGCTACACGCTACGTCACGACCCCGAGGAGCTGACCGGTGAGATAGCCGTTGTCAACACCTGTGGTTTCATACAGGCAGCTCAGGAGGAGTCGATCAACCTCATCCTTTCCCTCATTGAAGCGAAGAAAGAGGGACGCATCCGAGCTGTTTACGTGATGGGCTGCCTGGGCGAGCGCTTTCGTGAGGAGCTAACCGCGGAGCTTCCCGAGGTGGACAAGATCTATGGCAAGTATGACTGGAAGCAACTCATCACCGACCTAGGACCGGCACTCAGCGCAGACGGTGCCACGACACTATCCTACCGAACGCCTCCGCCTAGCGTCACGCCTCGACACTACAGCTACATCAAGATCTCCGAGGGGTGTGACCGCACCTGCTCTTACTGCGCCATCCCGCTCATCACCGGCCCTCATCACTCCCGTCCCATGGAGGAGATAGTCCGAGAGGTCGAGGGGCGCGTCGCCACCGGATGTCGGGAGTTTCAGATCATCGCTCAGGATAGTACTTACTATGGTGTAGACCTTTACCAAAAGCAAGCCATAGCTCCCCTACTGGACCGCCTAGCTCAGGTAAAAGGCGTTCACTGGCTCAGACTGCACTACGCCTATCCAAACCACTTCCCCCTTGCGTTGCTAGATGTGATGGCACAGCATGACAACATCTGCAAGTATCTCGACCTTGCGCTCCAGCACAGCAGCAATCACATGCTCCAGCTGATGCGTCGGCAGATAACCCGTGAGGAGACCGTCGCTCTGCTAGAGCGTATCCGTGAGCAAGTGCCCGGCATCGCCCTGCGTACCACGATGATGGTTGGTCATCCAGGAGAGACAGACGAAGACTTTGCCGACCTCCTTGACTTCGTTAGCCAGATGCGCTTCGAGCGACTCGGAGCTTTCCAATACTCACACGAGGAGGGCACCTATGCCTACAAGCACTACCAAGACGATGTCCCGCTAGAGGTCAAGCAGGAGCGCTACGACGCCCTAATGTCTCTCCAAGCAAACATCTCTGCCAGCGTCAATAGTCGTAGGATAGGCACCACGCTCGAAGTTGTCGTTGACCGAAAGGAAGAGGACTACTACGTTGGCCGCACCCAGTACGACTCTCCCGAGGTAGACGGCGAAGTAATCCTCAGCAGCGACAGCCCGCTCCGTGTCGGCTACTTTTATCGAGCTGAGATCACAGGCGTTGAGGAGTACGACCTCATCGCAACCACATCCCCAGAGCATCTCATCCTATGATTACGACCGAACAGTGGCTCCTCGAGGTCGCCGAGCAGAGCCAGCTCGCGCAGACCACCTGCCAGCAACTATGGAGCGACCTCACATCGCTACTTATCGGGCGACTCACTCAGGGGAGCAGCACCTATATGCGCAGCGTCGGCCTCTGGTCCGCAGAGAGCCACAGCGCCTGCATAGCCCTACTGCCTAGTGGCGAGCGTTACTTGATGCCCCCAAGCGTGACGCCACGCATCACCAACCAAGAGCAACCGCTCTCTGCCGAGGAGATCGGCGAACTCCTAGCAAAAGGAGCGACCCAGATACCGCAGACCATCCAAAGCTTCTACGACAATGTCACGAAGCTCTTTGAGATGCACGAGCGACTAGGACACACCCTCGAGTGGGCTTCACTAGGCTCCTTCGCCCCACAGCCCATAGCGAGTGAAGGGGCGCATGGCGAGAGCAGCTACGCCTTCACCCCCTGCGACGAATTGCTCCGGCAGGTCAACAAGCCCTTTGAGATGTTTGCCCCCACGCTGCTCAAGGAGGGCGTCCACTGGTCCGATGTCAAGGAGCAGCCAGCCGAGAGCCTAGAGCAGGCTTACCCGTCCATCATCTCCAGCCGTATCGCCGAGAGCGCAGACCTACCTCAATCCACAAGCACCCCGCCCGCTTGGACACCTCAGCCCCAAGCCGAAACTCCCGCTACGCCGCCGCCCTTCCCCTCTAGCGAAAGCAACGAGACAGAAGCCGTCGTCACCACGCCACCGCCTTATCGAAAAGAGGAGCCACAAGAGAGTCAGCCCACCCCTTCGGAGCGAACGAATCGCAAGCTGTGGCTTTGGATCGTCATTCCACTAGTCGCTGTCCTACTGATGGCACTACTGCTGTGGTTCTTCGTCTTCGGCAGAGAAGAGAGGACGCAGGGGCCAGTCGCCACGCCACCAGCCAGCACCACAGCACCCGTTGAGAAGACTCCGACGATAGACACCATCGCACCCATCGATAGCGTCGCACCGCCTGCCGACACGACTGCTCAGCCGGAGATTCTCACCACCGTGACCCTCGGCAATGGCGACTATCTAGCGCGCTATGCCCGTCGCTACCTAGGTCGTAGTGAGTACTGGATCTACATCTACCTCGCCAATAAGGAGCAGATCGAGGACCCAGACAACATCCCTCTCGGCACCGAGATCAAGATACCCTCGCCGCAGAGCGTAGGCATCACCGGCAACGAAAAGGCCGACCTCGCCGAGGCTAAGCGCCTCATCCACGACTACTACAGCGCCAAGCCAAAGTAAGCTAGCTCGTCACCGCACAAGCTGTTGGAACTGGTAAGACTGAGGTGATACGGGTACTAACCCCATAACAGCTCAACAGAGACTATCGAATAACTCAGCAGTCTTCAGAGGTTCAATCCCAGCAATTACAGAATAGCCACGTGGAGAATGTGAAGTCCCCACGTGGCTATTTTCGACTTTCCTCGTTGGAATTGCAGAGCTCCCTCCTTGAAACTCGCAAGCACAGCAAGATCAGAACGATAGTGTGACGAGTCCTGAAGGAACGCACATCTCTCACTTCTAACCTCTAAATTCTAATCTCTAACCTCTAATTCACTACCTTTGCAGTCCAATCTTTGAGTTAATGATGATTTTATAGAGATGAAGTCTCTCGTACAATGCTTTTGGGTGCTCTTTTTCTTTGCCGTGGGTGAACTGATCGGCATAATGATCGGGCACTTTCTACCAGGGAGTGTGATCGGTCTAATACTCCTCTTTCTAGCCTTAGAGACGAAGCTGATCAAGCCTGACAAGGTGGACAGCGTCGCTAAGTTTCTTACCCTCAATATGGGTCTCTTCTTCGTACCAGCTGGTGTGGGGCTGATCACCCAAGTGGATCTAATCAAGCAGTATTGGGCTGCTATTGTGATCTCTATGATAGTCAGCACGGCACTGGTCTTGGTGGTCGTAGGACGTATGCAGCACCGCTTCGAGCGGCATCATAAAGAGGAAATACCTAACGACAACGCATGATGGATATCGTCACACTACTCCTGAGCAAGCCTATCTACTGCTTGCCACTCACCATAGGGATCTACTTCCTCAGCTTACTCCTATACCGCAAGGTGCGGATCGGGCTCTTTCATCCTCTGATCGTAACCATAGGCTTGCTCATCTTAATGCTGTACCTCTCGGACACATCGTACGAGGAGTATAAGGAGGGCAGCCAGCTGATCGACTTTCTCCTAGGCCCCTCTGTCGTCTCACTGGGCTACATCCTATACGAGCAGGCTAAGTACCTACGAGGGCGCGTCGTCTCGATCATGTTTTCGCTCTTTGTAGGCTCACTGATCGGCATCCTCAGCGCTGTCGGTCTAGCTTATGCGCTGGGTGCTGGGGGCCCCATAGCACACTCGATGGAGTCTCGCTCAGTCACGACCCCTATCGCTATCGCGCTCTCTGAGCAGTCGGGTGGTATACCCGCCTTGACTGCTGTGGTGGTGGTCATCTCAGGCATCATCGGGGGCGTGATAGGACCTCCTCTATTCAAGTGGCTACGCATAGAGAGTCGCATCGCTAAGGGGCTGGCTCTGGGTGCTGCTGCACATGGTGTGGGCACCTCGGTAGCTATTCAGATGGGAGCCCTAGAGGGAGCTATCGGTGGCTTGGCTATCGGTATCATGGGGGTCTTCACCTCCATACTGATACCGATCGTCCACTACGTCGCTCAGCTCTTCGCCTGAGGTCGTTTATGATTGAAAAGTGTTCAGATCTCTGCTGTTGAAGCTCTACCTACCGCACTTGCTAGTGGATCGCTCCACCGCATCGTCAAGCGATAGTTCCTACAGAGCCGTTATCTCAAAGAGCAAAGGCACCCTTCTGACGAGGAGTGCCTTTGCTACTATAAAAGGAAGAGCAAATGTAGCTTATTCAATATCTATTTGTTACCTTTGTGGTGCTAATACTTGCTAATGGATATATTACACATAGACTCTATATGAATTCATTCTGGAAGACCTTCTTTGCCACACTACTAGCTATCGTCGTCAGTTGTGTCATCTTTACTTCTCTAGCGGTCATCGTACTGATCAGCTTTATAGCGGCTCTGAGCGTCGGAGCAAACACCGAGACCAGACAGATCAAGGATGGCAGCATACTCAAGATCGAACTGGCACACATATCTGACACTTATGTGTCAAGCCCTTGGGCTGATCTTGGATTGGACAAGAGCGATGGAAGTAGCGACCTGCCTCTCTCTTACGTCCTTGAGGCTATCGACGAGGCTAAGAATGATGATCGCATCAAGGGGATCTATCTCAACATGACTGACCCAGGCTGTGGCTTTGCTTCGGCTGAGGCACTCAGAGGTGCTCTAGAGGACTTCAAAGAGGAGGGCAAGTTCATCGTGTCATACTCTGATATGTACTCGCTCAAGGGGTATTATCTCGCCTCTGTCGCCGACCAGCTATATGTCAATAAGGAGGGCTCTATCGCTTTCGACGGCTTGGCTGGCGGGGCTGTCTTCTTCAAGGACTTGCTAGACAAGATCGGTGTGGAGATGATGGTCTTTAAGGTCGGCACCTTCAAGAGTGCCGTCGAACCCTACATACTCAATAGTATGAGCGAGGCAAATCGTACCCAAATCACCTCTTATCTTGGCGACATCTGGGGGCGCATCCTGGGCGAGGTAGGTACCAGCCGCAACCTGGACAGTGTACGCCTGCAAGCTCTAGCAGATAGTATGCAGTCTGTGCAGTCTACAGACGCTTATCTAGCTAATGGACTCATCGATGGAGCACTTTATCAGGATCAAGCTCTAGAGACGCTCTGCTCGCTCGTAGGGGTTGATGAGAAAGATGATCTGCACTTCGTATCTCTACGCGATGTGTATGCTACGCGTGGCTCAGCCCGTAAGGCAGGAGCTAATGTGGGCGTGCTCTTTGCTGAGGGCGAGATCAATATTGAGGAGACGGACTCTCCCTTTAACACTAAGAAAGTGGTCTCCGACCAACTCGCTGAGCGTATCCTTGAGATGGGCGAAGATGACGACTACGACGCACTTGTAGTACGTGTCAATTCACCAGGTGGTAGTAGCTACATCTCCGAGCAGCTCTGGTACGCAGTCCATAAGGCTAGCGAAAACAAACCTGTCGTCATCTCCATGGGAGACTACGCCGCTTCGGGTGGTTACTATATGTCTTCGGGTGCTAGCTACATCTTTGCAGAGCCCTCGACGATAACGGGCTCTATCGGTATCTTTGGCGTTGTGCCTAATGCGACCAAGCTCGCCAACAAGATCGGCGTACACCAAGATGTGGTCAAGACAGCTCAGCACGCTGACCTAGGTGCTCTCGATCGTCCATGGACAGACGAGGAGCGTGCGCTCTTCCAGCAGTATGTCAATCGTGGCTACGAGCTCTTCCTCAAGCGTGTCTCCGAGGGTCGTGGTATGACTAGAGATCAGGTCGACTCCATCGCTCAGGGACGCGTATGGACCGGTGCTCAGGCATTGGAGTTAGGTCTCGTCGATGAGCTGGGAGGTCTGCAAGACGCTGTCGCTTATGCAGCTGCACAGGCTGGATATGACACTTACCATATCACTTACTCAAGACGTGCGGTCAATGTACTCCAAGAACTATTTAGCGCATCGACACAAGCTGTACGTATGAAGCTGATGACCTCATGGTTTACCGAAGACGAGATCCGCTACATCGATCAGCTGCGTGAGCTACGCGCTATGTCAGGACTTCAAGCTCGTCTACCGCTAGTAGTAGATATCTAGTCTCTCAGAGCAATACGGACTACCCTCTCGACTCCTGCACAGTATGGATCAGACACCCAAGATCAATAGATGGCTATTACCGCTCTCAGGTATTTATGGAGTGGGCGTGTCGCTACGCAATAGCCTTTACAATATGGGGCGTCTGAAGAGTCACACCTTCCCCATACCCATCATCTGTGTAGGCAATCTAGCCGTAGGAGGTACGGGCAAGACCCCGATGATAGAGCATCTCATACGGATGCTCATGGGCGATCTGCGTATAGCTATCGTCTCGCGTGGCTACAGACGCAAGTCTTTTGGGCTTAAGGTCGCCGAGCTGGGCGATAGTGCCAGTCGCATAGGTGACGAGCCAGCACAGCTCCTACGTAAGTTTGGCGACAAGATCCAGATCGTCGTAGATGGCAACCGTGTGCGAGCGATCAATTACCTAGTCAATCAGCCCTACTCGCAGCGCCCCGATGTGATCTTGATGGACGATGGCTTCCAGCACCGCTCTGTGCAGCCCTCGCTCTCGATCCTTCTGTCTAGCTACAATCGACTCATGACGGATGACGTGCTGCTCCCCGCCGGACGCCTGCGTGAGCCTGCACGTGCACGCTATCGTGCCAATGTAGTGGTCGTGACCAAGTGTCCTACCCTACTCAAGCCGATAGACTGCACCTTTACGGAGCGCCGGTTAGATCTCTACCCACATCAGAAGCTCCTCTTTAGCGAGGTTAAGTATGAGGATCCCGTACCCATCTTCCGAAGAGATGCAGAGCCCACCAAGATAGACACCAATGCGGTGGTCATCGCCATCTCTGGGATCTCACATCCTGATGAGTTCTTTGCTTATGTAGAGCGAGGCTTCTCACGTGTGGTGACACTCCCCTACGGAGATCATCATCACTACTCTAGGCGCAATGTCACCACGTGGGAAAACCTCTTGACAGACTACCTAGTGCGTGGCTCAGAGGTCGTCTTCCTCTGTACCGACAAGGACGCTGTCAAGATCTTCGAGCTTGAGTCCTATATGAGTCCTGAGCTACGTGAGCGATTTCTCCGACTACCTATACAGGTGCGCTTCAGGTCTCACGGAGAGGAAGATCTGCGCGAGTTAGTCATGAGCCATATAGCTCAGTTCACATCAGAGCAAGCGCAAAAAGAGGAGCAAGAGGGGAACGAGGAAAAAGAATAATCTATGAATACACCGATCTCTGACTTGGGAGAGTTTGGACTAATCCGTAAGCTCACCGAGCAGTTTGCCATTACATCTCCCGACCGTGTCCGCATGGCTGTGGGAGACGACGCAGCTATCTTACAGATGCAGCCTGACGAAGAGCTCTTGGTCACGACCGATATGCTCCTCGAGGGGATACACTTCGACATGACCTACATGCCGCTCAAGCACTTAGGCTACAAAGCGGTTGTGGTCAACGTCTCCGACATCTGCGCCATGAACGGCATCCCCCAGCAGATCACCGTCTCTCTAGGCATCTCAGCAAAGTACACCACCGAGATGCTCGAAGAGCTCTACAAAGGTATCGAACTAGCGTGCCAGCACTACCAAGTCGACCTAATCGGTGGAGATACCTGCGCCTCGCGAAATGGGCTTGCCATCAGCATCACATGCCTAGGCTCTGTGCCTAAGGGAGAGGCTGTCCTGCGCTCTGGTGCTCAGCCCAACGACCTCATCTGCGTCACGGGTAATCTAGGCGCAGCCTACATGGGCTTCCAACTACTAGAGCGTGAGCACCGCACCTTCCTCAGTGCACCGACAGAGGAGTTTGAGCCACACTTCGAGGGGTACGAATACCTGATCGAGCGTCAGCTCATGCCGTCAGCACAGCGCTGGTTGCGTGGCAAGCTAGCCGAGCAGGGAGTCACGCCGACAGCGATGATAGACATCAGCGACGGTCTGAGCTCCGAGCTACTCCACATAGCAGAGCGATCACAGGTAGGCGTGCGAGTCTTTGAGGATCGACTCCCTCTCGATCGTGAGACGATAGCTCTCTGCGAAGAGATGAATATGTCGCCCGTCACGGCAGCCTTCAATGGTGGGGAGGACTACGAGCTCCTCTTCACCGTGCCACTAGCACAGGTCGGGCAAGTATCGGCCATCGAGGGGGTCTCTATCATAGGACACGCTACGGAGGCCTCCGAGGGGTGCCGCTGGGTATCGACCGATCGTGCCGAGCACGAACTCAAAGCTCAGGGCTGGAACGCCTTCGACTAGCCCCTCCCCCCCTCCACATCTCAAGTCATAAGCTTGCTCTAAAGCTCACACAGGGGGGTGTTTATCCTACTTTGTCAATAAGGAATCTCCTCTACAGGTTTCCAAAAACTTTCCAGCCTTGGAAAAATAAATTTCCAACGCTGGAAATTTTATTTTCCACCCTTGGAAACTTTCTTTTCCACCCTTGGAAATTCCAAGTTCCTCCCTTGGAACTAAAAAGTTCCTCCGCTGGAACTAAAGAGTTCCTTCGCTGGAACTAAAGAGTTCCTCCCTTGGAACTAAAAAGTTCCTCCCTTGGAACTAAAAAGTTCCTCCCTTGGAACTAAAAAGTTCCAAGAGAGGAATTGTTTTTGGAACTCGTACATATAACATATTCAGCACGATACAGACGGTGCGGACAACCTACCCGCTCGACGACTCCCCACAGATAATGGTTAGCGGGAGGGCTTCCCTATCAATCGTGACTCGTAAGGTTTGAGGAGTTGGAAGGATACTATCGCGTTGTCGTATGGGAGGAGTAAAATTTGTACCTTGGCACTGTCAAACTATTATATTACATTTTATGAAGCGACTTCTACTCCTTCCCGTACTCTGCTTGAGTATCCTAACCTCTATGGCGCAAGAGGCGACAGTCCGTCTGCTTGTCAAGCCCGATACCACGGAGGTCACGTTTGTCTATCGCCTCGCTCAGCAAGGAGCGACCGCTCAGATAGACCTAGGTGGCGGTGAGACCGCTACACTAGAGCAACCCGAAGCTGAGAAGCTACAAACCTTTAAGCACACATTTGCGAGTCCTAGTAGCACACAGCGCACTATTGCCATCTCGGCAGATCAGCTAGTCACGCTACGCTTTACAAGTAGCAACGCTATCTACGGTGTCACACAGATTGCTGCGCCCCTCCTAGAGCGCTTTAACTGTGACTACACACCCCTGATGGAGAGCGAAGAGCTAGACTTCTCCGCTTGTCCTAAGCTTGAGGAGATCACGCTCAATGGTGCTGAGGTGTCTCGAGTCATCTTACCTCCCAATAGAGGCTTGCTCAAGACCTTCCAGTGGGCTACCCCGTTACTACCTGGCCCCGATAGCAGACAGCTAAAGGAACTAGACCTATCAGGTTGCACAGCTCTGGAGAGTCTATCACTACAAGGTACTACGCTACGTACCATCGATCTGACCGACACGCCACTTCTCAAGCAGCTTGTCATCACAGGTCTCAGCAACAAGGCATATCCTCGTCAATTGATCGGGGGCAAGGCTTTGACTCATCTAGAGATGGTGACTCTGCAGTTCTGCGCCTTTACCTACGATATGCTTCCAGACCTCAACGAGACGCCACTAGACAACTTTAAGGTCTCGAAGATGTACTTCGCTCATGTAGATCGCTCGCAGTATCGAGACATGACGGTCGATCTCTCCAACCTAGCCTCTGCCAACGGTATCGCGCAGGCACCGACACCCACAACCTTCACATGGTACTACAAGGATGCAGCCAATAAGTGGCAGCCCGTACCTACTGACAAGGTGACAGCTGGCGACAAGCCTGGGGTCTATACTTTTGATGAGTCTCTCCTAGACCCTACCACGCACCAGATTACAGTACGTGCCAAAGTCTTCAACGCAGGCTATCCTGACTTAGCCTTTTACAAGAACGGATTGCACACTTATAACATCACACTACCCTACAAGCCCACGACGATGTCTCTATCTGTGACTACGGAGTCACCGGGGCAAGACGAAGATGGCTATGACATTGATGAGATAGATCTGTCTCTCCAGATAGCTGCAGCTAAGGCCGAGACCAAGGTGCAGATCGACTGGGGCAGTGGCCAGCTTAGCGACTATACAATTCCCAAGGCTAATGAACCTTTTACCGTCTCCCAAAAGGTAGACCTAGGGGCTAAGATCAAGCTCTATGGTCCCGTAACTCTCGTAGACGCTACGGCTAGCAAGATCGTCGCTGCAGCCTTTGAGGATGCTGCAACAATTGAGACACTTCGTCTCACTCGCAACAAGATCGAGCAGATAGACCTCTCTCGTCTGCCCAACCTCAAGGAACTACAGATTACGGACAATAAGCTCTCCGAGCTATCACTCTCTGCTACTCCCAAGCTAGAGGAGCTGTACTGCGGATACAACAAGCTCACGCAACTCGCAGTAGAGCGTACACCACTCCTGAGCGTCCTAAACTGCAACAACAATCAGATCTCCGCTCTAGCTCTAGCATCTCTGCCTAAGCTGGAGATAGCCGTACTGAGTGGCAATGCCTTCGGCGAGAGTCTAGATCTCTCTGCCAATAAGAAGCTACGTGTACTAGACATTGAGAATTGTCAGCTTACTAAGGTAAAGCTCGAGAGCGAATACCTAGAGCGCATCAAGGCTAATGGCAATAAGCTCACTGCACTACAGCTCATCCCCTACGCAGGGCTGGCTCTCAATCTGCATAGCCTAGACGTACGAGACAACAGCTTCACCGCTTGTGATCTCAACGACCTGCTCATACAGCTACCCCCCGCAGGTGACACCAGCGAGGGAGGCTATCGAGTGCAGCTCAAAGGCACGCCAGGAGCTACGACCTACGACAAAGTTCTGCTCAAAGGTTGGATTGCTGATAGCGAGAGCACTAGCGAAGGGTGTGAGACAGCCAAGATTTTTGACGCCTCGACGAAGCCTCATGGACATGCTTACATAGCAGTCGGTGATAAGAAGTTCAACTTTGCAGATCCTATCAGGAGGTCAGTAGGAGGCTCTATCGTACTGGTCCCAGACAAAGGCTATATACCCGATTACTGCAAGTGGGGTACGAGCAAGCTCACCGCACAAGATGAGGCTGGGACTATATACTTCTTCGTCCTGTCCAACAACGTCTTCGTCTCTTACGCCTTTAAGAAAGACACAGGCGTCGCTCCCGTTACCGATCGTCCTAATGTTTGGGTGATTACTCCGACAGCTACGGGCTGGGATATAGAGACGCCCTACAGCCAGACGAGCTATGAGCTGTACGACCTAGCAGGACAGCTCCGATCACATGGCGTAACGGACCAGGCGGGACATCTCTCTTGCGAGCTCCCCGCAGGAAGCTATCTACTCTCTATCGCAGGAGCAACGATCAAGCTGATACGCTAAGCATCTGATTAGCTCCAAAGCAAGCGAAGCCCCATACTCCGACCCTGTGAGTATGGGGCTTTTACCTACACGCACTGAGTGTGTTGCACCTTACGAAAGCGTATTTTCCACTCCAAAATGCAATTTGGAGTGGAGCTCGCCCTGCTCCGGACGC